>ENA-OPDD01002343-OPDD01002343.1-human-gut-metagenome-genome-assembly--contig:-NODE-2343-length-11725-cov-1.994859_pt1 | contig 11725 bp, 9 predicted proteins | sample MGYA00241574_ERZ501499 | MGnify/ENA primary metagenome ERZ501499 (study PRJEB25962, sample SAMEA2042576) | human gut metagenome | biome: human gut; feature: human-associated habitat; material: faeces...
CGCGACCGCGGAATACAGGTTGGCGTGCGCCGAACCGGCGATGCGCACCACGGACGTGGAGCAGTTCTGCTCGTGGTCGGCATGGATGATGAGCAGACGGCCAAGCGCGTGCACATACAGAGGATCGGATTCGAACGGCTCATACGGCACGGCGAAGCACATGCGCAGGAAATCGTCGACATAGCTACGCGAGTAGTCCGGGTACAGCATCGGCTCATCGCGACGGCGGCGGAAGATGTAGCTGACGATGGTGCGCGCCTTGGCCATGATGATGGTCGCCGCTTCGTCCAGCTGGTCGGAATCGTTGATGTCCGTGGTGTCCGGGTAGAACGTGGCGAGCGCGTTGACCGCGGACGCCATCACACTCATCGGATGCGCGGTGCGCGGGAAGGAGCCCATGAACGTACGGAAGTCCTCCCCCACCATCGTGCGGTGGTTGATGTCGGAGATGAAACGGTCGTACTGGTCCTTGTTCGGCAGTTCGCCGTGACGCAGCAGCCAAGCGACTTCAAGGAAGTCGGACTGTTCGCACAGCTGCTCAATCGGATAGCCGCGATAGCGCAGAATCGAGTTCTTGCCGTCGATGTACGTGATTTTCGATTCGCATTGCGCGGTGGTGAGGAAACCGGGGTCGAGTGTGACCCAGCCATCATTGCGCAGCGTGGACACCACGATGCCGTCCGCGCCCGCCGTGGCTTCGACCACCGGCAGGGTGAAGTCCTTGGATTCCACACTCAGATTGGCTGTGGCCATACTCGTTCGCTCCTTACCAGTTCAAAAAGTACCGCCCACTATATGGCATGCGCGTTTCGATATGTGGGTTCCGTCTCAAAACGGGCATGAAAAAACGGGCTGTGCGCAATCGCACAAGCCCGTTTTCATAAGGTTTTGGACTAGTCGCGGACGGTGAGGATCACCGGACCGTTTTCGGTGATGGCGATGGTGTGCTCGCTGTGTGCGCCACGGGAGCCGTCCTCGCTCTTCAGCGTCCAGCCGTCCTTCGGATCCTGGTAGATCTCGTCGGTGGTCTTGAGGAACCATGGTTCGATGGCGATGACCAGGCCCGGACGCAGCTTGTAGCCGTGATGCGCCTTGCCGTCGTTCGGCACGTGCGGATCGCCGTGCATGATATGGCCGACGCCGTGTCCGCCGAACTCCAGGTTGATCGGGTAGCCGTATTCGCGTGCCACGTCGCCGACGGCGCAGGAGACGTCGCCCAGACGATTGCCCGGCTGAGCGGCTTCGATGCCGGCCGCCAAAGCCTCTTCGGTGCACTTGATCAGGCGCAGGTCGTCGGGATGCTGCGTGCCGACGCAGAAGCTGATGGCGGAATCCGCGACCCATCCGTCGACGTTGATCGCCAGATCGAGGCTGACCAGATCGCCGTCCTTCAGGTTGTAGTCGTACGGAACGCCGTGCAGCACGGCGTCGTTCACGGACGTGCAGATGTAGTGCGCGAACGGACCGGTGCCGAAATCAGGCGCATAGTCGACGTAGCAGGACGAGGCGCCCTTGCGGTCCACGATGCGCTTGTGGACGAATTCGTCGATTTCCAACAGATTGGTGCCGACCTTGGTGAATTCCTTCAGGTCGCGCAGGATGCCGCCGACGAAGCGGCCTGCGGGCTTCATCGCTTCAATCTCTTTAGGGGTTTTCAGTTCGATCATGCCTTCAACCCTACTTCGCGGGCCATACACCGGCGAACGATGTTCTCCTTTCTGTATTCCACCTTGCGTTCCACCCGAATATTCGATTCGAATACACGATGTTGTCACCAAAGATGGATAGTGTGAAGCCATGAACAACACTTCGAATTCTTTGGTTTCGGGTATCGATCCGGCATCGTTCTCCGCCGTGACCGGCCCGTCTCAGGACTTGTTCCGCTTCGTCAACGGCCCGTGGGTCGACATGTACCGTCTTCCCGACGACCGTTCCCGGTATGGTTCCTTCGACAAGCTCGCCGAGGATGCGGAAAACCAGATCCGCGACATCCTTGAAGAGGATGATTGCCCAGCCGTCAAGTCGCGCGCTTTGTACCATAGTTTCCTTGACGTCGATGCCATCGACGCGGCCGGACTCGCCGCCATCGAAGACCAGTTGGCTTCCATCGACGAGGCCGAAGACAAGGCCGCGCTCACCCGCGCGCTTGGCGCCATGAACCCGACCGGCGGTCCAGACCTGATCGGCATCGCCGTTTACGGAGATCCGGGAGCGCCGGAGACCAATGTCGTGCACATCGAACAGGACGGTTTGGATCTGCCGGACGAGGCCTACTACAGGGAAGACCATTACGCGCCAATCCGTAAGGCGTATGTCGAGATGGTCGCCAAGCAGCTGAAGAACGCGCATCTTGCGGCCGATGACGAGGATGCCCATGCGCAGGCCAAGCGTTTCCTTGACGTGGAGACGCGCATCGCGGCGAACCATTGGGACAACGTGTCCACGCGCGATTCGGTGAAGACCTATAACCCGACGGATTACGCCGACCTGTGCGCCATGCTCGCCGATGTTGACCTGGACGCTTGGATCGACGCCTGGCAGAACGCTTACGACGCGACCACCGCGGCTGCCGTGCAGCCGTTGGATTTCCGCGGCTGTTTCAGCCACACGATCGTGCATGAGCCAAGCTTCCTCACCGGACTCAACGCGTTCTGGAAGGAAGCGTCGCTGGATGATCTCAAGCTGTGGGCCCGCGTGCATGTGGTGATCGGCTCCACATTGGAGCTTCCCCACGAATTCGACGAAACGAATTTCGACTTCTACGGCAAGACGCTGTCCGGGCAGAAGGAGCAGCGTGTGCGTTGGAAGCGTGGCGTCTCGCTGGTCAACGGCATCTGCGGCGAGGATGTCGGCCGCGAATACGTGAAGCGTCACTTCCCCGAAACCTCCAAGCAGCGTATGGAGCAGCTGGTCGGCAATCTCATCGACGCCTACCGTGTGTCCATCTCCAATTCCACTTGGCTTGGTGACGAGACCAAGGCCAAGGCATTGGAGAAGCTGTCCAAGTTCGTGCCGAAGATCGGCTACACGAACCATTGGCGTGACTATTCCGCGCTGGATGTGCGCGAGGACGCCGGCTTCGCCCAGAACATGCGTGCCGCGAACCTGTATGAGACCGGCTACCAGCTGGCCAAGGTGGGCAAGGCCGTCGACAAGGACGAATGGCTGATGAATCCGCAGACGGTGAACGCCTACTATGAGCCGTCCATGAACGTGATCGTGTTCCCGGCCGCCATTTTGCAGCCGCCGTTCTTCAACCCGGATGCCGAGGATGCCGCGAACTACGGCGGCATCGGCGCGGTGATCGGCCATGAGATCGGCCACGGTTTCGACGACCAGGGCTCGCAATACGACGGCGACGGCAAACTCAACGACTGGTGGACCGAAGAGGACAAGGCCAATTTCAAGGCGCTCACCCAGAAGCTCATCGACCAGTACAACGAGTTCGTGCCGACGCAGCTCGCCGAAAAGTATTCGGATGACCCGTCGAAGGCCCCTCATGTGAACGGCGCGTTGACCATCGGCGAGAACATCGGCGATTTGAGCGGTGTGAACATCGCTCTCAAGGCCTATGCGTTCGCTCTCGATGAAGCGGCCGGCCGCGGCAAGGATGGTTCCACGGAAGCCATCGAAGCCGCGCTTGCCGATGCTCCTGAAATCGACGGCTTCACCGGCCTGCAGCGTTTCTTCCTGAGCTACGCTTCGATTTGGCGCACTAAGAATCGCGACGAGTTGGCGGAGCAGTATCTGCAGATCGACCCGCACTCCCCCGCCGAATGCCGTACGAACGGCATCGCCCGTAACGTGGACCTGTTCCACAAGGCGTTTGGCGTGCAGCCCGGCGACGGCATGTGGCTCGCACCGGAGCAACGCGTGCGCATCTGGTAACAGGCCATGCCAGCGATCGCATAAGCGTCAGGCAATCGTCAGAAGCCATCGCCGCCGAATTCCTCACGTAGGGGTTCGGCGGCGTTGCTATCCGTACCGGCCTGCGAGCCGCCTTGCTCGTCAACGCCGGAACTCTGCCCGTCCATCGCATTGACTGAAGTTTCGCACCGCTGTTGGGCGGCTTGCACATATGGATCACGTCCTAAAGCCTGTCCAGGCTGCGCGTCTTGCTGGCCGGAATCGTTTTTCTTGGCGAGTTTGCGGAAGGTGGAGACACCGTAGCTCAAATCATGCCCCGCCGCATTCGCTTCCATGACGAGTTTCGACTGTTGCTTGCCGTTCTGGTCCACCCAGCTTTCCGCCGCCAGCACGCCGGTCACGATGACCGGTTCGCCTTTTTTGAACGATTGGCAGATGCTTTCGGAAAGGCCTCGATACGCCTTCACCGTGATCCATGTGGTGGGCAGGTCCTTCCACTGTTGCGTTCGGCCATCGAAATAATGTCTGGTGCTGGCCAGCCGGAATGAGCTGGCATGCGGCATGCCTTCCCGATTGAATTGCGTGGGCTGGCCGCCCACATATCCCGTGATGGTGAGGAGACCCTGCTGCTGCGCCATGTTCGGCCCTTTCTGTTTGACGAATGATGGACCGCGGAAAGCGCCGTTGACGGCACGGAAGCGACAGGCAGTGAGGTGGATTTATGGTGAGAGAGGGTAAACTGCATGCCCTTCCCGCATCTTCACGTTTCCGCGGTAAGACCACTATCGCCGAACGTTCCATCCGTCTGCAAGCCCAACCGGAGAATGTGGATAACTTGAGATCGTCGGGCGAGTCGTGGATTGTCGGTGGATAATTTCGACTTATCCACCGACATCCACAATCCTCATGTGCGTGAGATGCGCACGGTATTCCCCATGAAAAACAAAAAACGGAAGACCACCTGCTTGATGGTCTTCCGTTGCCGTATGTCGTTCGTCGGATCAAACCGACGCGCTACGGATTGCCGTATGTCACTTGAGCAGTGCAGCGACGCGGTCCGCGATCGCCTGCGCGGCGTCCGCGACCGGCACCGCTTCGGCGTTCTCACCGTTGCGGTCACGCACTTCGATGGTGCCGTTGTTGACGGTGTCGCGGCCGGCGACGGCGATGATCGGCACGCCGATGAGTTCGGCGTCCTTGAACTTGACGCCCGGAGACACCTTCTTGCGGTCGTCGAAGATGACTTCGATGCCCTTGGCCTCAAGCTCACCGATCAGCTGTTCTGCGGCTTCGAACGCGGCCGCATCCTTGCCGGTGGCCACGACGTGCACCTGTGCCGGCGCGATGACTGCCGGCCACGCCAGACCCTTCTCGTCGTGATGGGTTTCGGCGATGCAGGCCATCACACGGGAGACGCCGATGCCGTAGGAGCCCATCCACACCGGAACGGTCTTGCCGTTCTGGTCGAGCACCTTCAGGCCGAGCGCGTTGGAATACTTGAGGCCCAGCTGGAACACCTGGCCGATTTCCACGCCGCGCTCGAAGCTCAGCGGGCCGGAACCGTCCGGGCTCATGTCGCCATGACGTACCTGCACGGCTTCGACGGTGCCGTCGGCCTCGAAATCGCGGCCGTACACCAAATCGTAGTAATCCACGTCCTGCTCGTCGGCGCCGGTGAACCATGCGGAACCGCGTGCCACGTGCGCGTCGATCAGGTAGCGCAGCGCGTCACCGGTCTCGGACGCGTTCTCGGCCTTCTTTCCGTCGCGCGCCTGCGGGCCAAGCGCCATCGGTCCGATGTAGCCCTTGACGAGTTCCGGATGCTTCTTCAGATCCTCGTCGGTGGCTTCCTCGATCTCGGCCGGGGTGAACTGCGCCTCAAGACGCTTCATGTCGACGGTACGGTCGCCCGGAACGCCTACGACCACGAGCTCGCGCCACGGCTCGTCGTGGTCTTCGTCCTGCGGATGCATGACGGCGATGACGACGTTCTTCAGAATGTCGGAGGCCTGCCAATCGCGGCCGTCGGAACGAGGATGGTTGGCGTTGGCGAATTCGACCATCTTGTCGATGGTGGCCGCGTCCGGGGTCGGGCGCTTTTCGGCTGCCGGCGTTGCGGTAAAGTCGATGGCTTCCGGTTCCGGAGTGGTCAGCGCCTCGACGTTCCAGGCCTTGCCGGACGGCGACTGGGCGAAGGTGTCCTCGCCGATCTCCATCGGAGCCAGGAACTCCTCGGATTCGAAGCCGCCCATCGGGCCGGCCATGGCGTGCACCGGCACGTACTTCAGGTCGAGACGGTTGAAGATGCGCTCGTATGCGCCGCGCTCGTCCATGTATGCCTTGACGAGGCCTTCCTTGTCGAGGGTGAAGGAGTAGGCGTCCTTCATGATGAACTCGCGGCCGCGGATCAGGCCGGCGCGCGGACGGAACTCGTCGCGGTACTTGGTCTGGATCTGGTAGAGCGTGACCGGCAGGTCCTTGTACGAGGAGTACATATCCTTGACCAGCAGCGTGAACATTTCCTCATGCGTGGGGGCAAGCAGGTAGTCGGCCTCGTGACGGTCCTTCAGACGGAACAGGTTCTCGCCGTATTCCTCCCAGCGGTGGGTGGCCTCATACGGCTCGCGCGGCAGCAGCGCCGGGAAGTGGACCTCCTGGGCGCCGATGCCGTCGATCTCCTCGCGGACGATGGCCTCGATCTTGTTGAGGACCTTCAGACCCAGCGGCAGCCAGGTCCAGATACCGGGAGCCGCCTTGCGCACATAGCCGGCGCGCAGCAGCAGTTTCGCCGAATCGGTGTCGGCGTCGGCGGGATCCTCGCGCAGCGTGCGCAGGAACATGGTGGACATTCGAAGTGCTTTGGAACTCATGGGTTCCAAGGTATTCGCGTTCGGGGACATTGCGGGCCCGGTTCAGTTCGGCAAACCCGCAATATTGAAAAAGGCCACCCACCCGGAGCTCACCGAGCGAGCGGCCTTCGTATTGGCCTCGCAGCCGTGCCGCGCTTATCGCGTCATCCGGCGCAGCCGTTCGAGGGTAATGCCGGCCGCCAGCATGGCCATCGCCAGGACGGTCACCAGCGACATGTCGATACCGGTATGGGCCAGCGAATCGGCCGCGGACGTCTTGCCCCCGGCAACTACGCCCGTGTTCGCGCCCGGCTTGGCGGAAGACGAGCTATCACCCGACGTGCCACCCGGCACGGTACCGGGCTTGTTCTGCTCATTGCCGCCCGGCGCGGTGCTGTTCGGTCTGGGCTGCGTGACGATAGCACTGCGGGCGGTTCATCAGAAAGGCCGTCAACCGTTGCGCGCATGGTCCCTGTACGCCTCTTTCTCTTTGCCCGTGTCGCTGATGCTGCTGTGCGACCTGCTGATGCTGCCGAGATACATGTCCGAAGCCGTCAGCGTGGCTGTCTTCACTATGCTCGCGGGAGCCGCCTGTCTTATCGGCCCGGGCAATATGTCGCCGAGCGCATCATCGTCGCCTTCATCAGCGCTTTGAGCCTTACCGTCATCGCGATCGCCGATTTCAGCAATCGCATGGTTGAGAAAAACCTCGTGGCGATTGCCGCATATGTGCTGCTGCCGGCATTGGCCGCCACTGCATGGCTGCGTACATGCCATCCGATGGCCGACAGCGCGACCCGCAACCTGCGCTGGATATTCGGTGCCGCCGCGCGCTACGAGGCAAGCCTCGAATCGGTGCAATCGCTCGGAAAACGCATCTCACAGCTGCGCTAGCGCACCGCTACCCGGCGAAAGTCCCATCAGCACCATCTCAAATGGGACTTTCGCGGGATTGATGTCTTCCTCCGCCCAATAACAGTCCCATATCCGAAAGCAGCCACCGCTAGAACAGCTCGGCTTGTTCGAATTCGCCAGCAGGCTCGTCCTCATGAGACGTTTGCGGCCGGAACGCAGCCACACCCTCGCCCAGCCGCGCGCTGGCGGCCTGTGACCTGCCGCGCAAATCGCCGTCGAGCATCACTGCATCCGCCGAAACCGCGAACATGCGCTCGTTGACGCCGGCAAGATACAATCCGCCCATGCGTTCCACACGCGAGAGCGCCACATATCCCATGCCGGGCGCGAACGTGCGGCTCAGATCCATCACCGCCCGGTCGAGGGTCATCCCCTGCGACTTGTGGATGGTGATCGCCCATGCGCATCGCAACGGCACCTGCGCCACGGACGCCATCACCGTGTCGCCGTCCATCATCTCCCACGTGGCCTGCTTCATCGTGACGATGTTGCCGTTCTCGAATTCCACGATGGGCCAGCCGCCCTTGTTCTCGTTGGCGAAGCCGCGCACGGTACCGAGCGAACCGTTGACATACTGGTGGTCGGCGTCGTTGCGCAGTGCCATGACGGCGGCACCGGTCTTGAGCACGAGGCACTCCGGCGCCAGCATGTTGCGCTTGAGCCGTTCGACCAGGTGGGCCGGCCCCATCTGCTCGGCATGGAACTCGTGCGGCTCCTCGCCTATCCGCGCGAGCCTGGAATCGTTGAGATTATCGGCCTGCCGGTTGACGGGGAACAGGTGGACCGCCACCTCGCCCGGCTTCGGTGTCACACCGAGCCGCGTGACGAGCGCGTCACGGTCATCCTGATCCACGCATCCGGCGCGGATGTCGGTGAGCACGTGCAGCAGCCGGCCGTCGTCCTGACGATGCTGCTCGGTCAGATAGCAGATGACCGGCGCGAGTTCGCCCCACACCAGCGATTCGGTGACGAATCCTTCCGGATTGAGTCCGGCCTTCGCGTACCGTTCGCGGGACGCCACGAAATCCGGGCCGGGCGGCAGCACGTCGCGGTCGCGCCCGGACACGGAGACCGGCGGCAGCTGGAAGAAGTCGCCGGACAGTACCACTTGCAATCCGCCGAACGGCCGAGGATCATGCCGCACTTCACGGCACACCTGATCGACCATGTCGAACAGCCAAGCGTGCATCATCGACACCTCGTCGATGATGAGCACGTCGGCCGCCTGTATCTTGCGCCGACGACGGGTCTTGATGGTCTTCAGCAGATTTGGCGTCAGCACGTTGGCGAGTCCGACGCCGCTCCACGAGTGGATGGTCTGGCCGTCGATATGCGTGGCGGCGATGCCCGTTGACGCGGTGACGGCCACGTTCGCGCCGTCTGCGCGCGCCTGCCGGATGAACTCGTTCAGCACGTACGTCTTTCCTGCGCCGGGCGCACCCGTCAGGAACACGTTCGCGCCGGCGTTCAGAATCGCGAGCGCCTCAGACTGCCGCATATGCCCTCCTTAAGCTCATGCATCATGCACGATCCGCGCGCCCTGGCGTATGACATCGCTCGCCCGCGGGCTCAGACCAGCCGGCGGACCACCTGCAGCACGCCGTGCTCGGTGTTGGCCGGCGCGATGTACCGCGCCGCGCGTTTCAGATCCGGATGCGCGTTGGCCATGGCGAACGACCATTCGCCGGCGTCGAGCATCTGCAAATCGTTGAGATAGTCGCCGAACACCGCCGTCTGCGCGGGCGTGACGCCGAGATGCCGCTGCAGCGCGACGACACCCTGCCGCTTGTCGGTTCCGGGATTCATGATATCGACCCAGTGCGCTCCGGATACCACCACCTGATGGGTGCGTTCCACATCGCCCAGCAGGTCCGCGGCCATGCCTTGCGCGTCGCCGAAATCGAAGATCGCCAGTTTGAGCACGGTTTCGTCCTCGGTCTCCAGCACCTCGTGCAGGTCGTCCACGATGCGCAGCGCCTTGTAGTATTTGGAGCATTCCTCGACGAACGGCCTGTCCTGCCGCTGGATGTACGCCGTGTTCAGACCGCATATCACGAGTCCGATGTCATGCGAGCCCGACGCCACCGCGGCGTCCACCAGATCGATCAGCGTACGCGTGATGTCCCAGCTCACCCCGTGCACGTCGATGACGTTGTCGTCGGCGACCACGACGTTGCCGTTCTCCGCGATATACGACATGGCGCCGTCGACGCGGTCCGCGAACATGGATCGCAGCGTGGCGAGCTGGCGGCCGGAAGCCGGCACGAACTCGACACCCTTGGCGTGCAGCTCGTCGAGCAGCGGCCAGAAGTCATCGGGGATGTTGCTGTCGCCGTCCAGCAGCGTGCCATCCATGTCCGCCACGATCAGGCGGATGTCGCGCGGCTTGTCGCAGATGGCGGTCCAATCGTTCGCGGTCATGGTGTCGTTCCTCTCAGTCGTGTGCGTGACGTTTTCTGTTTTTCGAGACCGGCCGTCTACTTATTCAGCAGGCTGGTGGCGACGATCTGGTCGGCGATGGCCTTCGACTCGGCCTCGTTCGGCCCGGGAGCCGGCGCCATGAACGCCTGACGGTAGTAGCGAAGCTCGTCCAGCGACTCGATGATGTCGGCGAGGGCGCGGTGCCCGCCGTTCTTGGCGGGGCGGTTCTCATACACCGCGGGGTACCAGCGGCGCGCGAGCTCCTTCAGCGTGCTCACGTCCACGCTGCGGTAGTGCAGATGGCTCATGAGACCCGGCATGTAATGGTCGAGGAATTTCTTGTCGGAGCCGATGGTGTTGCCCGCGAGCAGCGGCCTGACTCCGTCCGGCGTGAACCGCAGCACGTATTCGGTGACCTTGCGTTCCGCCTCTTCGAGGCTCAGGCCGTGCTCCCATTCGTTGATGAGCCCGGAACGGGTGTGCATGGCGCGCACGAAGTCGTTCATGTGCGCGACGGCGGCGTCGGACGGCTTGATGACGTAGTCCACGCCTTCGTCCAACACGTTGAGGTCGAAATCGGTAGGCACCACTGACACCTCGACGAGCTCGTCGCCACCGAAGATGTCAAGTCCCGTCATCTCGCAATCAATCCAGATCAGGCGCGAATCCTTCGCGCTGTACGTTTCCGCATCATGGCTGTCGACCATCGCAAGCCGCCTTTCCTGCTGTGTTTTCCTAGGGAACGTTACAGGCTATAGCAGACCGGGGACGCGCCGTCAGGCCAGCGGGAAAGAGAGCAGCATCGTAGTGCCGGACGGGGACGAGGACTCCACCGCGACCGAGCCCCCATACCGGTTCGCCACGTCACGGGCGAGCGCGAGGTCGAGCCCGTACCCTTGGCGCGCGGTGCCGTCATCGTCCCGGGCGAAGCGGCGGAACAGTCGTTCGGGATCGCCGCCGATGCCCGGCCCATGGTCGGACACGCGGATCTGCGCCCATTGGCGATGACGCGCGTACCCGAGCGACACGGCCACCGTCGCTCCCTCAGGCGAGCCGATGCGGTATCCGCGGCCGCGTACCGTTTCGATGATCGTCCGCGTGGTCTTGCCGCGCAGATATGACACGTATGCATCGACGGTTCCCATATCGCTGCCGTCAGAGAACACCTGCGACAGCAGCTCCTCGCGAGAAAAGACATGATCCGGTGCGGCGGCGAGCACCGACAGCAACCTCGTCTCGGCATCGGTGAGCGACACCGCACTGCCGTCTGGATCCTCGATGATGCCGGAGTGCGGCTTGAGCAGCCAGTCGCCCACCATCACGCTGGCCGTCTGGGCGTTGAACCCCCGCAGCAGCGCGCACAGCCGGGCCTGCAGTTCAATGAAGTGGAACGGCTTGGTCAGGTAGTCGTTCACGCCGCAGTCCAGCCCTTCCACGATGTCGTCCACCTGCGCGAGCGCGGTCAGCATCAGCGCGGGTGTAGTGACGCCGGAGCCGCTCAGGGCGCGAATCAAATCCAGCCCGTCGCCGTCGGGCAGCCGGCGGTCGACGATCAGCGCGTCATGCTCTTGCCCTATCCAATTGGGACCCCGCTAAAGCGCCGCTAAGAAGACACGCGGGCACGACGGAAGCTTGGTGTCGCGGCACGACATGACCCGCCGCTTCGGGGGAAA
>ENA-OPDD01002350-OPDD01002350.1-human-gut-metagenome-genome-assembly--contig:-NODE-2350-length-11699-cov-4.790536_pt1 | contig 11699 bp, 8 predicted proteins | sample MGYA00241574_ERZ501499 | MGnify/ENA primary metagenome ERZ501499 (study PRJEB25962, sample SAMEA2042576) | human gut metagenome | biome: human gut; feature: human-associated habitat; material: faeces...
TGACAAACACCGGCATACCGGCGGGCACCACACGGCAGAGCCGCTGAGCAAAGGGCAGGATTTCCTTGGGGCCCAGCGAGCAGTTGATGCCCACGGCGTCCGCACCAAGGCCGGCGGCGGTAATGCCGTAGCTTTCCACTGTGCAGCCGGTAAAGGTACGGCCACGGGCCTCAAAGCTCATCGAGGTAAACACCGGCAGGTCACAGTTTTCCTTTGCGGCCAGGATGGCGGCTTTCAGCTCATACAGGTCGGTCATTGTTTCCAGAAAGACGAGGTCTGCCCCGGCTGCGGCACCGGCGCGCACCATCTCAGCAAACTGGGCGCAGGCATCCTCAAACGGCAGGGTACCGGCCGGGGCCAGCAGCTCGCCGATGGGGCCGATATCCAGTGCCACCAGGGCACCGGTTTCCTGCGCGGCGGTCCGGGCACATGCGATGGACGCTTCGATCACCTGCTGCACAGTATAGCCGGTTCCCTTCAATTTACGAGGGTTGGCGCCAAAGGTGTTTGCCAGCAGGATATCCGCCCCGGCGCGGGCATAGTCCCGGTGGACGGCAGTGAGCACATCCGGCATGATAAAGGCGGCCAGTTCCGGCTTTTGTTCTGTGGTCAGGCCGCGCAGCTGCAGCTGGGTGCCCATGGCGCCATCCAGCATAATAAAGCGGCGGCGGGCAAATACTTCCTCAATTTTCACAGGTGGTTCCCCTCTTTCTGTATTCGCACTTTTCGCGCAGCAGGCAGTGCCCGCACCCGGCGCGGGCCCCCGTTACCGGGTGGTCCGCCACGCCAAGGATGGCTGTTACGCTTTTGCGCGGTGTCAGCAGATTTTCCGGCGTGACCGCCATGCCAAGGCCGCGCACGGTATCCAGCGCAATGGCAAACGGCTGCTGCAAAGTCAGCGGGCAGTCCCCATAGCCGGGGGAAAAACGCCCCGTCAGGTAGTGCCCCTGCGCCTGCACGCTGGTGCGGATCTCGGCTTCCAGCGCGTTGCACAGCTCTTCCATCACAGCGGAAGCCATCGCATCCACCACAGCGGCCAGGGCAATATCCGTCAGCTCCAGGCGGCGCATCAATGTATCAGCCCCGCTGCCAAGGGTAACGGCCATCAGCACCATGGCATCGCAGCCGCGCAGGTGGCGGGCAATATCATTCCCGGCGTTCTGCAGCGGCAGGGCGGTCAGCGGCAGCTGTTTCCACACGCCGCGCGGGGTGGCGGCGGCGCGCAGGGCGTCCTCGGCTTTTTGCAGCAGCACCTGGGATGCAGCATCCGGCTGCCAGCCCCCTGCCCCAAGGTAGCGAAGGGTTTCGGCGCGGGTATCGTTTTGCGGGTAGGCTAATTGCACAGCGTTTCACTCCCCCTCTATGGGGCCAACAGGCCGATTACAGCAGGTCCTTGATGCCCTCATACACAGCGGCGGCAACCTTGGCGTCATTCATGGCATACAGGTGCACACCGTCCGCGCCGCCCTCGATCAGATCTCGCAGCTGCTGCACGGCATAGTCAATACCGGCAGCATACAGGCTTTCGGGGTCGTCCTGGTAGCGGGAGATCATGCGGGTAAACTCCGAAGGCAGGCTGGCGCTGGAAAGTGCCACCGTGCGCTCGATCTGGCTGCGCTTAACGATGGGCATAACACCGGCAGACACCGGCAAAGTGATGCCTGCGCGGCGGGCCAGGTTCAAAAAGCGATAAAAGTGCATATTATCAAAGAACAGCTGGGTCAGCAGGTGGGTGGCACCGGCCTCCTGCTTAAAGCGCAGGTTGGCAACATCCTGGGCCAGGGTAGCTGCTTCGGGGTGGCCTTCGGGGTAGCAGGCAGCGTGGATATCAAATTCCGGCTGGGTCTGCCACACAAACTGGGCCAGGTCGCTTGCGTGGGCAAAGTCCGGGCTTTCGGGGCGGGTGGGGGTGCGGTCGCCGCGCAGGGTCAGCACGTTGCGCACACCGGCGGCATTCAGCTGGTCCAGTAGCTGGGCGGCCTTTGTCTTATCGCTGCCCATGCAGATCATGTGGGCCAGCGGCTCTACGTTCAGGTCGTTTTTCAGGAATTCGGCCACTTCCACAGTGGAAACGCCGCCCGTGGAGCCGCCTGCACCGTAAGTAACGCTGATAAAATCCGGGTTAAGGGTGCGCATGGTGCGCAGGGTGTCCTTCATTTTACCAAAGTTGGCGGTCTGCTTCGGGGGGAAGCACTCGATGGAAAACACGCAAGGCTTGCGCTTGAACATCTGGGAGATCTGCATAGGATTCATCCTCCTGTATTTTTATTACTTTCCTCTATTTCTACCCAATTAACGTACGGGAACACTTTCCTGCCGGCTTACTGGGGTCAGGCACACAGAGTCAGGCTGCCGGGGGTTACGCGGCGGGAGCCAGCTCTTCGTCCGGCTGTTTTGCCGTCTGCACAGTAAAGCTGCCGTCCGCCTGGGCGGTCACGGTCACCGTGCCGTACAGGTCGGTGCGGTAAAAGTCAATGCCCTCATCCTGCATTTCCTGGATGACCTCGCGGTGGGGGTGGCCGTAATCATTGTTCAGGCCGCAGCTGGCAACCACAAGCTGGGGCTGCACCTGCCACAGCAGTGTTTGGGTGTTGGATGTGGACGACCCATGGTGCCCGGCCTTGAACACGGTGGACCGCAAGCGGAACGGATATTGCTCCGCCAGGGCGGCTTCCTCGTTGCGCTCAGCATCGCCGGTATCCAAAAAGGTAAAGTTCCCGGCTTCAAACCGCAGGCAGAGCGACATATCATTTATTGCATCGTCACTGCCCGCCGTATCGGCATCCACACCGGGCAGCAGCACGGTCAATGTGCCGGTGCCGATGGTGTACTGCTGGCCGGTATAGGCAGTTTCCACCGGTACGCCGCATTCCTGGGCGGTTTGCAGGGTGCGCTGGGTCTGGCCGGTCACGTCAGTTTCGCTCAGGTCGGGGGTCAGCAGGGTCTGCACATCAAAGTTCTGCAAAACGGCCTGCATGCCGCCCACATGGTCGGCATGGGGGTGGGTCATCACCAACAGGTCCAACTGGCTTACGCCATAGCTGCGCAGGTCCTGCACAAGGTTCTGCCGGGCATCCTTGGGGCCTGCATCAATCAGGCAGGCCGCACCGTTCTGCAAAATCAGCACGGCATCCCCCTGCCCCACATCCAGGAACACCACTTCGGTTTCCCCCTCCGGCAGCGGGGCTGTGGTTTCGATCTGGCTGGGTTCCAGGCCAACCCATTGGTAAATCTGGTCCCAGCTGGGCACAAAACCGTTGCCGCCGTAATTTTCGACCACATACAAGGCAACGGCGATGAGAACAGCGGCCACAATGGTCCACACCTGGGGGCGGCGGCAGGAATGGCGGCAATACCTGCGCCGCCGGTATTTACTCACCCTGGCCCAGCTGGCGTTCCTGCCACTGGGCGCGGGTCAGCAAAACGGCACGGGGCTTGGCGCCCTCATAGGGGCCGATAATCTTTTCCTGTTCCATCTGGTCCATGATGCGGGCCGCACGAGCATAGCCCAGCTTGCAGCGGCGCTGCAAAAGGCTGGTGGATGCCTGCCCGGCTTCGATGACGCATTCCACCGCCTGTTCAAACATGGGGTCGCGGCTGCCGCTGTCATCGTCCGAATCGGAGCTGCTGCCCTTGCCGCCCTTTTCGGCCACGGCACGGCGCTCCATCTCGGCAATCATCTCTTCATCATACTGGGCGCTGGAAGTGGATTTGATAAAGTTCAGCACAGCGCTGATCTCTTCATCCGTCACAAAGGTACCCTGCACACGCACGGGCTTGGAAGCACCGACCGGCAGGAACAGCATATCGCCGTTGCCCAGCAGCTTTTCGGCGCCGCCGCTGTCCAGAATGGTGCGGGAGTCGATCTGGCTAGAAACTGCAAATGCAATACGGCTGGGGATGTTGGCTTTGATCAGGCCGGTGATAACGTCCACGCTGGGGCGCTGGGTTGCCACAATCAGATGGATACCGGCCGCACGGGCTTTCTGGGCAATGCGGCAGATATAATCTTCCACCTCTTTGCCGGCAACCATCATCAGGTCGGCCAACTCGTCAATGATAATGGCGATATAAGGCAGGTGTTCCAGCACATCGGGGTGCTGCTTGGCCAGCTTGTTATAGCTCTTGATATCGCGCACATTGTTTTCGGCAAACAGCTTATAGCGGCGCTCCATCTCGGCCACACTGGCCCCCAGGGCACCGGCGGCCTTGCGCGGCTCGGTCACAACGGGCATTAACAGGTGGGGAATGCCGTTGTACTCAGCCAGTTCCACCACCTTGGGGTCGATCAGAATCAGTTTGACATCTTCCGGACCGGAGCGGAACAAAAAGCTGATGATGATCGAGTTGACGCAGACGGATTTACCGCTGCCGGTGGAGCCGGCGATCAGCAGGTGGGGCATTTTACACAGGTCCGCCACCTGGGCTGTACCGGCAATATCTTTGCCCAGCGCCATGGTCAGTGGGCTGCGCATGTTGATGTAGTTCTGGGATTCAAACACCCCGCGGATGCTGACGGTAGACCGGATCTTGTTGGGCACCTCGATACCGACGGCGGGTTTGCCGGGAATGGGGGCTTCGATACGCACACCGGCGGTGGCAAGGTTCAGGGCGATATCATCCGACAGGCTGGTGATACGACTGACCTTGATGCCCGCCTGGGGCTGCAGCTCATACCGGGTCACGGAAGGGCCGCGGCAGATATCCAGGATATGGGTCTTAACACCAAAGCTGTCCAGCGTGTTCACCAGGATATCGGCGTTTTTCTTCATCTCGGCGGCCGCACCGCGTTCATCTTCCGGCTTGGCCGCATTGAAAAGGTTCAAAGATGGGTAAGTATACGGCGGGAACTCCTCTTTGGCCTGGGCGGCAAAGGCTGCCGTAGCTTCGCTGCTGGCATCCTCGTCCGCTTCGCGGGCTGCACCGGCGGGTGCGGTGGCTGCCGGGGCGGCAGGGGCTTTCGCCATTGCTTTGGCCACGCTGGGCGGGCTGGAAATGGGAGCCGAAGCCGAATTGCCCATGCTGGAAGATACCCGCAGCCGGTTGGGGCTGCCGAGGCGGCGTTCATCCGTTACGCTGTATACTTTAGGCGCAGCGGCGGCAGGCTGGGCCGTGGGCTGCGGTGCCGGGGCCTGCACGCTGACCCGCCCGGTGAGCAGATCCGATACCGGAATTCCGGCGTTCCAGGCAGCCTTGGCTGCATCGAAACCGCCCTGGTCAAAGCTGCCGCCCAATGTGGGGATGGCTGTAACAGGGGCAGGCGCTGGCTGGGTGGGTTCCGGCACCAGCGGTGTTTCAAAATTATCCGCGCTTTCGCTGCTGCCAACGTCATCCGGTTCCGGCAATTCCTCTACCGGCTCCAGCGGGGTGGAAAAATCTTCCACCGAGGCGGCAGGTGCGTTATCATCCGGTTCCGGGGTCAGCGGGGTTTCAAAGCTTTCCGCTTCATCCTCATCGGGCAGGCCCACATCGGCACCGGCCACGGGGGTATCCCGCCCGGTCACGGCGCGCTGGATCAGGTCATTCAGGCTGTCTTCCTCCACCGGGGCTTCCTCAGCCTGCTGGGCTTCCGGTTCCAGGTGCAGCTCAAAGCTTTCTTCCTGCGGCTGGGGTTCCGGCTGGGGCGCGGGGTACTTGCGATGGTTCAACTGCTCCAGCGGGTCAAGGCCAAAGGTGCCACCGGGGCCGATATCAATTTTCTGCAGCGGGTCATGCTGCACGGCGTTCTGCAAAGCGCGCTGGGAAGCATCCGGCCCCAGGTCCACATCAAAGTCCGAACGCTGGGCGGGCGGGGCAAAGCTTTGGGTGTGCTGCACGCCTTGGGGCGCAGCCTGGGCACGCTGCATATCGGGGTATGTTGCGGTGCCGGGCTGCGTATACGCCTGCTGGGGCTGGGCCGCCGGCTGGCCGGCCTGCGCTGCGGCGGCAGCCTGGTCGGCAGGGTTTGCCTGGGCCGCATTGCGGCGGGCGGCTTCCTCCTGTTCCAGATAGGGGGCCACATCAAAGGGGCGGCGGGTGCCAGACTGCGGCGTGGCCGGAGACTCGCCGGCCATGGGCGGCAGGCTGCCGGTCAGGTTTTCAAGGGATTCTTCCTCCGCTTCATGGCCAAACAGCTGGGTATCATAAGCGGTTTCTTCCTCCGCACGGGCGGCGCGGCGGGCTTTGAACTCCTGAATATAATAGCTGATGAACTGCACCACATCCACCGGGGTAACAGCAAAAAACACCATCAGCCCCATCAGGATGACAATAATCATGACGATATTGGCACCGGGACGGCCACAGACGGCCAGCAGCGATGCGCCGATGGGCACGCCCAACACACCGCCGGTCCAGAACTTGCGCTGCCCCCAGGCAAACAGCATCTTGACGGTCTGCCAGGGGGTATCCCCTACCTTAAAGTCCGAGAAGATGACCGCCGTACCGGCCAGCAGTACCGCCAGCAGCAGCACCTTGCCAATGAAAGTGCCCACATGGTAACCGGATGCCAGCAGATAGGCCAGATACAGCAAAAACGGGCCGACAAAATATGTAACCACGCCAAAGGTGCCAAACAGCCAGCTGCGTAGAACATTCCAGAAGCTCTGCCCCGGCACCAGCACCAGCGCAATGGCCAGAATGCCAAGCCCGGCCAGCACCACGCTGCGGATCAGGTTTTGCTGCTGGGCGCGGCGCTGTTCCAGCCTGGACATCCGCTTTTTGCTGCCGGAGGCCGAACTGTTGTGTCTGGCCCCGGAGCTGCTGCTTTTACTGCTTTTGCTGCCGGAGGCGCGGTATGTGTTTTTACTGTTTTTTCCGTTTTTGGCGGAACTTGAACGTGCCATGCTCTCCCTACCTCTTTACTATAATATGCGTATATTCAGGCTGCCCTGTTCAGCGGGCAGCCATTGTTGATTTGCTTTGGCGCGGCAGGCCCTGCCCCTGTTTTGAACGAAAGTTCGTTCGCCTTTTATCTGGCAGCGGGCGGCCATTAAACAGCATCCGGCGGCCCCGCATAAAGAGACTTTCCGCGCAGTGATTTTATCTGCCATCCGCCACGGCGGCTGTGCCGTGCTGTTTTGGGCAGGGGCATACTGCCCCTTATAGCATAAGGTATATTGTAGCATGAAAACGCCCGCTTGTAAAACCCCTTTCTCTTTCTATTTTCATCAAAGCCTTTCCGCCCACTGGCGGGCAGCGCCCCCTCAATATCCGGTTTTCCCTGCGTCGATTTCGGCATACAGGTAGCGCAGCGCATCACCCAGGTTGCCGATGGCGTCGATCAGCCCCTCTTCCACAGCCTGTTCCCCGCCCAGCACGGTACCCATATCCATCACCAGCTCCCCGGTATTGTGCATCAGCTGGGTAAAGCGCTTGGCGCTGATGCCGGAATGCCCCGCCACAAAGCTGACGATGCGCTCCTGCATCTGCTCAAAATAGCGCAGGGTCTGGGGCACCCCCAGCACCATGCCGGAGTGGCGCACCGGATGCACCGTCATGGTGGCGGTGGGCACAATAAAGCTTTTGCGGGCCGAAACCGCCAGCGGGATACCGATGGAATGCCCGCCGCCCAGCACCAGCGTTGCGCTGGGCTTGCTGACGCCGGAGATCAGCTCCGCCAAAGCGAGCCCGGCTTCCACATCGCCGCCCACGGTATTCAGGATGACCAGCAGCCCCTCAATGGCGGGGTCCTCCTCAATATCCACCAGCTGGGGGATCACATGCTCATACTTGGTGCTTTTCTGGTTATCAGGAGCCAGGCTGTGGCCCTCAATGGTGCCGATCACCGTCAGGCAATAAATGGCATGGCGGCCCTTGGTGGCGGGCACAATGCCGCTGTCCGTGATCAGGTCATGTTCCAGCCGCATGCGCTCCACATCCTTGGCGTCCTTGGCAGCATGGGGGGCGGGCTGTTGTTTTGGGGTACGGTTTGGCATGGCGGGGGTCCTTTCCTTCCGACAGAATCGGTGCGCCGGGCAGTGCAAAACCCGGCTATACCCTGACAGTATGCCCCGCTGGTACGCTTTTTTATGCGCAGAGGGGCGCGACTGAGCAAAAAAAGCGCGGAAAAACTTAGATAAAAAATTGACAATCGGCACAAGATTGATTATACTTTTACTAGAATTTACATCGGAATTACACAAAAGGCAGGGTGTTTCCTTTACCCCTGCCCGGAGAACGGGAGATTAGTCTTTATGTCATCAACAATGCAAAACAAAGCATCGTTGCCCGTGATCAAGCGGCTGCCCAAATATTACCGCTACTTGAGCAACCTGCAGGCAGATGGGCGTGATAAAATTTCTTCCAGCGAGCTGGCCCGCATGATGGGCACCACCGCCAGCCAGGTGCGGCAGGATTTCAACTGTTTTGGCGGTTTTGGCCAGCAGGGCATCGGCTACAAGGTGGATGTGCTGCTTACCGAGATTGGCAAACTGCTGTTTGGCAACGGCGAGCTGCTGCCTACCGTGCTGATCGGCGCCGGCCGCCTGGGCACGGCGGTCTCCAGCTTTATCAGCCGCGATACCAACGGCTACAAATTGATTGCCGCGTTTGATGTCAACCCCGCCCTGGAGGGCAAGGAGATCAGCGGCGTAACCATCCGCCCACTGTCCGAGCTGGAAAGCTTCTGTGCGGCGCACAAGCCGGTGGTCGCCGTGCTGTGCGTGCCGCGCCAGAGCGCCATGGACCTTTCGGACGAGCTGGTTCGGCTGGGTATTCAGGGCTTCTGGAACTTCAGCCACTATGATCTTTCGGTCGTTTATCCGCAGGTCACAGTGGAAAACGTCCATTTGGGCGACAGCCTGATGAGCCTTGGCTACCGGCTGCGCAACCATGATGAATAAAAGCCGGGCACACAGCACATGACTGTTTCCGGCGGGGTGTACCCCAGCGCCTGCCCTGGCATGGGTGCAGGATCCTGTGGTACACCCCGATTTTCATGCTGTTTTTCACTTTATTTTAATAAGGAGCCAAACATGGCAAAGCTATATTACCGTTACGGCGCAATGAACAGCGGCAAAACCACGGCGCTTTTGCAGGTTGCTTTCAATTATAACGAACGCGGCATGCGGGTGCTGATTCTGAAAGCCAGCGTGGACACCAAAGGCGGCGATCGTATTGTTTCCCGCCTGGGGGTCAGCCACAAGGTGGATGTGCTGGTCAGCCCGGACATGGATATCCTGGATATCGTCCGGGCCGATACTGCCACCCATGGCAGCGCCCCTGCCTGTGTGCTGTGTGACGAAAGCCAGTTCTTTACCCCGGCGCAGGCCGAGCAGCTGTTTTTGGTCACGGTGGACCTGAACATTCCGGTCATCTGCTATGGGCTGCGGGCAGACTTTATGAACCGCGGTTTCCCCGGTTCCACCCGCCTTCTGGAGCTGGCCCATACCATCGAGGAGATGAAAACCATCTGTGCCTGCGGCCGCAAAGCCACCTGCAACGGCCGCAAGGTAAACGGCGAGTTCGTGTTTGAGGGCGCCCAGGTTGCGATTGACACAGTGGATGCTGTAGAGTATCAGAGCCTTTGCCCCCAGTGCTGGTACCGGGAATACCGCGCTTTCCTGAAACGCCACCCCGCGCACCAGTGATCCATTCTTTTATTTCAATCTGTGTTCCGCCCTTTTAATAAGTAAATGACAACATATATGGCACAAAAGCCGCTGCCCAGCCTTGCAGCACCGCTTTTGTGCCATTTTTGTTTCCAACACTTTGCGGCACAATTTTCAGAGCACCAAAAGGCCGCATATACAAGATATGTTTTATGTGCAGCAATTTTCATTCCATTTTTCGCACATATTTTGCTATCTCGAATATTTTTAGCATACTGCATGTCTCCCCATTGCAAATTTTGCACGGATGCGCAAAAGAAGTGCGTTTGCGTACATTTTTTGCGTTACCAAATTTGTGCGTTTGTTTTCTGTGATCCATTCAGCATTTTACACGTTTTTCCCTATAATTTCGTTGCAACCGTTTGCAACATATACAAATCCGCACAAATTGCCTCGATTTATGCAAGATTTTCCGTAATTTTCGTTAGATGCGGGGTTAAGCTGTTTCCAGTATTATGCACAAATTGTTTTGTCTTAGTTCGTATGTTTTGACATAGGTTGATTTTTTGCCCATTTAATTAAAGCAATATTTGTTTGTTTTCGCGATTTACACACTATTTTGGATATTTTTTTGATGTTCACAATTTGTTATTATAACAGCGTTGAATGAAGCGGTCAGTTGTCAGGCCGCTCGTTATAGGAACATTTTTAGGAGGACTAAAACAATGAAAAAGGCAATCGCCCTTGCAATGGCCAGCGTTATGGCTGCTGGCCTGCTGGCAGGCTGCGGCGGCTCCGCTGCCAACAGCACCGCAGCTTCTTCCGAGGCCGCTTCTTCTGAAGCTGCTTCCACCTCTACCGAGGCTGCTACCGAGGCTCACACCGTCAACACCACCGATCCCATCACCCTGACCATCAGCTGGTGGGGCGGCGATGCCCGCCAGGCTGCATACGAGGCTGCCTGCAAGGCATTCACTGAAAAATACCCCAACATCACCGTTGAGTGCACTTACGGCCCGTGGAACGGCTGGGAGGAAGCTCAGTCCACTGCCCTGGCTGCCGGCACCGCTGCCGACGTGATGCAGGTCAACTGGAACTGGCTGTTCCAGTACTCCGGCAAGGGTCAGAGCTTCGTTAACCTGAACGATTACTCCGATGTGCTGGATCTGACCCAGTTCCCCTCTAGCGCTCTGGATGCCTGCACTGTGGCTAATTCCCTGCAGGCTGTGCCCGTCGCTATGGCCGGCCGTATTTACTACTGGAACATGGCAACCTTCAAGAAGGCTGGCCTGGACCACTACCCCACTACTGAGCAGGAGCTGCTGGACACCGCCAAGACCTTCCAGGAAAAGCTGGGCGATGACTACTATCCGCTGGCTGCCGGCCCGCTGGACCGCATGATCATGATGACCTTCTACCTGGAAAGCAAGTACGGCGAGCCCTGGGTTACCGACAGCACCCTGAACTACACCGTTGAGCAGCTGCAGGAAGGTCTGGAATGGATCCAGAGCCTGGAAGATAACCACGTGATGCCCGACCTGAAGACCATGAACGCCGCCGGCGATAAGACCATCACCGATGGTCAGGCCTGGATCACCGGCAAGTACGCCGGCATCTTCACCTGGGACTCCAGCGCACTGAGTGCAAGCCAGAACCTGCCCGACGACGCTGAGTACGTTGTTGGCGACGAAATCAAGTGGGGCGAGGCTGCCAACGGCGGTTTTGCCAAGGTTTCCATGGGTATGGCTATTACCCAGAGCTGCGAGCATCCTGTTGAGGCTGCTGCCCTGATCAACTTCATCCTGAACGAAAAAGAGGGCGCTTCCATCATGGGCACCCAGTGCGGCATGGTTTGCTCCAAGGCCGGCCAGGAATACGCCAAGGAAGCCGGTGCTGTCAACGAGCTGATTCTGGAAGCCAACACCAAGGTTATGGCTTTTGTTGACCAGCCGTTCGACCCCTGCTACGAGAGCACTTCCCTGAAGGACGAGACCAATGGCGTGTACGGCGATGTGTTTGAAGGCTTCAGCTACGATCAGTATGATTCCGCCGAGGCTGCCCAGATCCTGTACGATGGCATCTGCGAAGCGCTTGCCTAACCCCCGTTTTCACACTTAAGGCAATACCGCACAATTCCCGCCTAACGGCTCAAGCACCGCTCCGGCGGCT
>ENA-OPDD01002354-OPDD01002354.1-human-gut-metagenome-genome-assembly--contig:-NODE-2354-length-11687-cov-1.966128_pt1 | contig 11687 bp, 10 predicted proteins | sample MGYA00241574_ERZ501499 | MGnify/ENA primary metagenome ERZ501499 (study PRJEB25962, sample SAMEA2042576) | human gut metagenome | biome: human gut; feature: human-associated habitat; material: faeces...
TGACTGTTGTTAAAGGCAAGAAGATCGGACGTAATGATCCATGCCCATGCGGAAGTGGCAAGAAATATAAGAATTGCTGCGGAAGACAGGCATAAGTTTATAAGAGACATCAGGGCGCGGAATGCTTGAAATATCAGCGTCCGCGCCTATTATTTTGGAGGACATATGGTAGAGTTAGACCAGTTTAGATACAGAATTTCAGGATACGATAAGCCTATGGCTCAGATTAAGAATTCTCTGGATCTTGACAATAAGCAGAAAAGGATTGAAGAATTAGAGGCTGATATGGAATCTCCGGGATTCTGGGATAATCCGGATAAATCACAGAATGCAATGAAAGAGCTTAAAGGCTTAAAGGATGCATTTGAAAGATACAATGAGCTAGAAACAGGACTTGATGATGTTAAGACACTTATTGAGATGGCAGAAGAATCTAATGATCAGTCGCTTATTCCAGAGATAGAAGAAGAGATAACGGGTCTTGAAGACAAGATGGAAAGTTTAAGGATTGAGACATTGCTTTCTGGAGAACATGATGCATGTGATGCCATTCTTACACTTCATGCAGGAGCAGGTGGAACAGAAAGCTGTGACTGGTGTCAGATGCTTTTCAGAATGTATACTAGATGGGCGGAAAGTCACGGATATACAACAGAAACACTTGATTATCTTGAAGGTGAAGAAGCAGGAATTAAGTCGGTTACTATAGAGATAAGAGGAGAGAATGCATATGGACATCTGAAATCTGAACATGGTGTTCACAGACTTGTAAGAATATCTCCATTCAATGCGGCAGGTAAGAGACAGACTTCTTTCGTATCATGTGACGTAATGCCTGATATTAATCAGGATATAGATATTGAGATTAATGATGATGATTTAAGAATTGATACATATCGTTCAAGTGGTGCAGGTGGACAGCACATTAATAAAACGTCATCAGCAATCAGAATTACACATCTTCCAACAGGAATTGTTGTACAGTGTCAGAATGAAAGATCTCAGCACCAGAATAAAGATAAAGCTATGCAGATGTTAAAGGCTAAGCTCTATCTTTTAAAGGAGGCTGAGAATGCAGAGAATCTATCTGGAATCAGAGGAGATGTCAAGGATATTAATTTCGGAAGCCAGATAAGAAGTTACGTTCTTCAGCCATATACAATGGTTAAGGATAACAGAACTAATAAGGAAGTTGCTAATGCGGGCAGCGTACTTGATGGCAATATCGATCCGTTTATCAACGCGTATCTTACATGGATAAGCACAGGAAAGACTGAAGAATAATGAAAGGTGGTATATCAGTATGGCAGATTACATAAAACCAGTAATTTTCAGATTAGGGAATCAGCAGTTTGGAGTGGATATTAATCTTGTTCAGTCTATAGAAAGAGAGATTAATATTGTAAGAGTTCCCAATGCAATGAAATATATAAGTGGAATTGTTAATCTGAGAGGGGAGGTTATTCCTGCATTCAGCTTAAGAAAAAAGTTTGGCACAGATGACAATGTTGGTGTGATTGGAGAAGACAGTACAGTAATTGTAAATATACCTGGTGTTGTCAAGCTTGCTCTTGAGGTTGATGAGGTGCTTGAAATAGGTGATATTGATGCTCAGAGCATTGTACAGATGCCGGCGCTTGCGAAGACTGTTGATACAGAATATCTTGACAGGGTTGCCAATGTTAATGGACAGCTTGTTATTCTTCTTGATGTTGAAAAATTACTTACGCAGTCAGAAGCAGAGAGTGTTAAGAAATTCACAGAAGATATGAATGATAATGACGGAGGTGCTGCTAATGTCTGATACTAAGTTTGAGAGAAATGCAGGCATACTTATGCCTGTAAGTTCATTACCATCACCATATGGTATAGGAACATTTGGCAAGGATGCATATGATTTTGTTACATTTGTTAAAGAATGTAATCATAAGTACTGGCAGGGACTTCCGTTAGGACCAACTACTTATGGTGACAGCCCATATCAGTCATATTCTGCATTTGCAGGTAATCCATACTTTGTTGATCTTGATATGCTTATTGAGGCTGGATTCTTGTTAAAGTCAGAGGTTATTTCAAGAGACTGGGGTGATGGAATTGTGCCTGTAAATGTTTCTGAAGATGACGCTGTTAATGGAAGATTCGGAACCTACAGAGATGGAAATATTGGTGACGAAAGATATGTCAGTTATGAAAAGATATATAATAACAGATTTGACATATTAAGAATTGCTTATAACAGATTTAAGGCTGCATGCGCAGAAAGCAAGAAGACGCTTGCCAAGGGGCTTCCTCTTTATAAGCAGTTTGATAATTTTGTTAAAGATAATGCAGACTGGCTTGAGGATTATGCTCTGTTTATGGCATTGAAGTCCCATTTTAACAATGTCTCATGGGGTGAATGGGAAACTGACATAAAGTTCAGAAAGCCTGAGGCAATGAGCCGATATGAAGAGCAGCTTTCTGATGATATAGGATACTGGAAATTCATACAGTTTGAATTCTACTTACAGTGGAATGCGCTTAAACAATATGCTAATAGTAATGGTATAGAGATTATAGGCGATATACCTATTTATATGGGATATGACAGCGTAGATGTATGGGCTAATCAGGGAGAATTCCAGCTGGATGAGAATCTAACACCAATAAAGGTTGCAGGTGTACCACCTGATGCATTCTCTGATGCGGGACAGAAATGGGGAAATCCTCTTTATGATTATGATAAAATGGAAGCAAATGGATTCAGCTGGTGGAGAAAGAGAATGGCAGCTTCAGCAAAACTATATGATGTCATAAGAATTGATCATTTTATAGGAATTGTGAAGTACTATACAATTCCAGCAGACATGCCTGATGCAAGACAGGGTGAGTACAGACAGGGACCAGGACAGAAGCTGCTTGATGTTATTAATGAATCTATCGGTGATAAGAAGATTATTGCTGAGGACTTAGGTGTTGAAGTTCCTGAAGTAGCAAAGATTCTTAAAGAAAATGGATATCCGGGAATGAAGGTTCTTGAATTTGCATTTGGTGGAGACAGAAAGAATCCGCATCTGCCATATAATTATACACAGAATCTTGTATGCTATGGTGGAACTCATGATAACGAAACGCTGCTTGGTTTCTTTGAGGACAGAGGCGACTGGGAGTTAGGATATGCTTATGACTATCTTGATACAAGAGATAAGGGAAGAATGGTTGATCAGGTATTCAGGGCTGCGTATTCAAGTGTCGCTGTTCTTACAGTATTTGCAGTTCAGGACATTCTCAAACTTGGAAATTGGGCAAGAATGAATTTGCCATCAAGCATGGGTAATAACTGGAAATGGCGAATGCAGAAAGGACAGTTAGGCCAGCACGAACTGGAATGCATGAGATATCTTGCAAGTGTATTTGATAGAGAAAGAAAGTAATATTAGACGGGGCAGGGAATTATCAATATATTTCCTACCCCTTTTTTGAAGAAAAAACAAAAAATAGTATAATAGTACTATTTACATATTCCTGATTAGTGGTATTATATTCATATAAAGAGACAAGTTAATATATTGGCAAAGTAGTCGAAAGGCTATGACGCAAAGCCAAGGGTCTTAACTGATTTTATCAGAATGACAGCCGGTTGCATTACAATCAACGCAAATGATTCGTATTATTCAGGCATCCGGTAATCGGATGTTTTTTTATTATATGGTTCAACGGGGGAACTGATTATGAAAAAGAATAATTCTAAAAAGTGGATCAAAACAATAACAATAACAACAGCGGTACTTGTATTTGCAGCTGGTGCGGTAGTTGCATTTAAGTCAGCAGGTACAGCTAATACAGATAAAGATAGTGCTGATACAGTAGTTGCGGCAGCTAATGAAGCAACAGATTTAGTGGTTAAAGAAACAGTTTCAGAGAAAGAAACAGAAGTTATTACAGAGACAGCCGCTACAGAGGCAACAACAGAAGAAGCCACAGAGGCAGTAACAGAACAGAGCAGTACAATTGCAGAGATTCAGCCACAGACAGAGGTTGCAACAGAAGCAGTTCAGGAGCCAGAAGTTACAGAGGCTGTTACAGAGTTACCTGTTGTACAGACTCCATCAGATGCAAGAGTTGCACAGGTTATAGCAGGAATTAATGCTGAGCGTGAGGCAGCTGGTGTGGCAGCGGTTACATATGATGTGACACTCACAGATATGGCACAGGTAAGAGCATCAGAGAATGCAGCTAATGATTACTTTGTTATAGAGAATGGTAAGCATAAAAGACCAGATGGAAGAAATGCTTCTTCAATATGTGAAGATTATGGACAGAGAGGAAGCTTCGGCGAGGTTATGGGAAGATATCAGGAAACTCCTGATGAGATAGTAACTGGCTGGCATAATTCAGCAACACATTATGCATGCATGACAAGCAGTAAGTATAACAGAGTTGGTGTGGGTATTGCAGCAGATTCAGAAGGATATCTTTACTGGGTAGCAATCTTCATGGATTAATTTTAAATAGACAATAGATTACATAATATAGATACAACTTAATATGGTAAGAACAATGTATTTGCGGCGTTGTTTTTATAAAGCTTCATTAGAAGCGAAAACCCTCACATTCCTCTCCCGTTGTGTGAGGGTTTCTTTTTGTGCTGTAATTAAAGAAAAGACATGCTCCCCTTATTTGTTATATATCTGGGAAATGGGATGAACCACGGCAATGCTGCAACATGGTTATAGTATCTGTGTTGCTTATGAAAAGCAGAAATGCCAGAAGTTAGATGCAAAAGTTTATGTTTGGATAGTATGTGATACCTAAAGGTAGTCGTATTTTTGAAACTTTTATAGGCAGAAAGCTACAATGACTATAATAATAGACGAGAAATAAACCTATATATGAATGATAATGAAGACTTTTATAGGAAAATTTCTCTAAAAACAGGATTTTAGGACGAAAAAACTTATGAATATGCCTATAAATTACAAAATTCCTACGGATTTATAGGACAATGCTTCATGAGACAATTACCAAACTGGAAACTGCCAAACTGGAAACTATCAAACCAGAAACTGCTAAATTAGAAGCAAGAAAAGAAATTAGAAAAAATTTGATAAGGTATCTGGCAAGATGTTCAATTGAGCATTTAAAGAGAAAGACACTTGCAATGTGTATACATATATGGTAATATTCTTTGTGCGGTAGACAGTTGTTTATCAGAGAAAGACATCGAAGAACAATTGTCTTTGTAAAACGGACAATAGAAAGGTACAGACGCAGTATGGCAGATAATATTAAGTATTATGTCGTTAAGCAAAAGGCTCTGCCTGAGGTTCTGCTTAAGGTAGCGGAGACGAACAGAATTATTGAGACTGAAAATATATCTGTTGCAGATGCTACAGAGAAAGTTGGAATAAGCAGAAGTTCTTATTACAAGTATAAGGATGATATTTTTCCGTTTAGAGAGAATGTAAAGGGGAAAACCATTACATTTGTATTGTCTATGGACGATGAACCAGGGCTGCTTTCCCTGGTATTGAAGAAGGTTGCAGAATTCAAAGCGAATATTCTTACTATTCATCAGACAATTCCGGTTAATGGGATTGCATCACTGACGCTTAGTGTGGATATTCTTCCGACTACAGGAGATTCTTCAGAAATGATAGAGCAGATAGAAAGACTTAAAGGGGTAAGATATCTTAAGATATTAAGCAGTGATGCATCTATCTGATATATAAGCAATTAAAGAAAACGGAGGCAGATATGGCAAAGATTGCAGTGTTAGGTTATGGAACAGTAGGATCAGGAGTGGTTGAGGTATTAAATACCAATGGTGCTTCAATTGCAAAGAGAGCAGGAGATACTATTGAGGTTAAGAGTGTACTTGATTTAAGAGATTTTCCGGGAGATCCAATTCAGGATAAAATCGTTCATGATATAGATCTTATAATTAATGACCCTGAGATAGAGGTTGTTGTTGAGGTTATGGGTGGTGTAGAGCCAGCATTTACATTTGTTAAGAAGGCACTTGAAGCAGGAAAGAGCGTGTGTACATCTAATAAGGCACTTGTTGCTGCACATGGTCCTGAGCTTCTTGAGATGGCTAAAGAAAGAAGACTTAATTTCATGTTTGAGGCATCAGTAGGCGGTGGAATTCCAATTATCAGACCACTTAACCAGTCTCTTACAGCAGATGAGATTACTAAGATTACAGGTATTCTTAATGGAACAACTAACTATATTCTTACTAAGATGAGCAGAGAGGGAATCTCATATCAGGAGGTTCTTAAAGAGGCACAGGCACTCGGATATGCAGAAAGAAATCCAGAGGCTGATGTTGAGGGTTACGATGCATGCAGAAAAATAGCAATTCTTACATCACTTGCATTTGGAAATACAGTGAAATTCGAGGAAGTGTATACAGAGGGAATAACAAAGATTTCTAATGAAGATTTTGCATATGCTAAAGAGCTTGGAAGTGTTATCAAGCTTCTTGCAACAAGCTACAGTAAGGATGGCAAGGTATATGCAATCACAGCACCATTTATGATTGACAGCACACATCCATTATATAATGTTAATGACGTTCTTAACGGAATCTATGTACACGGCAATGTATTAGGGGATGTAATGTTCTTCGGAGCAGGAGCCGGAAAGCTTCCAACAGCAAGTGCAGTAGTGGCAGATGTTGTTGATGAAGCGAAGAATCTTCATGAAAATATTGCAACAAACTGGTCAAATGAGCCGATGAAACTGACTCCGATGGAGGAGACAGAGGGAAGATTTTTCGTAAGAGTCAAAGGTGTGACGGAAGCACAGGCAGAAGCCGCTTTTGGAAAACTTCAGATTGTAAAAGTTGCTTCTCTTCCAGATGAATTCGGATTCATTACAGAGTGCATGAAACAGAAAGAATATAAAGAAAAGATCAGTAAACTGAATGGTGAAGTGATCGCAATGATCCGTGTAAAGGATTGATAAAATCGTATTCCGGGAGGAAACTATGTTAATAGTAAAGAAATTCGGAGGTACATCTGTAGCAAACAAAGAACGTATCTACAATGTTGCCAACAGATGTGTTGAAGAATATAAAAAAGGAAATGATGTGGTAGTCGTTCTTTCTGCAATGGGAAAATATACGGATGAACTGATTTCCATGGCAGAAGATATTAATGAAAAACCACCAAAAAGAGAAATGGATATGCTCTTTACGATTGGAGAGCAGATGTCGGTATCTCTGATGGCAATGGCATTTGACAAACTGGGAGTTCCGGCGGTATCACTGAATGCATTTCAGGTAGCTATGCATACGACAAGTGTGCATGGAAATGCCCGCCTTAAAAGAATTGATACAGAACGTATCCGCAGAGAACTGGAAAATCATAAGATCGTCGTTGTTACAGGATTCCAGGGAGTCAATAAATACGATGATTATACAACTCTGGGAAGAGGCGGTTCTGACACGACTGCAGTTGCTCTTGCAGCAGCTCTTCATGCAGATGCCTGTGAAATCTATACAGATGTAGACGGAGTTTATACAGCAGATCCACGTAAGGTTCCGAAAGCACGTAAGCTGAAAGAAATTACGTATGATGAGATGCTGGATCTTGCAACGCTTGGGGCAGGAGTACTTCATAACCGTTCTGTAGAGATGGCGAAGAAATATGGAGTACCGCTTGTGGTACGTTCCAGTCTGAATAACAGTGAGGGAACTGTCGTAAAGGAGGAAGTTACAGTGGAAAGAATGCTGATCAGCGGTGTTGCGCTTGATACAGAGGCAGTAAGGATTGCCGTTATCGGTCTGAAAGATGTACCGGGTATGGCGTTTAAATTATTTGATGTTCTTGCTAAAAAACATATTAATGTTGATGTTATTCTGCAGTCTATCGGACGTGCAGGTACAAAGGATATTTCCTTTACGGTAGATGGCAAAGATCTGGATGATGCAATTGCGACTCTTGAAGAAAATAAAGCCAGACTTGGCTATCAGGAACTGCATTCAGAGAGAAATATTGCAAAACTTTCTATTGTTGGTGCAGGAATGATGAGCAACCCTGGTGTTGCTGCAAAAATGTTTGAAAGCCTTTATAATGAGGGCGTAAACATTAATATGATCTCAACTTCTGAGATTCGAGTAACTGTTCTGATCAATGAAAAAGATGGTGTGAGAGCCATGAATGCAGTACATGATGCATTTAATCTTGCAGACTGATACAGGATGTCGGGATCATTGCAGAAGTAAGGAACAGTAAAATTCAAAATATGTAAATTCCATCTTCGGTTTTGCGAAGGTGGAATTTTTGTCTGATGCCTGAAAAAAGGCAGATAGGAGAAAAATGACTGGACAGAGAAAGTACTGGAAATCCTATGCAAAGAGTAATCTGAAAGGAAACTGGGGGATTGCAATTGCTGCAATGCTGGCCGTTGTAGCTGTTAATTTTATCGGAAATATTTTTGCTGTACAGCTGTTTCCGGGAGATTCCGTATTTGCATTGGTATTAAGCGAAATTTTTGTGTTTATTGTATCTCTGATAGGAATGATCTTCAGTACCGGATACAGTTATATGCAGCTGAATATCTGCAGAGGCAGGGATTATAGCCTGAGTGATCTGCTGTACATGTTTCATAACCAGCCGGACAGAGTGCTGGTTGCCGGACTGGTCGTGGCGTTGATCGATACAGTGGTGCAGATTCCATTCTATTATGTGACTTATATGGTAAATCCGGGAAATACTGTGGAAAGCATGATTCACTGGTATCAGCTTCTTTTCGGAGCGTGGATTCTTGCAATGGTATTGAGTGTGATTTTTACAGTGCCATTTGCACTGGCATTCTATTTTCTGGCTGATGATCCGGAAATGGGCGGTATAGAGGCACTGAAAGCAAGTACACATGCCATGAAGGGGCACATCTGGCAGTATCTGATGTTGGAGCTTAGTTTTGTCCCACTGCTGTTTTTGTCACTGTTTACTCTTTATATTGGGCTGCTGTGGCTGATGCCGTATATGCAGTTTACAGAAACCGCATTTTATATGTATGTAACAGGAGAACTCGATCAGCAGAGAACTGACCGGCAGTATACGGGAATTCAGGAGATATCTGACCGAACCGGTGATGATTATAATTCAGAAGCATAGAACAGAAAACAAAATATAAAAGATACAATGATTATCATGCGTGATAAAGGAGACTATAATGGATATTATTCAGGTGATAACCAAAGAACTTAATGTGGAAAAATGGCAGGTAGAAGCTGCAGTCAAATTGATTGACGAAGGCTGTACTATCCCGTTTATTTCCCGATACCGTAAAGAAGCAACGGGTTCTTTAAATGATGAACAGCTTCGTACTCTTCATGAAAGACTGACCTATCTTCGTAATCTGGAAGAAAAAAAGAATCAGGTACTTGGAAGTATTGAAGAGCAGGGAAAACTGACGGCAGAGTTGAAGAAACAGATTCTTGATGCACAGACACTGGTCGTAGTAGAGGATCTTTATCGTCCATTCCGACCGAAACGTCGTACCCGTGCGATCATTGCGAAGGAAAAAGGACTGGAACCGCTGGCAAATATCATTATGCTTCAAATGACAGACAAGCCGATTGAAGAAGAAGCACAGGATTTTGTATCAGAAGACAAAGGTGTGGAAAGCGTAGCAGATGCGATCAATGGAGCCAAAGATATTATTGCAGAGCACATTTCTGATGAGGCAGATTATCGTATTTATCTTCGTAAACTGACTATGGACAGAGGTTCTGTTGCTTCTACAGCGAAGAAACCGGAAGAATCTTCTGTTTATGAAATGTATTATGAATTTGAAGAGCCGATCAAAAAGCTTGCGGGACATCGTGTGCTTGCCCTGAATCGTGGTGAGAAAGAAAAAATCCTTACGGTTAAAGTCAATGCACCGGAAGAAGAAGCAATGGGATGGCTTCAGAAACAGGTCATTACAAAAGAAAATCTAATTACAAAACCGATTCTTCGCGAAGTAGTGGAAGACAGTTACAAACGTCTGATCGCACCTGCGATTGAGCGTGAGATCCGAAGTGATCTAACAGAAAAGGCCGAAGACGGGGCAATCCATGTATTTGGAAAGAATCTGGAGCAGCTTCTGATGCAGCCTCCAATCGTTGGTAAAGTAGTTCTTGGATGGGACCCGGCTTTCCGTACAGGCTGTAAACTGGCTGTTGTAGATGAGACAGGAAAGGTCCTTGATACAACTGTTATTTATCCGACAGCACCGACAAATGATGCAAAGATCCGTGCTGCAAAAGAAACACTTAAGAAGCTGATCAAAAAGTATAATGTTTCTCTGATCTCTCTGGGCAATGGAACAGCATCCAGAGAATCTGAGCAGATCATTGTAGAACTTCTGAAAGAAATTCCGGAGAAGGTACAGTATGTGATCACAAATGAGGCAGGAGCTTCTGTATATTCCGCAAGTAAACTGGCAACTGAGGAATTCCCGAATTTTGATGTCGGACAGAGAAGTGCGGCTTCTATCGCAAGACGTCTGCAGGATCCTCTGGCAGAGCTGGTCAAGATCACTCCACAGTCTATCGGTGTAGGACAGTATCAGCATGATATGAATCAGAAGAAGCTCGGAGAGGCTCTGAGTGGAGTCGTAGAGGATTGCGTAAATAAAGTTGGGGTGGATCTGAATACAGCATCTGCATCCCTTCTGGAATATATTTCAGGTATCAGTAAAGTGATTGCGAAGAACATCGTGGCTTATCGTGAAGAGAACGGAAGATTTGAAAGTCGTCGTGAGCTTCTCAAAGTTGCAAAACTCGGACCGAAAGCATTTGAACAGTGTGCAGGTTTTGCACGTATCACAGGCGGAAAGAATCCGCTGGATGCGACAAGTGTTCATCCGGAAAGCTATGAAGCTGCGCAGAAGGTTCTGGAAAAACTGGGATACAAACCAGAAGATATCACAGCCGGCAAACTGAGTGGTATTTCCAGACAGATTAAGAATTACAAAAAACTGGCAGAAGAGCTTGGAGTTGGTGAACCGACACTTCGTGATATTGTCAAAGAACTGGAAAAACCGGCACGAGATCCTCGTGATGAGATGCCGAAGCCGGTACTGAGAACAGATGTACTTGATATGAAGGACCTGAAAGAAGGCATGATCCTTAAAGGAACCGTACGTAATGTAATTGACTTTGGGGCATTTGTCGATATCGGTGTACATCAGGATGGACTTGTGCATATCTCTGAGATGACAGAGAGATATATCAAACATCCACTGGAGGCAGTGTCTGTTGGGGATGTTGTAGATGTACGAGTGATTGGAGTGGATTTGAAGAAGAAGCGAATCAGCTTGTCCATGAAGGGGATTAAATAAAACAGAGTGAATAGTGGTTGAAGGATTGCAGATATTCAGTATATGGATGCGGAAGAGAAGAGTGTGAAGTGTGCAGGATGAATGTGCATTAATTTCAGAAACGGCTTCATCGCTTAGAAATACTAAGGCGTAAAAAATATGTTAAAACCATACAGCAAAATTCACAAACTCGCTGTCGCTCAGACAGTGTGAATTTTGTGTATAACACATATTTTTTACGCCTAAGTTTTTCTACAGCTCTTGCAGATGTTTCTGAAATCAAAGCCACATTGCACCTGCACATATTCAGCGTTCTTGCTACTTCTATTCAAATCCCGAGTATCTGCAGTCCTTTTTTGCTTTACTGGCTGGTTTATGGAAATCCCCTT
>ENA-OPDD01002357-OPDD01002357.1-human-gut-metagenome-genome-assembly--contig:-NODE-2357-length-11670-cov-2.100990_pt1 | contig 11670 bp, 8 predicted proteins | sample MGYA00241574_ERZ501499 | MGnify/ENA primary metagenome ERZ501499 (study PRJEB25962, sample SAMEA2042576) | human gut metagenome | biome: human gut; feature: human-associated habitat; material: faeces...
ATCTTCCGTGATGGCAAGAAGCCGATTCTCTTTCGCAAATGGCGAAGCTATCTGGTATGCCTCAAAGCGGTTACCGCCGAGAAGCTGCCTGTAATACTGCACTGGCAAAAGTGTTGCCGAGAAAAAAATACTTGAACGGCTATTTTCAATATATTCCTCCAGCTTATCAGACGGATTCACACAAAAAAGCCGTAATAAAAAGTCTCGTCCCCGCTTCTCACTATAAATCTCATAACCGCTGTCCATACTGTCTAACATCATATAGAAATGCGTAAGCTTAAAATAAAATTCGACAATCTCCTCGCGCTCCGAAAAATTATCGTGGTCAGCAAGATATTCTTCTAAGGGCCCAATCAGATGAAAAATAGGAAAATACATCGCATCCGCATTCTCATGCAAGCTGAAACGGTTTCCATCTTGTGCCTGCTTTTCTAACTTTCTGAGTGCCATAACACAGTTACCTAGCTTTTTAAATAAAAACCGGTTCCTGTCCTTAAAATATTTTTTCGGTACTTTAAAGTCACTCTTTGCAATGTCTGCGCTATACATCTCTCTCGCCCGGTCAAGCAAGTTATGGGCTTCATCAATAAGATAAATATTCTGCCGCAGACTTCCTTCTATAAGACTCTTTCTATTTACATGCGGGTCAAATACATAATTATAATCACAAATAATACAGTCCGCCCACACCGCTGCCTCAAAAGACAGTTCATATGGACAAACCTTATATTTTTCAGCAAATAAAAGAATATTCTCCCGGCTGATCTCGCACTCTGCAGTAAGCAGTGCATACAGTGCCTCGTTAATCCGGTCAAAATGTCCTTTTGCTCTCTCACAACTTTCCGGATTACACTGCATCTCTTCCTGAATACAAATTTTTTCCTTTGCCGTAATCGTTACTGCTGAGAGAAATAATCCCTGCTTTTTTAGCAGCTTTATCGTATCCTCCGCCACTGTCCTTGTAATCGTCTTTGCCGTGAGATAAAAAATATTTTCTGCTTTTTCTGCTCCAAGTTCTTTTAGGGCAGGATAAAGCGTAGAAATCGTTTTTCCAACTCCTGTCGGAGCTTGCAGGAAGATGTGCTTTTTATTCTCCATCGCCTGGTAGGCAATCGCTGTCATTTTCTTTTGTCCCGGCCGAAAAGAAAAAGGAAACTGCAATGCCTGAATGCTTGCATTTCTCTTTTCCCTTGCCTCTACATAATACGCTGCCCACATCCGGTAAGCATCCAATACTTCCGCAAACCACAAAGATAACTCTCCCATAGTATAACAATAAAAAATTCTCTTTATCTGCTCAGTTTCTAAATGACAATATGTAATTTGTACCCCTATCTTCTCTAAATCCTGCTTCACTCCATACATGTACGCATAGCACTTTGCCTGTGCCAAATGTAAAATGTCTGCTTCCTCTATCTCTTCCACATCGCGATATACACATTTAATTTCATCAACATAGGTAAGTTTTTCTTCATTACTCTCTATCTGATTCATCCCAATGACATGCTGAAGTTTCTCCTCATCACTCTCGGTCTGATTCATCCCATCAACATCACTAAGCCTATCCTTATTAACCTCTGTTTTGTCAATTCCATCGGCTCGCCCTTCTAAAACTAAATCATACCCTTCTTCCTGCCATTCCATTTTCAGAGGAACTTCGCTCTGATAAGTTGCTTTCTGCCCCCGTTGTATCTTTCGGTGCAGCCTGCTACCCTCAAGCATTGCCTCCGGGCTGACACTTACCGAGGATCCCGTCGTAATATCGCCACCTCGAAATAAAAATTCTACCAGATGCCGCACCGAAGTTTTTACGACACCTTTCTGATAGGACAACATAATACAGTCCTCCTTCTTTTTGGATGCTCTCTAATACTTTTTTGTCATTCTTTCTTATTTCATAAAAATTCTTTTATTATTTACGCTATAATAAATTACGTTTTTCATATTTATTTCTTTTGAATGAAATGCTGTCGTAATTTTCCTACTTATCTTTTCTTTCCTGTCTACTGTTTTCTCCCTGTATACAGCTTTTTCTGATTTCTTTTTATTTCTTTCCAATGTTCCCAGGAAAATCTTTTACACAAAAGAAAATGCCCACAATGAGGGGCAAAACTCATTGTGGACATTCTCCGTATAATACTAACCTTTAACTTAGGGGATTACTTTAATTATAATACAATACTTCTCTAAAAATTTCATGCCTTTGTAGGGGAATTTTTTGTTCAATTTTCAAGAAATTATTGATATTCGTATTAAGATAACAACATTCTTTCATTTGAAATAAAAAATTCTCTTCTTATCGTCTATGAATTCCCAAAATCTTCTCATGAAAACAACTACAAGAAAATTCTCAAAACGCATACTTCATTCTCTTCAAAGTTTTACTGTTTTTTCCCTGAAATGTATTTGAAAAAGGCTTCTTCTATTTATGATAACTGTCCAAGAATTGCAGGAATTAACTGTTTCTTTCTGGATACCACTCCTGGAAGTTCTGCGGAGCTGTCTTCTACAGTTGTCTCAAATGCGTTCTCAATAACTTCTTTGCACATCTCTCCTACCATTAATAATTCTGTAGATTCATTAATGATATCTGTCATCATAAAGAATACCATATCAAGACCGTAGGAAGTACGAACCTCTTCCATGTAAGGGAGAAGTTTTCCTTTACATGCAGAAAGTTCTTCCTTATTCATGGAACTGATCTGACCTACACCAAAGTTAATGTTAGAATCATTGAACTTCTTGAAATCCTGATAGAAGATTTCTTTTGCAGATTTTTCTCTTAAATTACTTCCGGCATCAAACATATCTCTTGCATACTTTTCAATCTCAATATCACACATTGCTCTGTTCGGAAGTCCGGTCTTACGGTCAGTGTACATAATATAATCAAGGAAGTCTTTTGAACGACCGAGTATAATAGCACCGATACAACCGCCGAAGAAGAATATGATAATCGCAAGAACGATATACATTCTTACATTAATCTTCTCACTTGTCGAAATACTTGAAAGTGTTGAAACGTTATACGCACCGATATATTGGTTGTATTCATCAACAGTTGTCGAAACACTTGAATACATATCACCAAGCTTTTGTGAAAGTTCTTCAAGGCTCTGTTCGATTTCGTCCTTATTGCTCATATCATCCGATTGAGCGCCGTCAGTAAATACGGCAAGCAGCTTTTTCTTATGCTCAAGGTCAACTTCAAGTTTTTCCTTTTCTGTTTCAATGTCCACGTACTCATTAATAAGAGTATCGTATGTTGTTTCACTCTGAACGTGACCGTCCTCTTGATTCCATTCATCATACACATTCTTCAAGATGTAGTCACTTGCGTCATTGCCCTCGTCACTTTGTGTGCCGTAGTGATATTCAACGCCCTCTTTATTCTTATCACTGTACTTTGTAATAAGGTCATTTAAGTCGTTGATTTTCTCCTCCATATTCTGCAAATCAAGTTCATATGTACTTATATCACTCTGATACTTCTTAATAAGAGTTTCCTTATCACCTGTAACCTCTTGTTCCAATATAAGCGAATAAATCTGCGGAATATCGTAATCTATATATGACTTATAAATTTCATACAAGTCACTGAATGAATATCCCGTTTCCGCACTTCTGTAATTCGGCTGAGTTTCCTTTTTAGCCGCAAGATAGTCGGAAATATTAAGCGCCCACGCGTCAAGGATTTCCACACGTTCAATATAATCATACTGACCATCCGTTCCGCGCACGTTATTATTAGGCAATGTTTGTTGGTTGATATATTTTTCACCGTATGTTGCGAAGTAATTCTTGATTATCGAATCAAGCACGGTTCTTGCAAAATCTTGGCTGTACTCACTGCCGACAGAGAACGACACAACATAGTCTGTAGGGAAATAAGTATATTCTTCACCGGCTTCCAAAAGAGCCTGTTTTTTAACTTCTTCGTCCGGAGGGATAATTTCCGTAACCTTACATTTTGATCGGATCGCGTCCGCACCGATATTCAAGTTAAGGTCCTCCAAAACGTTGGTTATTACCGCCGCCGAATAAATTTCCGTAACGTCTATATCGTCACCGCTCGGAGTTTTTCCGTCTGCGGCATTCTGTCCGGTATAACTGATAACCGTACTTGCTGTATATTCCTGATTATACATAGCATACTTGTAAACAATCAATGCACCGAGTACGCAGACAGCAAAAATAAGATATTTCCATTTACTAAGATATTTAAGCAAATTAAATTTATTCATATCTGCCGTCCTCCTTTCGTCTGATATATCCGTCTATAACGTAATATACAGCACAAAGTATAATAAAGAATACTACGGCAGTTCCGATAACCGTTTCAAGAATAAACATCTTGTTACCCGAGCCTGTATATTCAGTAAACGTCAAGTAATCCTTTGTTGTATGCTTGATATACTCCTTGTCAGTTGTGTCGGCAGTATTTGCTACTTGCTTTAATTCTTCATCAACTGTTTTGATAAGCTCATCGGCTTTTTTATAGCTTCCCTCATCAGCCGTTGACGCGTTTACTTTTGCGATTATATCGTTGTTGTCGATAATGTCACGGTCAACCGCATTACCTTGCGAAAGACTGTAATCAGCCTCTTTTGTAAGGTAGTCGGTACCCGTATTTGTTCTCGACATATAATATTCCTGTTTTTCGTTGATTGACGGCACCATAACCGTACCAATCATTGCCGAATCATAGTCCTGTACCTGTTGTTTTCTGACATTGTAATCAATCATAAATTTCTGGTAGTTTATATTCAGCATATCGTTTTTATAATTCAATGTTCTTATGTAGTGGTCTTTGTTTCTTGAAAGTCCCGATTCAAGTACGAATGCACTGTATTTTTTAATACTGTAATTCTGAACATTTTGAATCATTTTCTTTATAGTCTGAAAGCTCTGACCGGTTATGTCTGAACGATATGTAGCATTTTCTTCAATTCTTTGCTGAATATATCTAAGCATTTGATCCGATTTGTTTGTAAACAGCTTTGCGATTTCGATATATTCCTTGCCCTCAATATCGCCAAGGTCGTACTTTAGGACAGACTTCGTACCTACATATTCCTCATGGAACATATCGTTATACGATTTACAAATAAGCGTCATCATATCGTCAACAGAAATATTTTTAATCTCTCTGTTCATTCTGTACGAAACCGTATAGCTTGTTGAAATATAGTAAGTGCTTGAATCGTTAGGATCTATCGTCTTACCGCTGCTGTTTTCGGCAATATCAATATGTTCCGAAAGTTCAGTCGGTGTCAAAACGTCCTGAAGTCCGGCATTACTGATTACCCTTTCCATTACTCTGTCAGACTTTAATTCATAGACATTGTAACGTGTAAGGTTAGGGTTCTGCCCCTTTGACGCTTCCTCATAGTTAAGCGACAACACTACGCTTTTCTTGTTAAAACTGCCTGTATACGTCACGATAAGAGATATAAATACAAACACACACATAAGTACGACTATCGTTTTTATATTGCTGAGCACTATAAAAAGAATACGCTTGAATATGTTTGCGTCTTCCAAATTTACATTTGTAAATTTTTCATCACTTCTCTTAAAGAAACGACGCAGACCTTTCCACATTTTTTTCATCTTCTCTCTCCCAACTATAATTTACAATCTTAAAATATCATAACTACTTTATATTTTATCACATTCTTCCATTAATTTTAATAATGGTTTTCTGCATTTAACCATTTTTTGAGATTGCAGACAAAACCTTTATGGTTTTGTCGACAGGCTCTATTTTTTTTCCTTTACCCATGGCCACAGCTTTATATCCTGTGTTGTCGGAATATGGAACGCATAAGCCAGCGGCATAAGTCTCAGTACAAGACTTGTAAAGAAATAGTATAATGTATTATCTGTTGTGTATGTTATAAAGATGTACATTTCACAGAGGAAGAACAGCATACCTGTTTTTTCTCCCCAGTGATTTATCATCCAATTAACCTGAAATACCCAAGTATATATCATCCATGCCCAGAATCCCAAGAAACCGAGCTCTATGTAAATTGTAAGTATGTTATTGTGAAGTGCAACGACACCGATATGTGCGTTAGGATTGTCAACCATAATTTTCTGTAAAATTACTGTTGTGTACTCAAATCCGTACCCCATAAAACCTAAGCTTATCTGATAGTATTTTTCAATGTACTTGTACACATCATTTCTACCCATTGTATCTATGCCGAAGTAATTCGTTATGTATTCAAATGCACCTGTTTTTGTTACAACCACATACCCAAACGAAATGATAACCGCACACCAGCCGATGAATTTCATAAATCCGATACGTCTGTTAGGTTTCATTCGCCCCATAATCAATCCGAAAAACAACGCAACCGGCAAAGCCAAAAGTGCAATTCTTTTCCATCCGAGTATGAAGAAGAATATTGACACCAAAAGGCATAATATTCTCTCTTTCGTGTGTTGTGCAAAAAACAATAAGTATATTATGAAAAAGCCGTATGTAAACGTAATATCGTGTATTTCCATTGCCCTTGCAAAACCTTCTTGTGCATCACTGCCCATAAGCATTGCAATTACGGAATTTATACTGTCCGATATTCCGTACACGCCCAAGTTGTACACGACCATTAGCATATTTGCCGCCGCAAGTCCGTAAAATGTAGTAAATATCGCTCGTTCTCCGAACAAATATGCACCGGAGAAAATAATGAGCAGCACCAGAAACTGATACATAAATTTCGATGCGCCACGCAGAATGAAGTCGATAGATTCAATGTTGATTATCCACAAAAATATCGACCATACGATAATTCCGATAAGGACAAAGCCGTAAACACCGACAAAGCTTGCCGCCGTTTTAACTCTTTCCAACCGTCCTGATATAAACAGGTACGCCGCAGCCATAACAACAATGAAAAGACTTATCGCTTTCATCATACGGGTTTGGGAAACGGAAAACACTTTTAGGTCACCCATAGCCGCAGACATAAGCATTAAAATATACGCAATTTCCATTGCTATCTTTCGTTTTTCACCGTTTATAATCAACCGCTTACACGCCCTTTCTCATAAATATTTTCAGTTCGTTTCTGCACTATCACACTGCCTGCGGGATATACGCCTTTCAGCACCGAACCCGCACCGACAACGCAGTCACGCCCTATTACCGTTCCGCGAAGTATAACTGTATTTGCACCGATCCACACATCATCACCTATAACGACAGGCGACGTTTTATAACCGCTGTCGTGTATGCTTTCAGCTGATGATATGTCATGGTCATGGTCATATATAAGCACATTCGGACCGAATGCCGCTCGATTTCCTATGGTTATTCTTTCTTTTGCAACCGCCATACAGCCGTTGTTGAAAAAACACCCTTCGCCGATTTCAAGCGTTCCTCCCTCTGCACATAAAATAACATTACGTTTAGTATGTATATGCTTTTTTAATAAAATCTTCCCTCTTTCAGTTACAGATATTTTTGTTGTAATCGAAAAATCCTGTATAAATGCAGAGTGAAAACCTTTTATATTAAATATTTTTGTTATTACTATACGCAAAAATGTCAATACACTTCTGACGTACAGTGAAATTCTTTTTTTCATTCAATTCACCTTTTTGACAGAAAACAAATCTCCGTCATTTATCATTTTTTATATAATTCCAATGTTCTGTCCGTAATTTCGTCCCAACTGTAATTGTTTTTTACATATTCAATCTGCTCTGCCTTATCCGCTTTCGGTTTGCCGAGTATTTCACACAGCTTGTTTTTAAGGTCATTTACATCACTTTTCTTAAATGTATATCCATACTCCCCCACTACGTTTTTTGCAGTATCTATATCGCTTACAAGACACTCACAACCGCAAGCCATTGCTTCAAGCAGGCTTATCGGCATACCCTCAACGTCACTCGGAAGTACATACATTCTGCAATTATAATAAAGCTCCCAAAGCTCGTCCCCCTCGACAAAGCCGGTAAATATTATTCTGTCGTCTTTTGCCATATCGTGAATTTGTTTTGCATATTCGCCTGAATGACTTACTCCTCCGGCAATTACAAGTTTTTTATCAGTATCCGTCTGCATAAATGCGTCTATCAAATAATGCAATCCTTTTTCCGGAACAATTCTTGCAAGAAACAATATATATCCGTCTTTTTCAAGACCGTATTTTTTTGTGATTATATCGGCTTTCTTTTCATTTTGAACATCTATTCCGTTCGGTATGAAAACCGTTTCTCTGCCGTAAGTTTTTTTGAAATAGTCACGCGTTCCCTCAGACAGTACAATAAGTTCATCTGCATATTTCGCCGCCGTTTTTTCGCCGAATTTGAGAAATTTCGTGGCAAATCCGCCCCATTTGGCTCTCTGCCAATCAAGTCCGTGTATTGTCGCAACGGTATGTATTCCGAATAAATGCGGCAGCCATATCATCGAACAAGGACCTTCGGCGTGAAAATGTATAACGTCATATCTGCCGAAAAGTGCCAGAAATGTTGCTATAACCGAATAAACTATTGCGTTGAGTTTACCGTTTTCAAACGTCGGTACACTCTTTATCTTAACGCCCTTATATTCTTTCAAATTAACGGTCTTACCGCCGGAAACGTGTTTCCCTTTGCGGTTATACACCGTCACGCTATGACCTTTTTCGACCATTCTTGTAGCAAGTTCTTCAACAACTATTTCAACACCGCCCTCGCGTGACGGTATTCTTTTATGTCCTATCATTGCGATTTTCATTTTATAACTTCCTTATACAGTTTTATCAGTTTTTCGGAATATTCTTTTATTGTGTCATACTTTATATCTCTGCAATTTTCACTCATTTGTCTGCAAAGTTCTTTGTTGTTATACAAATATTCTATCTTTTCAGTCAACTTTTTCAAGTTTCCGCTTTCAAAAAGTATGCCTGTTTTGCAGTCATCGATAAGTTCGGGAATACCGCCGATTTTTGCACCGAGTACGGGAGTCATAAGACTCTGCGACTCCATAACAGAAAAAGGACAATTTTCCGACCATTCGGCAGGAAGTACGGTAAACAACGCTTTTTCTATAATATTCCTTAATTCATCGCCTGTCTTAAAACCGACATTTTTAATATTATCCGCACTGTTCACTTCATTTTCAAGTTCGCCCTTGCCCGCGAATACAAACGGTATATTACTAAGTTTCTTTGCCGCTTTGACAAGGTTTGATATTCCCTTTTCCTCTGAATATCTGCCGAAATACAAAACATAATTTTCACATTCTGCTCCCAACGGTTTTATCTCGTCAATAAAATTGTACATCGTAACCGTTCTTCCGTTTATATCATCATTACGGCTGATTTCTTTTTCCATAAATTCAGACGGACAGACGGTTAAATCTATCATTTTGTATGTATGACGCAATTTATAGTACCAAGCCTCGACCGCCCCAAGAATACTGCGTATTTTTGAAGAATGTACACAATTATTTTTTACACACTCAAAATACTTACCGCCGTCACATTTTCTGCAAAGACCGTCCGTATAATCATTTTTTAATTTATGATTGGGACATACAAGCTGTACGTCATGTGCGGTGTAAACAATCGGTATATTATGTTTCTTTATTTCATATATTATTGACGGCGTAAGCTGATAATTAAAGTTATTCAAATGTACAACATCCGGTTTAAAATCGCTTAACACCTTGCGGATTTGTTTTCTTGCATTAACCGAATAAATAATTTTAAAAGGGTAAGTAATATGCTTTAACGATTTTTTGTGAAAATCAATGTTTTCCGTATATGCCTCTACCCTATTTCCTACACAGTTACGCTCATCTGCCATACCGAAATATTCAACCTCGTTGCCGAGTGATTTCAAATATTCGCCTAACTTTATAAAATAAGTTTCCGCACCGCCTTTTCGGTACAGATATTTATTTACCAACAATATCTTCAAGGCAGACTCCTCCCACTATAATATGTGTATCAATTATATCAAATTTAATATTTCAAATCAAATAACAATACTTGACACTATTGTTACAACTATTATATAATCATACATATAATTTATAATCAAGGAAGGTTAATCGCTATGAATACAAAAAGACTTGATTGGATAGACATTGCAAAAGGTATCGGAATAATCCTCGTTGTACTCGGTCATACACTTGTTCCTCAGGTTCGCGAAACAGGTTTTGCAGGCTTTTTATGGATATTTATATATAATTTTCATATGCCGTTATTCTTCTTTTTATCGGGGTATTTGTTTGAAAAAGGACTTTTTCACTACACGAACAAAGGAAAATTCATACTCGGAAAATTACAATATCTGATGTTGCCGTATTTGATATTCTCAACATTTGCATATTTATTTATCGGTTTTTCGTTAAAAATTCCACTGCTTGCAAAAGTTCTTGAAAGTGGCGGATATACGGCAGTAGATTTAAAAGACGCAATTCTGCAAATTATTACATACAATAACCACATTGACAAGCATTTATGGTTTGTTTTTTCACTGTTTATTGTATTCCTTGTGAATATACTTATTCCGAAAATTATGAAATCAAAACCAATGCTTATTGTACTTCTCGGATTGTATATTTCAAAAGCATATGTGCATTATTACGGAATACTTGACTATGTAACAAGCGATTTACTGTTTTTCTCACTTGCAAGAATTGCGTTTAGTACCGGCAACAAAAAATCAATTAACCCTATTGTCACCGCAGTGATATTCGTTGTTACCAACTGTCTGTACAGTTATTTTTACGTTACACAAATGCCGTCTGGTGTTTTGAAAGGTGTACTGTATTTGATAAGAAGTATCTCGTCCGTAACGGGAATTATGACGGTATGCAACATTTCAAAACATCTCCAAAACAAAGCACCGCAAAGATTATTAAAAACACTCGGTATGTATTCGTATGACATTTATCTTATGCACGCACCGTTTCTTGTGTCGGGATTGATGGGAATACTGCTCGCATATTCACCGTTTCCGACTGTTATATGCTGTGTATCGGTACTTGTGTTGGGATTGTTTATTCCGATTGTCTTGTCAAAATTCATAATACGAAAAATAACGTTTCTGTCGGTTTTGATACTCGGCAAAAATTACAAAAACAGCACACCTATAAACGCAAGCAACAATTTATCGCATAATTTGTAATTACTCGCACATACTATTACAGGGTGATTTTATGGATTGCGAAAATATAAGTCAGCTTATTTCGTCGAATGTTGAGGCAACGCAATATTTCAACTCACTTTCCGCCGAAATGCAGCAAAAAATTCTTGACCGCGGAACAGGTGTGAATACACTTGATAAGCTGAAGGAATTTAAAAATCTCGTAGAAAACAACGGACTAAAATAGCCAAAACCTAAACGGTTTTGGCTACTTTATTTTTGTGTACTGATTTTATAATGATGTTTTATTTTTCTCGTTCGCTTATAATACCTTGTCTGTACGCCTCTATAAGCCCTTTTAAATCGGCTATATTTTCTTTCAATTTCTTACCGTTATCGGTATCGCCGACAAGTATTCTGTTAAATGCGTGCTGAACGGCGACTTGGTTTGACACAATATCTTTACCGTTTTGAATAACTTGTTCCGCCGATTCAAACGGCTCGTGTGCTGTTAATGTCAGTCCGTATGAATTATATGTAAGAGTATATCCCGCAATGCCGGTAACTTTA
>ENA-OPDD01002367-OPDD01002367.1-human-gut-metagenome-genome-assembly--contig:-NODE-2367-length-11628-cov-2.051845_pt1 | contig 11628 bp, 3 predicted proteins | sample MGYA00241574_ERZ501499 | MGnify/ENA primary metagenome ERZ501499 (study PRJEB25962, sample SAMEA2042576) | human gut metagenome | biome: human gut; feature: human-associated habitat; material: faeces...
GAACGAGGAAATGAGCAAGTCGTTCCTCGAATACGCGTATTCGGTGATTTACGCCCGAGCGCTGCCTGATGCCAGGGACGGTCTCAAGCCGGTGCAACGACGCATCATCTATCAGATGGGTCAGATGAGCCTCAATCCGGACCGGCCGTATATGAAGTCGGCGCGTGTGGTTGGCGAAGTGATGGGCAAGCTCCATCCGCATGGCGATTCCGCGATTTACGAGGCGATGGTACGTTTGGCGCAGCCGTTCGCGATGCGGCTGCCATTGGTGGACGGTCACGGCAATTTCGGTTCTCTCGATGATGGTCCTGCTGCTTCTCGTTATACCGAGGCTCGTATGGCACCGGCCGCGTTGGGCATGAATGCCGATATCGCCGAAAATACCGTCGATTTCACGCCGAATTACGATAACAAGCTTCAGGAGCCGACTGTGCTGCCTGCCGCGATTCCGAACCTGCTGGTCAATGGTGGTTCCGGCATTGCCGTCGGCATGGCCACGAATATGGCCACGCACAATCTTGGCGAGGTGGTGGCTGCGGCCAAGCATCTTATGCGCCATCCCGACGCGACGTTAGAGGAGTTGATGCGCTACGTGCCGGGTCCGGATTGGCCGGGCGGCGGCGTGATTGTGGGCCGCAAGGGCATCCGCGAGGCGTACGAGACGGGTCGTGGCGCGTTGACCACGCGTTCCGTGACGCATATCGAAAACGTGACGGCTCGTAAAAAGGCCATCGTCGTGACGGAACTGCCGTTCATGGTGGGTCCGGAACGTGTGTTGGAACGTATTTCCGAAGGTGTGAAGAACCGTAAGCTGGACGGCATTTCCGGTGCCATCGATCTGACTGACCGGCATAACGGCACGCGCCTCGTCATCGAAATCAAAACCGGGTTCGATCCGAACGCGGTGCTGGCGCAGCTGTTCAAACACACGCCGTTGCAGGACAATTTCACCATCAACAATGTGGCGTTGGTCAATGGCCGTCCGCACACCATGGGATTGAAGGAAATGCTTCAGGTGTGGGTGGACCATCGTCGTGTGGTGATCCGCCGACGCAGTGAATTCCGCAGGAAGAAGGCGCTTGAGCGGCTGCACTTGGTGGAGGGCTTGCTGCTCGCCATGGTGGACATCGATGAAGTCATTCAGGTGATTCGCTCTTCTGATGATGCCGAGGCCGCGAAAACAAAGCTTATCGCCGTATTCGATCTGGATGAGATTCAGGCACAGTACATTCTTGACTTGCGGCTGCGCCGTCTGACCAAGATGAGTCGTATCGAGCTTGAGGCGGAACGCGACGATCTGAAGCGGCGTATCGAAGAGCTTGAACGCATTCTTGCTTCCGATGAGGCGCTTGACGGCGTGGTCATTGGCGAAATGGATGACGCCGTGGCCAAATACGGCACTCCCCGGCGCACGGTGCTGCTGGATGAGGATGAGGAAGGCAATTTGACGCCTGTTGTGGCGCATGGCGATGATGGCGTCTCTGCAAACGCGATGGCTGCCGCGCGCGCCGCCGCGACCGTATCCTCCGCAGCAGCCGATGTCGCCGCAGCCGCAAAGGCCGCAAAGAAGGCCGGCGATGAGAATGCCACCGCATCGGCTCTGCAGATTGATGACGAGCCGTGCGCGGTGATGCTGTCCGCCACGGGCCTGATCGCACGCACTTCCGAGGATGCGGTGGAACGTTGGGAGAATCGTTCGGCTTCCGACGGACGCGCCAAGGATGATCAGATCGTTTCGATGTTCCGCACGTCCACACGTTCCTCATACGGCTTGGTTACTTCAGCGGGTCGTCTGGTGCTGGCCCATGTGGTCGAATTGCCGAAGGTTTCCGCGGATGGGCCGCTCAGTGTCACGGGTGGTGTGAAGGCCGAGGAACTGCTGGGCATGACGGAGAACACCGATCCGATCCGCGGCGAACGGGTGATTGCTGCGATTGATATGCCGTCCACGGATGACGACGGTCAGCTTGTTCCTTTGGCGTTGGGCACCCGCAACGGCGTGGTCAAGCGTTGGAACCGTGAATCTCCGACCACAATGGATTCGTGGAGCGTCATCGATTTGAAGGATGATGACGAAGTGCTTGCCGCTGCCGAAGCCCGTGATGAGGATCGTCTGGTGTTTGTGTCCACCGATTCCTCGTTGTTGACGTTCGAAGCGAAGAATGTGCGTCCGCAGGGCCGTACCGCTGGCGGCATGGCGGGCATTCGTCTGGCTGAGGGGTGTTCGGTGGCCGCGTTCGCGGTGGTGCCTGACGGCAAGGTGACGTGGAATTACGAAGAAGGCGAGAATGGACTGTTCTCCGCTTCCGGAGCCGTGGTGTTGACGGTTGCCGGCGATTCCGAAGCGTTGCCTGGCACTGAAAACGGTGCCGCGAAGGTCACGCCGTTGGAGATGTATCCGACGAAGGGCCGTGGTACGGGTGGCGTGCGTTCGCAGCGATTCCTCAAGGGGCAGGATACGTTGATTCTCGCGTTCGTGGGCGCGTATCCGTTGCATGCTTCCACGCAAAGTGGCGCTCCTGTGGAATTGCCGAAGCCTGATATGCGACGCGATGGTTCCGGTACGGATCTGTCGGCGCCGATTGCGGTGGTCGGCTGATTCGACGAAATCAATTGGCGGGGCTCTGGACTGATTCTTCTTCCGGTTCAGGGCCTTCCCGTTTTGCGCACTTGGGCCGCCAGGTTGAATGAGCAGGCTGGGTGAAAGTGCCTCCGGCTTGGTTCAGCCATATAGCTTCATGCCTTGTGGGCTGTCCACGAACCCGGCAGCATGCAGCAAACGTCTGTATTCGTTGCGTTCCTTCAATGATTCACCGTTCATTTCGGCGAAGCTGACGCTGCCCTTGGACTGATGCTGCAATGCATAGGCAAGTTCCGTACATGCCGGCTGCAATATTCGCTCGTCATCGGTGAAGCTGACGATTCTGTGGCTTTTCGGCACGGCGAACAGCACCGGCATGCCGTGGTCGAGCACGATGACCGATTCCGCTCTGCGCGCCGGTTTCATATGGTGTTGTTCGGGCCATGTGATCGCGGAGCCTGTCAGGTTGGCCGGGTCGGTCACGTCGAGCGCCACGCAGGATTGGCTGCGCGCCTCGTCGTCGCCGCGCAAGGCGTCCACTGTGTCACGTCCGGCGAATTGGGCCGCTCCGAATCCTTTGACGAACATGCCTCTGACCAGATTGCCGTGTTCCTCCATACGTTTGAGTACCGGGTATAGTCCGGAGAATCCGCCTGCGACCTGCTCCTTGTCGATTAGCGGAGCGGCGATCACGCCATATCGGTCGAGCAGCGATTCGGTCAATGCGATGTCGTATTCCTCGATGCCGGCCGTTGGTTTGCCGGCGGTATCGTCCGTTTGATCCGGTATCGCCATTGGACTGGTCTGGGACGAGTCGACCGCGGACCATAATCCACCGAGCGTCGCCGGTGTCGAGGCGTGGATCCGTACGCGTCTGCGTGCGGCAGTGCGTGGCGCGCGCACTGAAACCGTGCCTTGAGCCAAGGCCCGAACGGGAGCGAATGAACTGTTCGTCACTTTGCCTTGCCATACCAAGGACCACAAGGCTTCCTCGAACTGGCTTTCGCCCCATGCGGGAAGGATGATTTCCCCTGTTTCAGGATTCACGTTGACTTCCGCATGTTCCTGCCAGATGGCTTTGGCGGCTGTGGAAAGCTGCCGCGCATGGAAGGCTCCCCCATTCGATAATGCGGCAAGTATCGTCTCCGGCACGGTCATGGTTCCGGCACTATAGGCATTGTTCTGCGATTGTTCGCCGGGTTTCGTCAGCAGCCGTGAATCAGCTGGATGGAATGCGATGCCGCCGGCTTCCTTGGCGTTGGAACCATTGATTTTGGAGCCGACCCATACCACGTCTCCGGATGCGAGCAATTCGTCCAACATACTCGGTTGGTAGTCGCGAACGCGTGCGGGGAAGACCGAGGATTCCCAAACGGAGGCGTTGAGGTATATGCCTTCAAGCTGTTCGATCACACGCATCAGCCCGTCGACGCTTTCATATCGGGCGCCACCCACAGGTCCGACACCTTGTCTGTCCAACAGGAACGCCTGATAGACGGCCGGTTCCACCGGCTTGATGGCTTTGCGTGCCTTGGCAAGCGAAAGCGCGCGGATACGCCGAAACACGTCTTTGTGGAGCCATTGCTGGGGCGTTTGCCGAGGTGACCGTTCCGATGCTGAATCATCGGAACCATTGGCGTCCGCTCCGGCCGCATCATCGACGAAATGGCCTTTCAGCAGTTCGCCTTTGGCATGTAATTCATCCAACATGCGTACGCCTTGGACAGCGTCCAATCCCAGTTCGGCGATCATCTGATCCGCGGTGAATGGGCCATGCGTTTTGACATATCGCGCCACACGGCCGGCAATGTCGGTCTCGTCCAAATCGTTCCAGAACGTCCGTCCGGCAAGCTCCTTCCCAACCTGCGCGATGACGTCGGCATCCAACAGCGAAGCCATGTCCGTGGCTCCCAGAAGACGTTCCAGCACTTCCGGGTCCATGGACAGCAGTTGCGTGCTGCGTTCGGCTTGCGGCACGTCGTATTGGTACATGACCGCGCCCACGTATCCGAACAGCATGTTTTCCGCGAACGGCGACGGCGTTTCCGTGACGGTCTCGCTCAAAGAGATGACGCCGGAGCGTAATCCGGACATCACATGTTTCAGCGCGGGCAGATCGTACACGTCCTGTAGGCATTCGCGTGCGGTTTCCAACAGCAACGGGAAGTTCTTCCGAGTTCGGGCGGCGTTGAGCAGTTGCGCCGCGCGCAGCCGCTGCTGCCATAAGGGGACGCGTCTGCCGGGGTTGGCGCGTGGCAGGAACAGCGATCGCGCCGCGCATTCTCGGAATCGTGCGGCATACAGCACGCTTTCGCCGACTTGCGTTTCGATGATGCGTTGCAGCTCGTCCATGTCGAACAGCAGCAGCTCGCGGATCGGCAGGTTGCCGTCGCCGTCCGGGAGGCGGATGATGATGCCGTCGTCGGCCGCGTATACCTGCCCATCGAACCCGTATCGTTGTTTGATACGTGTGGTGATGGCCATGGCCCATGGTTCGTGCACGCGTCTGCCGTATGGCGAGTGGACGATCACACGCCAATCGCCTTCTTCATCCTGGCAGCGTTCGACGACCAGCTCACGGTCGTTGGGAATCGTTCCCGTGGCGGCGCGCTGTTCGGCAAGCAGGTCGGCAAGATTGCCGATGGCGTTGTCGTCCAATCCGTCACGACGTAGACGTGCGATTGTTGTCGTGTCGAATCGGCTGGTCTTGTCTCCTGCGATGCCGTCCGAGACTTCCGCGCGTAGTCCTTGCGCCATATCGCGTATGAATCGGCCTTGGGACCGTCCGAATGCCGCGTCCCGCCCGTCGCCTTCGCCATGCCAGAACGGCAGTCGGGCGGTACGCCCTGGAGCAGGAACCACCACCACACGGTCCCGGGTGATTTCCTGGATCTGCCAGGTCGATGTGCCGAGGGTGATGACGTCTCCAACCCGGGATTCGTACACCATTTCCTCATCCAGCTCCCCCACTTTGCGTGGGCCCGGTCCGGAGCCTTCTTCGGGAAGCACCACGGTGTAGGTTCCTCGGTCGGGTATGGTGCCTCCGCTGGTCACGGCCAGTCGTTGAGCGCCAGGGCGCGCGGAGATGAGACCCGCCTCTTCGTTGTATTGCAATGGAGGTCGGAAGGCGGAGAAATCCTCGCCGTTGTAGGCACCGGTCATCATGCCCATCACAGCATCGAACATGGTTCTGTCGAGATCTTCGAATGGCGCGGCCTTGCGCACGGTCACGTACCAGTCGTCTGGTTTCAGATCATCCATCGCCGCGGCGGCGACGGTTTGCTGGGCAAGCACGTCCAAGGGGGTGCATGGAATGGTCAGTGTTTCGATGTCTCCGGAGCGCATGCATTCGATGCTTGCGGCCGTGCCGATGATTTGCTCTCGTGTAATCGGGTAGAACAGTGCATGCGAGACTCCCCCGACCTTGTGGTCGGCGCGCCCCACCCGCTGCAATCCCGAGGACACGGACAATGGCGGTGCGATCTGGATGACCAGATCCACTGAACCCATGTCGATGCCGAGTTCAAGGCTCGATGTGGCGACCACGCAACGCAATTGGCCGCGTTTGAGCTGCTCTTCGATCTGTTTGCGCCGGTCTTTGGAAACGGAACCATGATGCGCCATGGCGATCGCGTCGGCGTCCGCATGCGAGGAGACCAGCATGGTGGTGGATCCGACCACGGAATCGTAGTGTTTGGCGAAGCCTTCACGGCCTTCCGGGGAGCCCAGATCCGGATACGGCTGGGTGGAATCACTGGCTGTGGACTCCGGCTGGGATGCGTTGTCCGACACACTCAAGTCCGTTCGGCCAAGCCTACGGTCGGACAGCGCATCCCGCCCTGCGTCCGCTTTGACGGCGGTTTCAGACCCAGTTTTCCGGGATGTGCGCAATTGCGCATACAGGTCGTTGAGCCGTGCGGTGAGTTTTTCCGCAAGGCCACGGGAGTTGACGAACACGAGGGTGGTGTGGTGTTTCAGCACTTCGTCAAGCACGCTGCGTTCGATGGCCGGCCATACCGAACCTCCGGTCGAAACCCGTGAGGTATGTTCATCTCCCCCGACCGAAGTCAGTCCTTTACGTTCCGCCAATGCCTCCATGGCAGGACCCACCCCGGAAATATGCGTGGTATGGCGGTTCGGAAGTTTCACGGCGCCTGCCCTCCGCCCTGCGTCGTCGGAGACGGGATCGCGCATGGCCGAAAGCGGTTCCACCACTTTCAGATCCATGTCGGGGTGCGATTCGGGTCTGATGACGCGTACCGGCCGCGTGCCGCCAAGGAAACGTGCGGCTTCGGCCGGCGGTTCCACAGTGGCGGAAAGCCCGATGCGTTGGACAGACCGGCCGGCAAGGCTTTCCAATCGTTCCAAGCTCAGCGCCAGGTGCGCGCCACGTTTGGAGCCCGCGATGGCGTGCACTTCATCCACGATAACGGTATCAACGGCGGAAAGTATCCGTCGCGCCTTGGAGGTGAGCAGCAGGAACAGCGATTCTGGCGTGGTTACGAGGATATCCGGCGGATGGCTGACGATTCTGCGCCGTTCCTGCGGCGTGGTGTCGCCGCTTCGTATGCCCACGCTGACTTTCGGCGATGGCAATCCCATCGCCTCGCACTGTCCGGCGATGCCAGCCAATGGCGCTTGGAGGTTCTTGGCCACATCCACGCCCAGAGCCTTCAATGGCGAAATATACAGGACCTTGACGCCGCGGACGGGTTTACGTTTCTTGGCATTGCAATCGGATTCAGCCGTGCCGTCCCCACCGCCGGACGTCCGCAATAAGTCATCGCCCTCCTTCGTCATCAGACGGTCGATTGCGGAAAGGAAGGCGCACAATGTCTTGCCGGAGCCGGTGGGCGCCACCACCAACACGTTCTCGCCGGAGCGGATGGCCGGCCATGCCAAACGTTGTGCCTCCGTCGGAGCATTGAACGCATGCTTGAACCAGGCATTGGTAGCCTCCGAGAACAAGTCCATGCATTCGTACATACGTTCGATTATGGCATCGCCTTCAGACATCATCCACAACCGGCGGAAAGCTCGTCATCCACCGTCGTCGGCTCATTCGAGCACACCGCCCGGCTGACACATTCGAGCGTCTCACATATGGCGTCGTCAGGCGGCCGCACGGTCGCCGCACTTGCGGCGCAAAGTCTCATGCATGGCGACCATCAGCGCCAGGAACACCACCAGATAGAACGGGAACAGGTTGACCGAAACATGTTGCGCGATCAGCCCGAACAGCGGCGGCATGCACATCGATCCCACATAGGCGCAAGCCATCTGCATGCCGACGATGGCCTGCGATTTGTCCTCGCCGAAATAAGCAGGAGTGGAATGGATGACGCACGGATAGATCGGCGCGCAGCCCAAACCGATGACCATTAGTCCCGCGATGGTGCCGATATTGTGCGGCAACGGCAGGAGCATGATGACGATGCCGGTCAGCACCAACGCCTGGCCAAGACGAATCATGGCCGGATCGTTCAGTTTCATGGTCAGGAAACCGCTGGCGAGACGTCCGACGGTGATGCCGATGCAAAACAGGCTTCCCCACATGGCCGCCGTGGTCTTGTCGATGCCCTTGCCAAGCGCCATATAGCTGCTGGCCCACAACATGGCGGTCGATTCGAGCGCGGAATAGCAGAAGAACATCACGAGGATCTCGCGGGCGCCACGGATGGCGAGCACACCGCGAATACCAAGCGGCTTGCGCCGGTCAGCCGTTTCCCCTTCCGATTGCTCGGACTGCGCGGATTGCACGGAAGAGGTTTCACTCGTCCGCTGCGGTTCGACGGTCTTACGCGCCTTCCACAACGGCAGGCTCAGCACCAGCACCGCGGTGAGCACGACCTGCAGAATGGAGATGGTCCGGTAGCCCCACGCCCAACCATGGCCGGCACCCAATGCGCTTGCCATGATGTACGGGCCAAGCAGAGTGCCCAAGCCCCACATGGCGTGCAGCCAGCTCATGTGACGGCTTTCGTAGTGGATTGCCACATAGTTGTTGAGCGCCGCATCGACGCCGCCCGCGCCCAAGCCGTACGGAATGGCGAAGAGCAGCAGCATCCAGTAATTCGGCGAGATGGAGAAGCCGAACAATGCGAACGCCGTCAACGCAACGGACACTGCCGTGACCTTGCCTGCACCGAACCGCAAGGTCATGCGGTCGGATAGCAGCGCGGACACGATGGTGCCGGCGGAAATCGTCATGGAAATGCCACCCGCCCAGGAAATCGGCGCATGCAGGTCGCCGCTCATCGTCGGCCATGCGGCGCCGAGCACCGCGTCCGGCAGACCCAGACTGATGAAGGCGATGTAAATCACGGCGAGCAGCAAATTGGCCACAGTCAGCTCCTTGTATGTTTTATGTTTGCGGCAATAAAATCACGAAAATACTCCGCTATTTTATCCAAAGTTACCTACCAAACGGTATTTTGTATCTTGCACTATCGACCGACGTTTTTGCATTATCGTGCATACACGAAAAGCGGGTCTCCGCCGTAACGCAAGGCCTGCCAATCGCAATCGCCATGCAATATCAGGTGTCGATCTTGGAACGGTCGAAATCGTCGGCGTTCTCCACGATGAACGCCTTGCGCGGCGGCACATCGTCGCCCATGAGCAGGCTGAATATCTCGGACGCCTGTGCCGCATCCTCCATGCGGATGCGCCGCAGCATGCGCGTGCGCGGATCCATCGTCGTGTCCGCGAGCTGGTCGGCGTCCATCTCACCCAGACCCTTGTAGCGCTGGATGTCGGGATTGTACGAGATGTGTCGCCGTTCGAGGTCCGCCAGACGGCCGGCGAGCTCGTCATCGGAGTACGTGTAGATGAACTCGCCCTTGTGCGAGCCGGCGAGCGCGATGCGATGCAGCGGCGGCACGGCGGCGTAGACGTACCCGTGCTCGATGAGCGGGCGCATGTACCGGTAGAACAGCGTGAGCAGCAGGATGCGGATATGGGCGCCGTCCACGTCGGCATCGGTCATGATGATGATGCGGTCATAACGAAGCTTGCTGATATCGAAATCCTCATGAATACCGGTTCCGAAGGCAGTGATCATCGCTTTGATTTCCGCATTTCCGTAGATCCGGTCGAGTCTTGCCTTCTCCACGTTCAGGATCTTTCCGCGAAGAGGAAGTATCGCCTGGGTCGCACGGCTTCTCGCGGTCTTCGCAGAGCCACCTGCAGAGTCTCCCTCTACGATGTAGATCTCGCAGTTTTTCGGATCTTTGTCCGTACAGTCAGCCAGTTTTCCTGGAAGCGCCATGCCGTCCAGGGCAGATTTTCTCCGGGTGAGCTCTCTGGCCTTCCGCGCTGCCTCCCGGGCACGCTGGGCCATGATAGATTTCTCCAGGACGATCTTTGCCACCTGCGGATGCTGCTCCAGATAAATCGTGAGCTGCTCTGTCACCAGGTTGTCAACGGCTCCGCGCGCTTCGCTGTTTCCAAGCTTCTGCTTGGTCTGACCCTCAAACTGGGGCTCCTCGAGCTTGACGCTGACGATAGCAGTCAGACCCTCACGGATATCCTCGCCGGAAAGGCTGTCAGACTCTTTGATGAGCTTATTGGCCTTGGCATAGGCGTTAAAAGTCTTTGTCAGGGCGTTACGGAAACCGGTAAGATGTGTTCCGCCCTCCGGGGTGGTGATGTTGTTTACAAAGCTGTAAACACCCTCGTTGTAACCGTCGTTGTGCTGAAGGGCAACCTCCACAGAAACGCCGTCCCTGTTTCCCTCACAGTAGACGATCTCCGGATAAAGGGGAGTCTTTCCGCGGTTTAAGTAGCTCACAAACTCCTTGATACCGCCCTCATAGTGGAACACCTTCTGTACGGGCTCATCTTCCCTGTCGTCCCTCAGGATGATGCGGATTCCCTTGGTGAGGAAAGCCATCTCCCGGAGACGGTGCTTCAGGGTGTCAAAATCATATTCTGTCTCTTCAAAAATCTCCGGATCCGGCTGGAAATCCACCCGCGTTCCGGTCTTCTCCACCGGGCAGTCGCCCACGACCTTTAAGGGATAGCAGACTTTGCCCCGCTCATAGCGCTGCTGGTAAATCTTTCCTTCATGGCAGATCCGAACCTCCAGCCAGGTGGAAAGCGCATTTACGACAGAGGCTCCTACGCCGTGAAGTCCGCCGGACACCTTGTATCCGCCACCGCCGAATTTTCCGCCGGCATGAAGGATCGTAAAGACGACCTCGACAGCCGGAAGGCCGGATTTATGGTTGATGCCTACGGGGATACCGCGGCCGTTATCGATGACCGTGATGCTGTTTCCCTTGTTGATGATGACCTGTATTTCCGTACAGAAACCGGCCAGAGCCTCATCCACCGCATTGTCCACGATCTCATATACCAGATGATGGAGTCCCCGTACGGAAGTGCTTCCGATGTACATTCCCGGTCGTTTGCGGACTGCCTCCAGACCCTCCAGGATCTGGATCTGGTCTGCGCCATATTCTGCATTTTGTTGTTCTGTACCCATTTTCTAACCTCCTTAAGTTACTACTCCATCGCTTACCCGAAATACTTTATTTATCTCAAAACGGTTCTCGACAAACTCATCGAGTCCCGTACAGGTGATCAGTGTCTGTATATCATGAATGCCGTCCAGAAGATATTTCTGCCTGCTGCTGTCAAGCTCCGAGAGCACGTCGTCCAGAAGAAGCACCGGCGTATCCTTGATTTCCTGCTTCACCAGCTCGATCTCGGAAAGCTTCAGAGAAAGCGCTGCCGTACGCTGCTGCCCCTGGGAACCGAATTTCCGGATATCCATACCGCCGATATCGAAGCAGAGATCATCCCTGTGGGGTCCCGCCTGGGTCGTACGGAGCTTCAGATCCCGGTCCCGGTTGGCCGTAAGCCTTGCTTCAAACTCTTCCAGCTCCACATTTTTCTCATAATGGATCACCAGAGTCTCCCGTCCTCCGGAAAGGCGCTGATGGATTCCGCCTATGATCTCGTTTAAACGGCCGACAAATTTTTCCCTCTCCCGGATGACCCGTTCCCCGTACTGAACGAGCTGGCGGTCCCAGACGTCCAGC
>ENA-OPDD01002372-OPDD01002372.1-human-gut-metagenome-genome-assembly--contig:-NODE-2372-length-11609-cov-3.093993_pt1 | contig 11609 bp, 15 predicted proteins | sample MGYA00241574_ERZ501499 | MGnify/ENA primary metagenome ERZ501499 (study PRJEB25962, sample SAMEA2042576) | human gut metagenome | biome: human gut; feature: human-associated habitat; material: faeces...
CTGCGATTTTTTTATAAATCCATTGGTCAGTACCGCCTTCTTGCCTACGATAAAGAAATACAATACTCTTGTAATATCTGATCCCTGCTTGGCACGAAGCTCAAATATCCCATTCTCCAATGGTTTTGAATATGGCTCACGAAGCAATGGTCCGTTCATTTCCAGTAAATCAATTGTCCGCAATGTTTTTGCCAGCAACTTAGGCTCCAGGGAATCTAATAGTTCCTGCACAGGGCATCTTTCATCTTCTGTATCATATAAAATGATCTCGTACATTAGTATGCTCCTTCTTCTTTGTAATTATAATATGTCGTATTCAACATGTTTGTCAAGATGATTCCAAACACTTTTTCATATATGTTAACTTCCAGTATTTTTACGGCTCGATTTAAAGATATACCGATTTATTAATCAAATGGTAACTCCTCCATACTCTTTTTGATTTCGTGCTCTTGTACCACATATTTATGTCCAATATCCTCTACAAAATCTCGATACCGCAATATGCTATTGTCTTTAAAATATGCAAGCGTCCGATTCCTTTCTGTTATTCTGTCATCTTTTAATGCAATCATTGTCTGATAGCTGCTCCATCGGTAATCCTCTGGTTTTACCACTATTCTGGCTTTCACCGGGTTCAGATGAATATACCTGCTTGTCTGTAAGAAATAAGAATCTTCCTTCACAAGACATGACTTATATCTACTTTCAAACAAATGTCCTCGATACTGGTACTTATGATTAAAATACATTGCATATCTCTCAGACAAACACTTCATGAACCTTCCAATCTCATCTTCACTAGTTTCCAGTAGAAGATGTATATGATTCGTCATCATACAATATGCATGTATCTTACATTGATACTTATCTAATGCCACCTTTAATATCTCTAAAAACACCTGATAATCTGTTTCATCTGAAAAAATCTCTGTTCTCCTTACTCCTCGGTGCATCAAATGATAGATTGCACCCGGATACCATTCTCTTAATTTTCTTGCTATTTTGCGTTCTCCTTTTATGATGTTATCATTCATGATTATCTTTAAAGTAATGCGTCCACATCCGCATTACTCTTTATCACGTATACTTACTTCTATGTGTTTTCCCAATGCATTCGCATACTTTTCCAGCATCAACAATGTCGGGATTCTTGTCCCTCCCTCAAACCTTGCTATATTCGATGTTCTCACACCGGTTATATCCGATAATTCCTGCTGCGTTAGTCTCTGTCTCTTTCTTTCCTCCACCAATTGTCGTATCACTTCGGAAGAATCCTGCTGCACTGCTGATTGAATCATATCCGCATATGCCAGCAACCTTTTCTCTCTTTTTTCCTTTTCATTCTGATATTCTTCTCTGTTCTCTTTCATCCGATCCGCTTCCTACTATCAGTTTTATCGGATTATATCATTAATGATATAAAGTTGCAATACCTTTTAACAACTTAAGATTTTCTTAATGGGGTCTGACCCCTTCAGTCTTTATCCGTTTCTACTTTGTCTCCAATCCGCACTTATATTTCACGCAAAGAGAAAAATAATTCCTCCACACTGGATTCAACACTTCATATTCCTCTCTTATGATATCCTGACACACTCTCATCATATTTTGTGCATAAACTTCCTTATACTCATCCCCCTTTGACTCAGCCAATGTCAAACAATCAATCCACTTACACATAAAATCTTCTTTTAATCCTTGTAAACCGATTGATATTTCTTCCATTCCGTAATTGCCGCTTCCTTACCATCACATACCCGAATTGATTGAACATATAATAAAAACAGATATATATCCTTCTCCAGAATACCATTATGACTCTCAATAGATTCTTTTACCTGATTCCAATTATTACATTTTTTTCTCAGTAAATTACAATATAACCAATACGTTCCCGCTCTTTCACAAAATTCCACAAAACTCATAATTATCCACATGATTTATAAGTTCTTCTTTTGTGGTAATGTCTCCATTCGACTGCAACAGATGTTCATATATCTTTTCAATAGGTTTATAATACTTCAAAAAATCTTCAAACTTCCCAGAAGTTAAAATTGTTCCATCATTTTTCTTGATAAATTCTCTTAACCACTTCTTTATTTTCTTCTTAAATGACCAAAACTTTATGTTTTCTTTTATGGTCATCTTTCCGTCTGATACACTTTCAGTTATTAATCCAATCACTATATCCGATATAGCTGTTACAATTGTGTCCTTAAGGTATTCTCTAATGTGGTAAGGTATGCTTCTTCACGAAGAATTCGTTGCCAGTAAAAAAAGGATTTGTCCGAAATACCGTGCTCTCGACACCAGGTTGTTTTAGGCATTCCGCTAGCAAGACATTCTTTGATGATATTTGTCCATTGTTCACACCGGACTTTATGAGTTATTTTATCCATGAGATTATCCTCCCTCTAAAAAACCTTAGATTTTTTAAAGTAATTATCTCATGAAAACTAGCAAAAATCGTGGTACCTACTATTCACCGTTTACTTTCAATATACAAAAAGAGACCGAATCTTTTCAAGTTCTGCCTCTTTTCTTTTGCTCTACTCTTATTTTATCCCTGTACTCAATCCTTAATCTCTTTTAAAGATATCTCGTGTATATACTTTTTCTTTTACATCGTCCAGACTACTATCATATCTGTTGGCGACAATTGCCTGGCTTTGTTTCTTAAATTCTTCCAGATTATTGACTACTTTGCTTCCGAAGAATGTTGTACCATTTTCCAGCGTTGGCTCGTAGATAATTACCGTTGCTCCTTTTGCTTTGATACGCTTCATAACTCCCTGAATAGATGACTGACGGAAGTTATCGGAATTAGATTTCATTGTAAGACGGTAAACGCCTACGACTACTCTTTTCATAAATATTCCTCTTGATAAATGTTTTTTTTACAGTGGCAAAGATAATTCTCAAATCTTCTTTAAAGCTTACTTTTTCAATATATTTCAAATCCCACTCAATCTTATCTTCCCATGATATTGCATTACGTCCATTAACTTGAGCTAAACCACTAAGCCCTGGCTTAGCAGTATGTCTCATTCTTTGTTCTTTTGTCATAAATACCATATCTCTAACAAGCTGTGGACGTGGACCTATCACTGACATCGTTCCATTAAGTATGTTAAATGCTTCCGGTAATTCATCCAAACTAGTATTTCTAAGCCATTTACCAAACTTAGTTAATCTTACCTCATCTGAAAGTAATTCTCCATTTTCATCCCTTTCATCTGTCATAGAACGGAATTTATACATTTTAAATACAGTTTCTTTTCCATCTGGTCCGACTAATCCCGGTCTATCTTGAGTAAATAAAACAGGTGAGCCAAGTTTTACTCTAACAAGGAGCGAAACACCAAGATATAAAGGACTGAATACTACGATTGCGCCCGTTGCACATATTATATCTATCACTCTCTTTACGTATTTTTCATAAACTCCCATTTTACGCTGAATAATCGGCTCGATAACATCAACCTTATATGTAGATTTTTTAGCTTTATTTTTCATCATTTTTGCCGTGATTGCTGTTGCAATAGTTGCACTAACAACAACGCACCCTATTACTTTTTTCTTAGACACAATGCTCTCCTACACCTCTAAATATTCCTTACTCAAAACAAGCTTTTATTACTTCAATAATTCTATCCTGCTGCTCTGCTGTCATTTTATTATCGCTTGGCAGGCATAGTCCTCTTGTAAAGATATCCATTCCTATATCTGCTGCCCCACCTGCTATATAAGCATTAGATCTTGCACGTCCATTTCCATCTCTGACTACAAATGGATTCAGGCGGTAAATCGGCTGCATATGCATCGGTTTCCAGACTGGACGTCCCTCTGCGTTAATACTGCTGATTGCCTCTAGTATCTCTGTCGGGCATGTCTTTCCACTCTCTTTTACATAGCAGACATCTTGTTCGCCGCGCACCTGCTTACACATCGCATCTTCATCAATAAGCATACAGGAAAGCCAGTAGTTAGGTTCAGAATTCTCCAAATCCATTGGATTCATAGATACTGGCAAATCCTTGAAACCTTCTTTGTATCTCTCATAGATTGCTTTTTTCTGAGCAATATGTTCTTCAAGATATGGAAGCTGTCCACGTACTACTCCTGCAATAACATTACTCATGCGGTAGTTATATCCAAGTTCTTCATGCTGGTACCAAGGTGCAGCCTCTCTTGCCTGAGTAGACCATTTACGAACCTTATTTGCTGCTTCTTCGTCATCTGTTAAGAAACATCCTCCGGCACTTCCGGTTATAATCTTATTTCCATTAAAGGAAATGGTATTATATTTTCCAAATGTACCGGTCTGAACACCTTTATACGTTGCTCCCATAGATTCTGCTGCATCTTCAACTAAAATAGCTCCATGCTTTTTAATAACTGCATTTAATTCATCTACTTTTCCCGGTGTACCATAAAGATGTGCGATTACAACTACTTTTGTATCCGGATAAATCTCAAATGCTTTCTCTAATGCTACTGGATCCATGTTCCATGTATCATATTCAGTGTCGATAAATACTGGTTCACCGCCCTCATATACAACCGGATTTACAGTCGCATCAAAGGTCATATCGGAACAGAATACTTTCTTACCTTCTAACGCTCCGTGTCCCACTTTCGGCATACCATATGCTTCAATACCAGCTAGCTTCATTGCCAGATGCAGTGATGCCGTTCCGGCAGATAATCCTACTGCGTATTTGCAACCGATTTTTTCACATACTAATCGTTCTACTTCATTGATATTTGCGCCCACCGTGGACATCCAGTTTGTCTCATATGCTTCTTTTACATATTCAATCTCCGGTCCATGCATGGTTGGGCTGGATAACCAGACTTTCGATTCAAATTTTTCAAATGTGTTTTCTTCCTTAAACATGTCTCTCTCCTTTTCTGTTATCCACTTCAATTTATAAAATATTATGAAGTAATCCTTTAGAATATTGCCGCCTTCATTCCAGGCTTCTTATGTACTTCAACTTTCTCTTCTGCCTTTTCTTCCTGTTTTTCATTTGCAACATGGCAGTTGACTTCTTCTGGGCTCTTGAATGTTGGCACGACTTTTCTCATTGCCTGCTTTGCGATCAGATTGTCTCCACTGTCACAGGCTTCTCTGAGAATCTGCATCTTTTCTTCAATCTTTTCTTGGCTTAAGGCTGTATCTCTTTCGATGAAGATCATACTGTTTTCAGTCTTGTCCAGTTCTTCGGTCTTCACGAGTAATTCTTCATATAACTTCTCGCCTGGGCGGAGTCCTGTCTCCACGATCTCGATTCCTTCTACGCCGGATAAGCGGATCATATTTTCTGCCAGATCAAGGATCTTTACAGGCTGTCCCATATCCAGTACAAAGAGTTCTCCGTTCTTAGCCATTGCTCCACTCTGTAATACAAGCTGTGATGCCTCTGGGATTGTCATAAAGTAACGGATAATTCTTTTATCTGTCACGGTTACCGGACCACCATTTGCAATCTGACGCTTGAACAATGGAATGACGGATCCTGCGCTTCCAAGTACATTTCCAAATCTTGTTGCACTATATTTTACTTTTCCATGAGTGCTTGCACTCTGTACGATCATCTCGCACATTCTCTTTGTAGCACCCATAACATTGGTCGGATTCACGGCTTTGTCTGTAGATACCATCATGAAGCGTTCTGCTTCATATTCCTCGCACAGCTCTACCAGGTTATATGTACCAAATACGTTGTTGTAGATAGCTTCTACGCAGTTGTGTTCCATAAGCGGCACATGTTTGTGTGCGGCCGCATTAATCACAATCTGCGGATGATATGTCTCAAAGACCTTTTCCAGTGCTTTTCTGTGAGTAATGGAACAGATCTCAATCTGCAGATTCAATTGATTTCCATAGGCGATCTTTAATTCCTGCTGTACATCATAAGCACCATTTTCATAAATATCCAGAATAATGATCTGCTTTGGATGCATCTTTGCAAGCTGGCGGCAAAGCTCTGAACCAATCGATCCACCGCCTCCGGTAATTAGTACGACTTTATCTCTGTAGTATGCATTTGTCTTTCCATGTGACATTACGATTGGCTTACGGAACAGCAACTCTTCTACATCGAACTCTCTTAGATGTCTCTTGCCTCCTGCCACATACATCGTCGGATAATCGTAGACTTTTACTTTATATCCTGCATTTTTATAAAATTCATACAGTTTTTTCTTCTTTTCTGCTTTCATAGATGGAATCGCAAAGATAATCTCCTGAATTTCATAATCTGCAAGTTTTTTTACGGTTACATCATCTTCTGTCCATACCGGAATTCCGTGGATCTCTCGTCCAATTTTTTCCTTACTGACATCAATAAAGCATCTTGGTACATAGGACGACTGCTCATTGCTGATAAGGTCTTCTGCCAGTCCGACTCCGACGCGTCCAGCACCTATGATTGCAACTTTGATCTTACGGTTTTCTTTCTCATTGCCAGGCTCGATTCCCGAAAAAAAGTATAGAACAGAATTCAGGAATTTTCCCCATTTGCTCTCCTGATTGCCACATTTATATGCATAGCGATATAACATACGGATTGCTAACGCTCCCAGTAAGTTCAGACATGACACAGAAAGCATTCTTGCAAATGTGATCTTTTCTACTGGCAGACATAATTCCATTAACAGATAGATGATGAATGCAATTGCGTCTGTCGAAAGCAATCGGATATAGCACTGGATCCCGCCATATCTCCATACCTGTCCATAGATTTTTCCTACCATTCTGACAGCGAAAATGCATCCTGCTGAAAGTACTACTTGTTGAAAGATACCACTTGTGGTAAGTTTGTCGTTTCCTTCATAAAGTACAAGCAATAAAACTGCTGCAATCAGATAAACTAACATATCATATACAATTAATATTCTTGGCATATGAAATTGTTTTTTATCCACTTGTTCTTTCAAATCTGTTTTTTCCTCATTCATCTTACTCATTCTTAAATTACTACCTTTAAATCCTTTTTACCGCTATCATTTGTTGCATTTTATCTTATCTATCGGTTTTACCTATGATAGTTATTTTCTAATTCATTGTCTCGTTTATGCCATTCATTTCTCAAGCCAAAGAGAAGCTGACGTATAATTTTTCATACTTCAGCTCCCCTAAGCCCTAACATTTTCAATTAAGCATTCTTTTTTCTGAATGCTACAACTGCCGCTGCTCCTAAAAGAACGACTGCTGCGCCAGCGAATGGCACTGTGTTTGTGGAATCAACACCTGTTTTTGGTGATGTTCCTGCTGTGTTTATCACTGCCTGTGAAGCATCAACTTTCGCAACAACTCCAACTGGTGACAGATCTTTGAAGACTACGTCTAACTGTTTATTAGTGAAGTCAACATTTGAAGGTGTAATGAGCTCCCATGTCTTTCTCTCAAGACTGTAGTGAAGCACTTTTACATCTGTCATTCCCTTTGTAAGCGTTGGTACAGACAGTGTAACATGATGTCCGTCTGCCTGCGGATTTCCACCATTTACCGGGATAACATCTTCGATGGAAGTAATCAGAGTCATTCCATCTAACTGTCCTGCCAATTCCGGTACAGCTTTTGCAAGGTCTGATAATGTCTTTGTACCTGCATTGATCTGTTTGATCAAATCTGCATACTCCTGCTTTTGAGCTGCTACCTGCTCAAGCATAGACTCTGGCATTTCCTGAGCTTTATAATATGCCTTAGATTCTCCAGCTACTGCCATACCTGTTGTCTTACTTGCAGCGGATACACCTACAACCTGCATTGCGAATACTGTTACCAGCATAGCCAGGCTGATCAGTTTCTTCTTCATTGGTCCTTACCTCCTTTTCCTAATTATCGTTCTATAGATACTAGTACGGCTTGTACCAGGTATCTACGGTTGTCCATACCTGCATAGCAGGTAGATAGTGTGATGATCTTGTCATCTGCAGTCACACTCGCTGCTGTATCAATATTCGACTTCATATCCCGGATACCGAATACCATATCCAGGTAAGCCTGGTAAATGTCTTTGTTATCAAAGTTAAAGCTTTGCAGCAGATGCCGGTTGTCATACAGGTATGCTGCAAAGATCCGGTAGTGCAAAATCTTGTCCGGCATGTAGATGATGACTTCTTTGTTCTGATCAAAGAAATCCCGGTCCATATATTGATGCAGACCGTCAAACATGGAGCCATTTGCCATGCCGTGTCCGTAGACCACGGTGTTCGGATCTTCGAAGGTCTTCGTATTGTAATCCTCGGTAAAGATTGCTCCGGCTTTGTTCTCATCATGTTCCACACTATGGTTCAGATAATAGCTGTTATCTGTCCCGCTCTGTACGATTGGATAGTCGATGACGGTTCCCGGTACTTTAATCCATGCATATATATCTGGATTCATGTTCTGTAATGTCTGGAAGTCGATTGGTATCTCAACGGTACTTTTTTGTGTCTCTTCTGGTTTTTTTGGTTCTTCTGTCACGACTTTTTCTTTTATTTTTTCATATTCCTGCCCTGCATGGGCATCCTGATAATATTGGTAATATGCAATTCCTCCGCAGATCAGTCCGGCTGCTGCCAGTATCCCTGCTACGACGTATCGTTTCTTCATGATTCTATAGCCCCTTACGTCTTATTGCTCATTTGTTTGTTTTTTCATCTATTTTATTTCTTGATAGAACGTCTCCATAATCTTTGCATACAGAGCATCGTCATCTACGTGGTATTCATCGTAGGAAAGACCTTGTGTTCCTTCTCCCGGAACAGTCCATTCTGTATAGCCGTCTCCTTCGTCTGCTGTCTGGAACAACTTCATCAGACGGTCTTCGCTGATATTTGTGACGGTATATGGTTTGATTGCCACGAACAAATCTGCTGCAAATTTTGCATTTTGCTCATAGCATTCTTTTGCCTTTTTTGAAAACGCATCTAAGAATGCTTTCTGACGTTCCATCCGGTAGATGGCGCTCTGGCTTTCATCTACATCTCTGCTTCTTAAGAAAACTTCTGTATTTTCTTCGGTCAGTGTTACTTCTGCACCTTCGGCAAATTCCGGATATTTATACTCCAGACTGTTATTTGGCACAGTCACTGTCAGACCTCCTACGCTTTTTGAAAGCTCTGGAATCCCGTCTAAGTTCATAGCAAGATAACCCTGAATCGGAAGTCCATAGAAGAGATTGGACACTGCTTCCTGTGTGAGTTTGCAGCTCTCGGCACCGCCGTCTCCATATCCATAGGAGAGGCTGATGTGGTCTTTGGATTTTCCAAGGCTTTTTCCTTCCAGGTCAAAGCTTTCCACATCTGTCATCGTATCTCTTGGAATCGAAATCAGCGTCATTTCCTTTGTCTTGCGGTTCAGTGACAACAGGAATATGGCATCTGCCTGTCCTGCATCGGCTTTTCCAACTCTTGTCTCTGCCGGTGTACGCTTGTCTACTCCAAGTAATAAGTAGTTACTGAGATTTTGATTGTATTTGTAAGTCTTTCCCTGCCAGGTGACGGTGTTGGAATCATCTGCTTCCGCGGTTGCTTTCGCACTTGCCGCTTCTGCTGCTTTCTTTTTTTGGATACCTGCATATCCCAGACCTGCCACTGCAAGTACAGCTACGCCTGCGATAATAACTGCTGCGAATCTTCCGTGGCGTTTTCCTGATGATTCTCGCCTTTCTAGTTCCCGTCTGTCTGATTCTCGCCTGCCTGATTCTCGTCTGTCTGGTTCTCGTCTGTCTGTTCTTCGCTGTTCTGATTCTCGTCTGTCTGACTGGCGTTGTTCTGATCTTCGCTGTTCTGATCCTCTGTCCATGTCTGATCTGATTTCTCCTTCTGAATCTCTTCCTGCGCCGCTTTCTTTAACTCACTGCTATTTGCAGCTTCTTTCTTATGATTGAAAAATAAAAGCGAACCTAATATCAGGAATAATACGATACATGCAATCAACAGCAGAGTATTCTGAACCTTCGGGTTCGTCTTTCTTTTCTTCATACTGTTCTTTACATTCCTTTCCTACGCATTTTCATGATTCTGGCCATAGCCATAACCATACTTACTTCCATAACTGTAATAGGAATAATATTTTTCTTTTCTTGCATCAACCTTATTCAGCACAGCTCCAAGCATATGTGTTCCACTCTTTTCCAACTGCTTGATTGCTTTCTGCGCTGCACGGTATCCTACAAATCCACTCTCGATCAGCAGAATTGCTCCATCACACACCTTGCCAACAATAGCAGCATCCACCACATTTGCCATAGGAGGTGTATCAATCAGGACGTAATCATATCTCTGTTTCAATTCGATCATCAACTTCGCAAATACTTTGCCATTCAGAAGTTCTGATGGATTCGGAGCCATCGGTCCTGCAAAGATCACGTCCATATTTTCATAATTTGTTCCATATAAAATATCGCGCACCGGTGCCTGTCCGCTTAAGTACTGGGACAGTCCCTTCACGTCACTATCCACGAGATATCTCTGCACAAGGACAGATTTTCGGATATCCGCATCCAGAAGCACCGTCTTCTTACCGGCCATACCCATTTCCTTTGCGAGCTGGAAGACAACATCACTCTTTCCCTCATTCGAGAAACAGCTTGTCACAAGAATCGTCTTAATATCCGCTCCTGCAAACTGGATATTTGTTCTCAGCGTCTTTAACGCCTCCTCGTAAAAGTAATTTGATTTACGAGGATCCGTCAGCTCCACCCGAAGCTTAGATGCCTTACTGTCACGGCGGGACATTGCCGCTTTTGCCTGCGCATTTGTATATGTAGTTCTAGCTTGCTTTTCGTTTTCCTGCATCATTTCTCTTTGACTTCTTCTTTCCTGTTCCATTAATATAATCCTTTCTGTCTGGAATTACACTCAGTGTAGATAATCCCAGATATTTTTCTATATCTTCTTCAGACTTAATCGTATCATCCATGATCGTGCGGATAACAATCACACCTGCGCACAGGATCATACCTGCCAGCACACCCATCACTGCCATCTTCGCCACGCCTGTATTCGATCTGGAAGTCGGAACCTCACCTTTTTCAATGATCTTAGGCGGTGTAACCTCCATCTTGTCTCCGATATACTCAGAAGCAACCTCTGACAGCTTGTCTACAATCTCCTTCGCCTGCTTGGCATCAGAATACTCCACAGACAACTGCAGAATACGCGTATCGTCCTGGTTCGTAACTGTGATCATATTCTTCAGCTGCTTATAGTCCATGTCCAGATCTAACTGGTCGATAACATCCGTAAGCACCGGACGGCTTGTAATCAAGATGGAATAGTCCTTGGTAAGCTGTGAACCCATCTGCAGATCCGCCAGAGAACTAAGCGTCGTCTCCTTAGTCAGTACAAGCATCATGGACGAAGACGTGTACAGCGGCTTCACTAAGAATCCGGCATATGCACACGCAATACAGCCGAACAGCAGTCCCACTCCCAGGATCGCCAGTATCTTCGACTTGAGCACATAAAAGAGCTCCAGTAAGTCAATTTCCATCTCATCATTGTCGTAATTCTTTCCCATTAATCTGATTTCCTTTCTTGGGGGACGGTTGGGGACGGGGGTTTTTTAAAAACAATGTCATTAAGTTAAGGATAAAATTGTAATT
>ENA-OPDD01002379-OPDD01002379.1-human-gut-metagenome-genome-assembly--contig:-NODE-2379-length-11594-cov-6.073577_pt1 | contig 11594 bp, 8 predicted proteins | sample MGYA00241574_ERZ501499 | MGnify/ENA primary metagenome ERZ501499 (study PRJEB25962, sample SAMEA2042576) | human gut metagenome | biome: human gut; feature: human-associated habitat; material: faeces...
TATTGATTGTCGGCTGCGCTCGGCATAACCAAATATAATTTGCTTCTGCTCTCGCCTGCACAACAATTGCAAATCAGCCGGAACATTAACTTTGTTGATTCAAATCAGTTGCACAAGCAGCGCATTAGTCTTGTTGATTCATATCGGTTACACAAGCGGATTCTTCACTTAAACATGCTCCTTTAACTCCTAAATGTCTTATTCTCTTTTTTCCAGGTATACATACTGTCTAATTTTTATACACCACTGTCCAAATATTAGACATGCATACGAATGGGATATTAGCCTATCTCTCTGATATACAACAAAATACGTTTAATGGCACGGTTTTGGCAATTATAATATCGTACAAATTATAAAATTGCCCATAAAAGCACAACCTTAGTATCTGCCGACAGGCGGTCTGGCTTGAGTTGCCGTATGCATACCGACAACAGACGAGATAATATGTAACCCATATCCTTCAAAAATACGACATGGGAAACAGTATGTAAAAATATTGACAGAAAGAACAATAAAATTATAAATATGAATAAACTTACAATACTAATCATCATGCTCCTTGCACTTACAAAGGCCTATGCACAGCAGATAAGCGGCAAAGTGGTGAACGAACAGGACATGCCAATGGAATATGCCAGCGTGGCACTGATAAACACAGCCGACTCGAGTCTGATATCAGGAGGGCTTACGGACGAAGAAGGCAAATTCGTTGTAAACGACACAACACACTGCAAGACTCTGGCCGTGAGAGTAACATCACTGGGCTATGAAACTGCCTATGCCGACATTCCGCTAAACGGAGCAATACGCATGCAGCCTCAGGCTAAGGCTCTTGAAGGCATAACAGTAACGGGAGTGAGAAAATTCATAAAGCACAACGCTTCAGGACTTACCATTGATATGGTAGGCAACCCGCTCGCCAAACTGCCGTCGGTCAATGACGCCATAAGAATGATGCCAATGATTGACGCAACAAGCGGCGGAATAGCAGTACTCGGCAAGGGAACGCCTGAAATATACATAAACAACAGACGCGTAAGGAACAGCAGCGAACTGAGCCAGTTGTCACCGGAAAACATAAAGAGCGTAGACATCATTACAGACCCGAGCGTTAAATACGGCTCAAGCGTTACGTCGGTGATAATAATACACACCAAGAAACGCGACAATGGCATGGCCGGAGTTATAACAGGATCCGGAACAATGTCTGAAGTTGCATCGGGAAACGTAAACGCCGACTTTTCGTATGTCTTGAAGAACGGATTAGGATTCTTTGTCGGAAGCTCTGTTGCCGACAGCGGATTTAAACAGGACAGAACGTATGATGAGAAATTCAACAACAACCAAAATTATACATTAACAGAAGGCGAATATAACAGCCGCAGCAAATCAATGAACCTGCAGGCAGGAAGCAGCTTTGACTTCGGAGAAAGCAATTCGGCAGGAGTAAGATACCAATTTTCGAGAACACCGTCAAGCAAATACAACACGGACAGCAACATAAAGACCAACGCTGACGGACATGAAAGCAGCATTGCTTCGGCAAACGAATCGTTATCGCAGAGCATGCAGCATTATCTTAACGGATATGCCACGATTAAGTTCGGCGCAAAAAAGAACTTTGAGATTACGGCTGACGCCGACTACCTGTACGGAGAAAGCAAAAACAATCAGAACACCACCGAGGACAGTAAAGGGATGTACAGCATTGTGAACACATCAAACAGGGCATCGTATCATCTGATTGCCACAAAGGCAAACTTAAACATGGCTTTCGGTAAACTGTCCTTTGACGTGGGAGGCGAATATTCGTACACGTCAGACAGGACTGATTTTGGCAGCATTATTGACGGCACAGGCTCACAGGCAAACGACTTTATTAAACAGAATCTTGCAGCCGGATACGTCAACGCAACATACAGACCGCTTAACAACCTGACGCTGACAGCCGGAATGAGGGCTGAAGCGACAGACTTCACTTACTATAAAAACGGAGAACGAATAGACGGTCAGTCAAAGTCGTACACCGACTGGCTGCCGAGGTTCACAATCAGCTATGCCGTAAAAGACCTGAGAATAGGACTTTCGTACAACACCAACGTATACAGGCCGAGCTATTCCATGCTAAACAACAATTCGACATACGTGTCGCACACGTCATGGGAGACAGGCAACCCGCTGCTGAGCTCATCGACACCACACAATATAAACCTGAGCATGGCATGGAAACAGACCATGCTTAACGTAACATACATAAGAATGAAAAGACAGATAGAGTATGTCTACATGCACATGTCTGACTATAACCTCAACATACGCAAGCCGATAAACCTGCCTGACTTCAACAAACTAAACATAGTGCTGTCGCACAGCATGGATATCGGCTTCTGGCATCCGATGATACAGGGACAGCTCGCCGTCTGTGACTTAAAATACGGCTCGCCAGAAGAGAGCTACAACAAGCCCATAGGAAGCATTAGTCTTCAGAACCGTTTCGACCTGCCTTGGGGGATATATGCATACTTTACGGGATGGTGGTCGAGCAAAGGCAATAACAACACTTATTATATGTACGACAACGCCTCGGTGTATGTTTATTTGTTGAAAAGCATAGGCAACTGGTCGTTCTCTCTTTTGGCAAACGACATCTTCGGCACACAGAAGCAAAAGCATCTCACACGCACAAACGGAGTTGACGTAACAGAATACCGTAAAGGTGCTTCGCAACTGATACAACTGTCTGTAACCTATTCGTTCAACAGTAAAAACAAAAAGAAATATAAAGGTAAGGGAACCGGCAGTTCTGAACTTAACAGATTCTGACGAGTATTTTCTTTAACAATATATTAAACGATGAAAAACTTTAAGATATACCTTCAGCACGACGCGATGCAGTGCGGCATAGCATGCCTGCGCATGATATGCAGCCACTATGGAGCAGACAACAGTTTCGACAGATCCCCGGAATGACAAAACTGACATATGGATGCCAACAGCCAAAATGCATCACGGTCTTTCATCATTTAACATAAAATACAACCGACATATATAATATTATGTATAGATGGTGTAAACATAAAATAAAAAAGCGTGAACAGAGATTGAAATTAAAACCAAAATATTATGAAAAAAATACTATTAATAATGTTTGCCATTATGGCATTTACAGCACACACATTGGCGCAATCTGTCGACACTTCGTCAATAAGCTCTTGTGGCAATACATTATATATCCAGTGGCACAGAAGCTATTGCTCCATTTATAAAAACATATTGAAGAGATGTTACCTTTAATTTATGGGAACAAAAAAGAGAAATAGTAAATTATAATTAAATACCAACGTTAAATTTAAGTCGAATCTAAAAGAACAAACATATGAAGACTTTTTTATTAATATTAGCACTGTATATTCATACCACCACTGATATTTATGCGCAACAAGACAGCATAAGTAAAGATTTCAGACTGAGTTCTATTGAAGTGAAAGCTTACAGACCTATAGTAAAAACAGAAGGAAGCAGACAGACTGTAACCGTTAAAGGAACTTTTCTAAGCAAGATGGGAAACCTTGGAAATATGCTGAGTGTCACACCCGGGATAATAGCAAAAGGGAACAACAACTTTGACGTGGCTGGAAAAGGAAAGCCAATATACTATGTTGACGGAAAAGAAGTAACCAATCAAAACATATTCACAACACTGAAAACATCAGACATTGCAAAGATAGAAATTGAAAGAGAACCTTCAGCCAAATATCCGGCAGGAACCAACGCTGTGATAAACATAATAACAATAAAACCACTAAAAGACTTCATTGCACTTGACGTCTATAATACGACCACTGTAAGACGGAAATTCTCAGAAAATCCATCATTTGAGCTTCGCATGAAATATGGTATATGGAATTCATCTATAGGATATGATTACGGAGCTTGGATGTCTCTCAACAAAGAAACATATTATACAGAGATTTTTCATCCCGACCGTACATTCCGAAGCGATGAAGCCAACGAATTATTCATGGGTTCTCACAATCACGACATAACGTGGAATAATAATTTCGACATCAACAAAAACAACACAATAAGTCTGGCTTATTACTTCCAGCATGAAAAAGAAAACGACATAAGTAATGCTGATATGAAATATTCTGATACAGAAAAATACAACGACAAGAATATCAGAAGACAAACAATAGACAATCGTAACCTACATAATGTAACTCTATATTACAAAAGCAAAATAGGAAAATCACTCCTGTCACTGGGCGGAGACTATTCTATAATAAGCAACAATTCGCGAACAGATATTGCAGAAAAAAACAAAAATAATGATAACGGGAACAATAACTTCACTAAAACTACGAACAAATATAAAATAATGACACTTAATGCCACTTATTCATTTAATCTGCCTTTCAATATCAGTTCGGAAGCAGGGGCACGTTATTATAATGTAAATGACAGATACGGCTATCTGTCTGACAGCAAATGGCAGCCTGAGACATTGGGCTCAAACGGACAGAAGACGGAAGACAATGTTACAGCCGCATATTTAAGCCTCGGGAAAAAATGGAAAAAAGTTCACTTATCATTGGGTGGGCGCTACGAATATTCTGATACAAAGGTTTGGATAAACACTCTGTCGGAAACAATCAGCAGCTCCCGACATACTTCTTTCTTCCTGCCATCGGGTACATTAACCGTCTTCCCGTGGAAAAACTGGACTTTCCAGCTTAATTACAGACGAAGCGTAAATAGGCAGAAGTACATCGGACTTAACCCTTATCCTGTTTATCAGGACTCTTTGTCGTATTCAGCTGGTAACAGAGAACTGCAACCCAGCGTGAACGACAATATCTCAATTTACGCAGGATGGAAGGGATTATACGTGACTGCCGGATATACCCACACACGCAACCTTATAAAAAGCGTTGTATACAATCAGGATCCGTCCACAGATATAGTATGCGAGACACCGATAAACGTTAAACGTTCTGAATCATTTTACACAATGCTTGGATACAACAGAAGAATGTTTTCAGGTAAACTATACTTCAGTGGAAACCTTTACATAAACTTTCCGAAATATAAATACATATTCCTCAATAAAACAATAAAAATACACCATCCGTTTTATTCAGGAAACATGAATTTGTATTATTTTCTGAACAACAAAATTACGGCATACACAACATTCACATTCCAAAGTTATCTTGAAGACACAAATATATCCCAGCGTCCCGCAAACAACTGGAGCGCAGGTGTACAGATGAACATGATAAAAGACAAATTAACACTCACACTCAGTGTATCAGATATCTTGCACCGTGCAAATTATAACAATATTGATATCAGATACATCAACACCCAACACGGAACCTACGGCACTAATGACATGAGAGGTATCACATTGTCAGCATCGCTCAGTTTGTTTAATCAAGACATAACAGTAAGTTCATCAAGAAATAACAACGATGTGATAGACAGAACAAGGCAATAATCAATAAAAATCAGAATATTAAATGCTATATAAATTCATAAATTATGAAAAGATTCTTGGTAGTACTTCTATTTTTTAACGCCATTATCTATACAGATTCACTGATATCCCTCTTAGAAAGAATTATATGAAATGTCAATCTTAAGCAAGAAAGAACCATAAGAAAATTGACTTGGACAAGGACATCATGAAAGATATTCAGGATGACCTCAACTTGATGGACCGTAAATATTAGTTTGATTTTCGGGTATTATAAAATAAATGAGAAACTTTAAACTCTACCTTCAGCACGACACGATGCATTACTGCATTGCATGCCTGCACATGATATGCAGCCACTATGGAGCAGACAACAGTTTCGACAGATCCCCGGAATGACAAAACTGACATATGGATGCCAACAGCCAAAATGCATCACGGTCTTTCATCATTTAACATTAAATACAACCGACATATATAATTATGTATAGGCGGTGTAAACATAAAATAAAAAAGCGTGAACAGAGAAATGTTCACGCTTTTTATATAGAAGTATGTATTTTCTGATTTTACTTAGCGTATGCCACGCTTCTTGTTTCACGGATAACAGTGATCTTAACCTGTCCCGGATAAGTCATCTCGTTCTGAATCTTAGTTGCTATCTCGCCAGACAGATTCTCTGTTTCCTTATCGTCCATCTTATCCGCACCGACGATTACGCGCAACTCGCGGCCAGCCTGAATTGCGTATGTCTTTGTAACGCCTGGATAACTCATAGCAATAGCCTCAAGATCATTAAGACGCTTGATATAAGCCTCAACAATTTCGCGGCGTGCGCCAGGACGGGCTCCACTGATAGCATCGCAGACCTGAACGATAGGAGCGAGCAGTGTGTTCATCTCTATTTCATCGTGGTGAGCGCCAATGGCATTAACGATATCCGGCTTCTCCTTATACTTTTCAGCAATCTTTGCACCATAAAGAGCATGCGGCAGTTCGCTCTCCTCGTCAGGCACCTTACCTATATCGTGCAACAATCCGGCACGTTTAGCCTTCTTAGGATTAAGACCAAGCTCAGAAGCCATTACAGCACAGAGGTTGGCTGTCTCACGTGCATGCTGCAAGAGGTTCTGACCATAGCTTGAACGATACTTCATCTTACCGATGATACGTATAAGTTCAGGATGCAGACCATGTATACCAAGGTCGATGGCAGTACGCTTACCTGTCTCGATAATCTCGTTGTCGAGCTGCTTCTTAACCTTAGCAACTACTTCCTCGATACGTGCCGGGTGGATACGTCCGTCAGTAACAAGCTGATGGAGAGCCAGACGGCATACCTCACGGCGGACAGGATCGAAAGCAGAAATGACAATAGCCTCAGGAGTGTCGTCGACAACAATCTCGACACCTGTTGCTGCTTCAAGAGCTCTGATGTTACGTCCTTCACGGCCGATGATACGTCCCTTCACCTCATCGTTGTCGATATGGAACACGCTGACAGAGTTTTCTATCGCGGTTTCAGTGGCAACGCGCTGTATTGTCTGTATAACGATTTTCTTAGCCTGAGCATTGGCGTTAAGCTTAGCCTCGTCCATAATCTCGTTGATGTAGCTTGCTGCATCTGTACGGGCTTCGTCTTTCAGACTCTCAACAAGACGGTTCTTTGCCTCTTCTGCGCTGAGACCGGAAAGTTCCTCAAGCTTTGCACGCTCCTGAAGCTGCATCTTGTCGAGTTCCTCCTGCTTAATCTGCAAAAGTTTCTTTTCATTATCAACACGCTGCTGCTGCTGATCTACGTCCTGCTTTCTGCGGCCCAGTTCTTCCTGGCGCTGATTCAAAGAGAGCTCTCTCTGCTTCAGGCGGTTCTCGCTCTGCTGAATTTTCTGGTTACGGCTCTGCACCTCCTTTTCGACTTTTTATTAAGAAAAATCTCCTTAACCTCGAGCTTCTTCTTTTCCTTCAACACTTCAGCTTCTTTTTGAGCTGCAGAAATCATTTCATTATATTTCCCGGTAAGAACATACCTGAATATAAAATATCCGCATAGTCCACCCAAAACAAGTGCTACGACGGCAATAATAATATTTAATATCATTTGTTTATTTTAATAATGTTAATATTCTCACTTTTATTTTTTATCCGTAGCTGCACGCATGCCTGTTTCAGACACGCCAAGAGCATCTTCGATCTCATTGGTTATCTTTGTGAGAATATCGTCATAGGGTGCTGTGTCGTTGTTAGTTTTTTCAAACTCCAGATTCAGTGCGATATTAATCATCGCCATATACAAGATTTCTTTCTCGCTTTTAGTTGACCTAAAGCGTTCTGAATATGTATTTACCGTTTCTGTTATAAGCTTGGCCGCATTACGATAAAAAGGCTCTTCTTCCGGTATTATATTATAAACCGGTATCTCTGTATCATAAACGTGCAGTCTTATATTTAATTTATCTTTTCCTTCAGCCATCACTACGTCACTATTCCTCACTAAGCAGCGTGATACATTTATTAACCTCGCGTATAAGGCCTGACAGTCTGCGCTTTGCCGACTCAATGTCGCCGTCAGATATCTCCATCATTTTGGCCATCTTGAGGCTATCGTAGTCTTTCTGTGCCTGTTCCAAAGTTGATTTCAGACGCTTCATTTCCTCCTCCTGTGCATCAAGCATCGCATAAAGCTCCTCGTTTTCTTTCTTCAATTGGTTGTACTGAAGAATCAACTGCCTTACACGTGTGGTAAACAGCGTCATTATTTTATCATTGTCAGCCATCACAAAAAGTTTTGCCTACAAATTTAGCACAAATTTATCAACTTGCAAAATTTATTCATCCGATTTTACATAAATCAACAAATTATGCCATAACGAGACTGCGGAGGCAAACTCATTACGGCATATAAGCAGACTTACTATTTCGAATTATTTTTCAAGTTGTCATCATCAGCGGGACGCGGTTCCTTCTTAGCCAGCATTACGACCTGGAACACAAAATCGGTTATCCATTTTTCGCTGAAGCCCAACCGCTTATCGTAATTACGGATGGCTACCACCGTCTTCATAACGCCCATATCCTTAAAGTCGTTCTTATGGAAAATGTCAGCAACGGTCTTTTCAGTCATTCCATATATAGCCTTTTTCATGAACGAAGGCATACGAAGCTTAAACTTCATTAGATTACCCATAAGCATCATGAGATCTTGAGTAAAATTCTGGAACTGAATAAGATATGTCTGCACGTCCTGTATCTTACGGCAATTTTTACGGATGCTTTGGTCAACTTCCTTGAAGAAGTCATCTTCTGTATTATACAAGTCCTTAAGCATCTTTTTACAATGCTTTTTCTCCCCCACTCCAAGTTTGTTGTTCAATGTCGGAACGTGAAGAGTGGTTTTGAACATTCTCAGGTCAGGAAGCATCGCCAGATTAGTTATGCCGGCATTTTCAGCGATTGCAGCCTGAAGATAGACACGCACAAGTGTCATATAATCTTCCATGCCTCCAGTCTTATGTTCTTCTTTATTGCTTTTTCCAAATAATTTACTTAAAAATCCCATGTCTTTAATCAATATAATTTAAACTAACGAGCCATGAACAATATCACGGCAATTAAAATATAAATGCAAAATTACATCAAATACATCAAAAATCAAAATAAAATTTGATTATTATCAACTTTTATTATACCTTTGCAAAGCATATGCGATTATTGCAATTGATGTATAATTTTTTAAACAACATCACAAAGACCTGACAAAACAGGCATTCAACAGGTTAAGTATTATTTAATTTAACAGCAAAACAAGATGAAAGGTATTGTATTGGCCGGTGGTTCTGGCACACGTTTATATCCAATCACTAAAGGTATCAGCAAGCAATTGATACCAATTTTTGACAAGCCGATGATATATTATCCCATTTCAGTACTTATGCTTTCTGGCATAAAAGACATTCTGATAATATCAACACCACACGACCTGCCTGGATTCAAAAGACTGCTAGGAGACGGCTCTGACTATGGCGTACATTTCGAATACGCCGAACAGCCTTCGCCTGATGGACTTGCACAGGCATTTATCATCGGCGAGGAATTTATCGGCGACGACAGCGTATGCCTTGTATTAGGCGACAACATTTTTCACGGAGCAGGATTTTCTGCGATGTTGCACGCAAGTGTCGAAGAGGCAGAGAAGAACGGAAACGCAACTGTATTCGGATACTATGTCAACGATCCGGAACGTTACGGAGTGGCTGAATTTGACAAGAACGGCAACTGTCTCAGCATAGAGGAAAAGCCTGAAAATCCGAAGAGCAATTATGCCGTTGTCGGCTTATATTTCTACCCAAACAGCGTTGTTGAGATTGCAAAGAACATCAAGCCAAGCAAACGAGGCGAACTGGAAATAACATCTGTCAACCAAGAATACCTCAGACGACAGACTCTGAAAGTTCAAACACTTCAAAGAGGATTCGCATGGCTCGACACAGGCACACACGACAGTCTGAGCGAGGCGTCAACTTTCATTGAGGTTATAGAGAAACGTCAAGGTCTGAAAATTGCATGCCTTGAAGAGATTGCATTCAAACAAGGTTGGATTGACTCTGAGAAACTTAAAGAAGTTGCTCAGCCCATGTTGAAAAATGAATACGGAAAATACCTTATAAGTTTAATAGGATAACAAACAAATAAACTAGGATAAAAATAAATGAACGAATTAAAAAACAACCAAGAAGTTCAGGAATTTGCAGAAGAGCAATCTTCCTTCAACTTCCAAACCATTTACAAGGCGTTTATACTTAATTGGAAATGGTTTATTTTATCTATACTGATATGTGTTGGCATTGGTTTTCTTTACCTGCGCTACACTACACCGGTATACAACACAATAGCTAAGTTGCTGATTAAGGACGACGACAACAGCCGACGCTCTGGACGAGGAGGCCTTCAGGCACTGGAGAGTATGTCTAACCTTGGTATTATAAGCAACAACTATGGTATAGAGAATGAGCAGGAAATCCTGACATCAACCACTGTTGCCGAACAAGCTGTACGCGACTTAAAATTATACGTCAATTATTATCTAAAGGGGCATGTAAAAGACCAGCTTATATACAAAGAGCAGCCAATAAATGTTGACATGGATTTTGCCCACATGGATAAGCTGAATGCTCCGGTCAAACTAAAAATTACAAGAAAAGACAATGGCTACATTGTCAAAGGTACATATTATATCCCAGAAAACGAGGTTGCTTTTGACGGTCCTTACGAAATAGAAAAGACAATAGATGGCATACCTGCCGTAATACGTACAAAAGTCGGAATTATCACATTGACTGCAAACGGCCGTTATAAACTTGAAGACGGAGAATCAGAAATTGCTATATTAAATTCACCCCGTATTGCTGCATATAAATATGTCAAGAGCTTATCCGTTGAACAGACATCAAAGACGTCTTCTGTATTGAGCCTGCAGCTTCAGGATCAGGACATAAGCCGCAGTATGGATTATCTGCGCCAGCTTGTGGTTTGCTATAACAGACAAGCCAACGAAGACAAGAACGAGATAGCTGTTCGTACAGAAGAATTCATCAACGAACGTCTGGCAAAAATCAATGCCGAACTTAGTTCGACAGATGGCGAACTCGAAGATTACAAGAAGCGCAACAGACTGATGGAGCTAAAATTGGATGCCACCACGACATCGACAAACACTTCTGTATACGAGCAGAAACTCAATGAGGCAAACACTCAGATATCTCTGATAACCAGCCTTATCAACTTTGCCAACCGTCCCGGTAACAGGCATCAGGTTTTGCCGTCAAATGTAGGACTTCAAGACGAAGCGTCAACATCGCTTATCAATGAATACAACAAGATAGCCCTCGAACGCAACAGACTGCTTCGCACGGCTTCAGAAAACAGCCCGGTGGTAATAGAGCTGACATCACAACTCGATGACATGCAGGCAAGCATACATCAGGCACTGCAGCAGGCAAAGAAGAGCCTCACAATACAACGTGACGCCATACAGATGCAGCTGGGCCAATACAGCGGTGAAGTAACCAAAGCCCCTGAACAGGAGCGTATACTGACTCAGATCGGAAGACAG
>ENA-OPDD01002384-OPDD01002384.1-human-gut-metagenome-genome-assembly--contig:-NODE-2384-length-11576-cov-1.718340_pt1 | contig 11576 bp, 9 predicted proteins | sample MGYA00241574_ERZ501499 | MGnify/ENA primary metagenome ERZ501499 (study PRJEB25962, sample SAMEA2042576) | human gut metagenome | biome: human gut; feature: human-associated habitat; material: faeces...
AACAACGGTTTTGCCAGCCGCGAACGTGCAGAACAGGAAAACGCACGTCTGTTGCAGAAACAGCGCGACTTGCAGCAGTTGCAGGAAAAGCTTTATGCTGACCTTCAGGCTGAAAACCAGAAGAACAGCTTGCAGCTTCGCGATTCTATCAACTCATTCTTGAAAGTATACAACCAGAAAAAAGGCTACAGCCTGATTATCAGCAACACTCAGTTAGACAACCTGTTGTTTGCAGACAAGTCACTGGATATCACACAGGAAATCGTTGACGGCTTGAACGCACGTTACACTCCTAGCACAAAGAAATAAATACTCATTTGATTTTATCATACTAAAAAGTCCGGCCATTGCGACCGGACTTTTTTTATTTCCTGCAAATGCATCTTTTACATCTCATTGAGCAATGCATTCATTTCACTTACCATTTTAGCAGGCGACTTCTTATTCGTCTTTATCCAACCTTCCGGTGTAAATTCCGACAGTTTGGCATTCAGTTTCTTCAATTTTCCGTTTGCTCCCTTGGCTGCCAGTTCTTCCCGAAGGATATGAATTTTCTCACAATCCTGCAAACCTTCCACCAGACGTTCGAAACGGATACTGCTACGCGGACCAGGATAGATACTGTACGTATCACCGGCTGCCCACGTACGGAAACGTGAATCACGCAGCGGATCCATCGGCCAGCTGTTTACTGCCCAGCGAAGGTAACCGTCATATCCTCCAGCCACCGCATGAAGCACCGTCCAGGCCGCTTCGGCAGGTTCAGAGAAAGTAAATGTATTAGGGAAAGCCTCCGTACAGCAAGTATACACCGTACTGATTTGACCTTTCCGTTCACGTTCTGCCTTTACCTCTTCCGGGAACTGATTGCCATAAGGGATACTCAAATAATACAAATCTCCCTGAATCTTCTCATGATAATTACCGGCCAGTGTAATCTTGAATTCCGGATCGGCTGCCTTAATCACCTTAATGGCTTCACGCATGGCCTCCATCGGGCGTTCATCCATAGAAATGGCCGTTTTTTCGAACCACCCCTTCTCACGCAAGTGACGAGAAAAATCTTTCAGGAACGTGCCCCAGTATTCAGCGTAGGCTTCCTCACCCGGAGCAGCCTTGATAAACTGCACGCGGTTGGTAGCCTGATCAAAATAATCAAAGCTCAACGCCCATGGAATCATCGTATAGCAGCTAATCAAATCCTTGATACCCACTTCGTTCATCATGAATTCCACCCACTTGTCGAACACCGTATAATCATACACCCACGTACCGTCCAGCTTCTTCATCCGGAAAATCATGCTGTCGTAATGGTCTTCCGTCTGTCCGGCCCAAGGCTTGTGCATGATGCTGACGGTAATAGCCCGCTGCCCCACATTGGCCAGCATCTTCATGATAGGACGCATGGCATCAAAGTGCTCCTTGCTCCACAACGGCACCTGATAGTAACGCGCCACGGCATACGGATTCTGCCACAAGTCCAGGTGAAACGCCCATTTCTGCGGCTCCGGCAACGTACGGTTCACCACCTCGATTTCAAACGGCAGTTTCATGGCTTCAAAATTCTTTCCAGATACCGTCAGCGTACCTTTATACTTTCCGGGGCGTGCATCAGCAGGCACCCATACATTCAGCCACACGGGCTGCGTACTGCGCGCCTGAACTTCGCGTACCCGCACAATGTCAAGTACATCAGCCACCATGGAGGAATCCCACTCCGCCTTGTTCTCACGAGGACCACAACCTCCGCTTCCATCCTTGTTCAGCTCATCCGTCATTACATAACGTACGAAATACGTATTCACGGCCGAGGCGGGAATTACCGAAGACCCGTTCTTCAATTCACTGACAGCAATTTCCGCTCCTTCCAGTTCTTTCTGCGTCCAAAGCACTGCCTGTGCATTCACACGCTCTCCCTTCCAGGCCTTCAGCCGGAGCGTACCAGTAGCTTTCACGTCGGGCACATTCAGTTTCTTGTAACGCACATCCGTCGTTCCCCAACAAAACCGCACCGGAGCAGTCATTTTGCTCCACACCTCTTCCCCGTCGTGCGGCTTCGTATCGGTCAGTTCTACATAATCTCCCAGTGGAAACTTTTCTGCCTGCTGAGAAAAACAGGCCGGCCCGCATGCAAGCAGCGCCGATAAAAACAACATTTTTTTCATTACTTATTATTTAGGTTTAGTGTTAACTTAAAAGTACAAAATAAAGCCAATGCTTATCTTTACAAATTTACAGAAAAATACCAGAAACCTCTATGGCAAATAATGATTTTTTACCGGATACATTATCACTTTACAAAATCCCCAACTCCTTTGCGACCCTACATGCCTCAATAGAACTTTTTACCTGAAGCTTGCTCAAAATCTCCTGACGGTGCCGGCTGACCGTGTGCACACTGATAGAAAGCTGACTGGCAATCTCCTTGCTCATCAAACCCTTATCTATCAACCTGAGAATTTGTTTTTCTCTGTCCGACAAGATTTGCGCATCCTCCTGACCGCCTAATTCCATCATTTCTCCGGTAACCGAATGAACTACCCTGCTCTTGCCGGAAAAGCCGAATAACCATGGAGTATACACGCATAATGCCAGCCACAAACTATTCCCTATAGGAGAAGGAACATAAAACAACCGGTGCAGCACAAACTGATAGTTTCCCTGCGCATCCTTTATACGCAACTTATTGGCCAGATAAAAATCAGTCCGCTTTGTCTTGGGCTGACGTCGCACAAAGTGAAAGAAACGAAGCTCCTGCAAATACTTGTCGTGCAAATCATCGGGATGAATCTGCTTCAAAATCTTTTCCTCCCAAATAGAATCTATTTTCTCTTCCGTGCCATTCTCACGATTCCAGCCAAACACCTGAGAAAAGCGCCCATAGTACACGTAACTCACATTCGTATGCATATCACTCAGCACAGATACTGCATTTTCCATTTCCGCATACCCCATGGCTATATGCTTGTATTTTTCCAGCTCTGCCACAGGCTGTTGCCCTACTACATATTAGACTATATTTTATACAACATATTGTTTAAATAAACTTATTAAACAGAAACTATAAACATTATGCATATCTATTTTGTAATGTATAGATTACAAATAAGCCTTCGCGTTAAAAAAATGCGAAGGCTTAATTATCATAACTAATATATATTACAGAATATATCCAGCAGCGATAAGGGAATAAAAAAAATGATTTAAAAGAATTTGTTTCGACATTCAAGAGTATGTAAAATGAACTGTGTCAGCAAAGAATAAAATATCAACTTTACCAACACAGTATCTTTCATTTACATTCGCGGATTATCTTTTAATCGCTCTAAATTTGTATTTATCTCCAATACTATTCGAATAATCGATATTAGCAATGTCACCATCTAAACTCGTGAATTTATAATACTCCGTAATAGGATCAACAGTAGTTCCTATAACAGTATTTCCTTCAATCTTATATTCTCCTATATAATAATCTGAGAACATCACCGTTTTATAAGAACCATCACTCTTCAATGTCATATAAATATATCCTTCAGGAATATCTATACTTTCTCCTTCCTGTTCAGCCCATATCACATCCCATGTACCGACAATTTTTTCTGCTGTCACAAATACCTCTTCATCATCCTTTGAACAAGAAGTAAAAGATAAAATCATAGCTACGAATAGCAGCATTAAACCAAAGAACTTTTTCATTTTTCTGCCTCCTTACTGGTTGGACGATGCGGTTGGATCATGGTTCCAAGCATCTTTAATGGCACTGAGAGATTCATTATGCGGCTCGCTCTGGATTGCCTCTGCGAGGATTTCAACCGAGAGGTGGTAGCCTTCTGGCGTTTGGTCAGCAATCGGCGAACAGCTGTTAATCAGCACAGGGGTAAATTCTTTAGGTTTAACCGGTGTATTGTAGTACCAGTAGTCACCATCCGGTGCCCAGTCAGAACTATAGCTGATAGTATAGTTTGTTTCTGCAACCGGAGCCTGTCCGTAGACATTACCGTCTTCATCCTTCCAGGTGACAACCACTTTTGCACGGATGTAAGCTGGAATATCACCGGTGTTCTGGATTTGTACATTTTCTTTTATCTGATTCTTAAACTTCTCTTCAACTCTACAGCTCACTTCTGCAAGATCAAAATTGTTGGTCAACGGCTCAGTATCAGCTACCAGATAAGCAACAGTTCCGCCAACGACGCCTGCGATCATCGCAAACACAGACACCAGCAGAACAAACTCCTTGCGCCATCTAAAGCGGCGTGGTGTGCCGCTTTCCCGGGAAGAGTTTCTCTTGTCTCGGGAATCATGATTTCCTTGATACATATTCAAATTCTCCTCCCTTATTTAATCACGCTGAGCAGGGTATTTACCAGATTTTTGGCTGCTGTTACAAAATCATTTGGCTGGTATGCGTAACCGTTGAGCCACTTCTGTTCAGACTTCAGTGTGTTGTTGAAGGTAACTTTTGCTGTTGCACCTCTTGGTGTAACTGTTTTTGTTTCTTCATCTGGATCATATCTCCAGCTCCAGTCGGTCTTCTCGGTAACGGTATAGGTTCCGGAAGGCAGTCCCTTGATGGTCTTGCTGTTTGCGCCCTGGATTACAACTTCTATGGTATCAGCAGTACCTTCTTTTTTGACCTCAAAAATGAAAGTCTGCTCAGAATCCACATCACCTGTTTTGTGAATAATCAGGTCAAAGCTCTTAATGTGGACGATGAAGTGGTAGCCTTTTTCTTTAGCTTCCTCCCACTTACATCCAGGGAAGTCACATTTTTCATGTTTGAAGGTGACATGGTCTTTGATATCCTTGTCACCAATCTTAACGGTAACGGTTACATTGGTATCTTTATCAAATTTATCAACAGGTGGGTTGAAGTCATAAGAAAGGACTGGTGCTTGTTCTGTTGTCATGGTCACATCTTTATCGATAGTTTCTGGCTGCCCTTCTACCTTGTGCTTCCACTCAACCTTTTCAAAGTTTTGCTCCTGATAGTTCGGAGTGTCACCCAAATCGATCTGGCTGTCTTTCCATGTGATTTCCGGCTTGAAGACGTTGATCTGAACCTCACCGGTTTTATTCTGTGATGGTACACCCTCACCTTCAGTTGCTGGCTGTTTCGGCGAAATGGTCACCTTGACGTTGTAGGTCTGGTCCTCGGTCAAGTTATCTGGTGTAACTGTACTGCCGTCCTTGTCAGTAAGCTCCACATCAATTGTGACAAACTCCGTCTGCCAGTCTGCAAGACCGTAGTTTTCCTTACTCAAATCCAGTGTAATTGCATCATCACCAGGTTTTCTACCGTTGAGTGTAACGGTCACGCCCTCTTTGAGCTGGTCAGCTGTCAGGTCAGACATCAGGTAGACGTTTTTGTCCGCAGCAGTAACTTCTTTAACGCTTGGGATCGCAACATCTGTATTTGGAACGTCAAATTTCTCCGACTTAGGATTACCATCTTTATCGTTGAAGTAGACACCAGATTCTGTACCGTTGGTTGGTACGTTGTTGCCGCCCAGGAAGCCTGGTTTCGGCTTAACCGTAAATTCCACAATCAGTTTTCTGCCGTAGAAATCCCCTGTTTCACCTTCCGCTGTACGAGGATTTTCAGAAACAAAGTTCTTATCAAAGTCAAAGCCTTTTACAGAGATTGTCTCACCGTCTACTCCAACCATTTCATCTTTATTAGAAACTTCTATTCTATCTTCAAATTTTCTATCATTCAAGCTGGTTGCAGTTGCATCCGCTGTGTATACTTTCACGTTATCAGCATTTGGTACAGTAAAGTATGGACTTACTACATCCTTCACAACAGCATCTGTTCCCAGAGAAATGGTTGGGGTAGAAATCTGGTTGGAAATTGTCTCAAAGATTTCATTTAATCCCGCTTCGTTACTTGCGGTAAGGTAATAGTTATCGGAGGTAGTAGGTGTAAAGTTTTCGGTGATTTTGTAACCAGTACCCGTTCCTAGAGGATAGTTTTCTGGATTATACTCTCCTCGTTCAATACCAATTCGATCAGTATCATACTTGCTTGATAAATAATTTAAGAAACGGTTTCCTGCCGGAACATCAATAGCCGCAAAGTCATTTCCTCCAAAGAGATCTGCTGCCCGAGATCCTCCCCAGTAGGAGCCAGGCTCACCTGTACATGGAATATCTTCATGCCATGATAATAAATAGTCCCATTTTTCTCCAAAAAGTTCATTTGGATTTGCACCATTAAAAATACCAATGGTATAGACAGTTGCCTTGCTGTCTTTGATATCTTTTGCAGCCTGAAGGGCACTATTTGCCATTTCAATATTAAAGTCATTTGTTCCTGATGGAGCCGGAACACCATCAGTAAACAAGATAACTACTCTTTGGCGATTCGGATTATCTCCGGTATAGCTCTCCTCCAGCTGCTGTTTAGCTAGCTCCATACCTCTATTAACGTAAGTATCCCCTCCATTAGAGAGAGAATTAACTGCCTTTTTTAATGTTTGTACACCTTGGGCATTCACGTCTGTCCAATCAGCTGCAAGAGTGGCATCTGTACCAAATCTTACTATTGACATCCGATGGTCTACGTTTGATTCAGAAGCATTTTTTCCTACTAAATCAATAAAGTTATTTACAGCATTTTTCATTGCTGTCTGACGGTCTGTACTTCCAAACTTTTCATCCATAGAAGTGGACTGGTCAAGTACCAGAACAACGTCCAACGGAACAGCCGTTTCTTCAGTTTTTACTTTACCGGTTGTAAATGCTTCCAAAGTAATCGTGTAAGAACCGTTATCGTTTGCGGTTACTTTCTTTTCAAGGTCCAGACCATTTCCGTCTGTATCACTGAACGGTGTCGCAGAAAAAGCTCTCTGCATGCCGCCCACATAAACCGGAGGGAGCAACGGACCTGCATTGGTTACCGATACAGTTACAGGTGCTTCATATTCCGATGCATAAACATCGGAAAGATGCTGCTGTAATGCTTCCAGTTTTCCGTTGTCCTGCATCCATTTCATGAACGCTTCCAGCTCTGCTTCGTCAGCAAATTCTTTGATAATTGCTTCCACCTCTGCCGAGGTCTGTGCGCTCATGATGCGATTATAGCGATCCTCAAATTTTGCAGTTTGAGTCTGAGCTTTCAGTGTTTCGATATATTCTTCGATGGCTTTTTTCTGTTCTTCAGAAAGTTTTGCCCAATTTTCTTCGGAAATCTGTGCTTTCAGCGCTTCGATCTCTTCAATGGTTTTGCAAGCCATGAAGCGGTTGTACAGTTCCTCCGCGGAGACGTCAGTTTCGCCTTCGCCCTTGAGGTTTGCGATGTATTCTTCGATTTTAGCCTTCTGCTCGTCGGTCAGTTTTGCCCAATCTTCTTCGGAAACCTGTGCTTTCAGTGTTTCGATTTCCTCGATAGTGGTGCAAGCCATGAAGCGGTTGTACAGTTCTTCTGCAGAAATGTCGGTTTCGCCGCCTTCAGTACCACCTTCACCTGGGTTAGTTGTACCGCCTTCGGTACCACCTTCACCTGGGTTAGTTGTACCGCCTTCAGTACCGCCTTCGCCTGGGTTAGTTGTACCGCCTTCGTTACCTTCGCCTTCACCTGGGTTGGTTGGATTGGTTGTTGAGCCACCTTCTGGAGGCTGTGTTTCATCGTCCGGTTCGGAAGAAAGCGGAGTTTCGACTTCTTCAATTGTAGTTATATCAGAAGTGGTTGTTCCGTTTGCGGAAACCAGCAGTCCAGGAACAACGCTGGAAACCAGCATAGTAAGGCTGAGTATCAGCGCCAGGGCTTTCTTTTTCATTTGTTACTCCTCCTTTGCTGTATTATCTGTGAGGACTTCTGGTCTGCTTGAAGCTGGCCAACCTCTAACAGTTTTGAAATTACCCTCGTTGAGTTCTTTTGCACCATCGTCCGGTAAATTATTTTTACTCTGTACAGCTTGTGCAGAAACATTAATACTGATGGTACAACCTTTATAATCATTACCAATACTTGAATTGATAGTAATTTCATCAATCATCATACTTGTTTGTTCTTTTGGATCTACAGGATATTTATAATAATAGTATCCATCATTTCCATCAATCCAGTTTTGGTCCAATTTATAAGTAACAACAAATTTACCATCTGGAGCTATACTTGGCAGAAGTGTTTCTGCTGCCAGATTATCTGCTATGATTTCAGTTGATGCTTGTACACGAATCCACGCAGGAGATGTACCAGTATTTTCTACAATAACACTGTCATAATTAACTGTCTTGCCTGGCATAATACCATTGAGTGTATCCGGAGGTGTAACATGTGTGCCTTCTCCATCCACAACATCAATTTCGATCTTACCCGAAGTAATTTTGTTCTGATCTACTGTAATTTCGCTTGTATAGTATGCAAGGGTGCCAGCTGCCACAGCAGAAATACAGATTGCCGTCATGGACAGGGCAAGAAGTTTTTTCTTCATCCTTTTCATGCTTTGTGCTCCTTTCAAGCGGTTTGGATTTCTGGTGCCGTCTTTCGTCAGACCATGCGACAGTATCCTGTGCGCAAAAAACACACAGGATACTCTGGTATGGCCTGACCCCCGGTTGGGGGGCAGACCGTACACCATCATTTTTCTGGGGTTATGGGATTATTCAGCCTCGTACAGAGCGGTATATGCATCGGCGGAAGATGCAATACCATCTGCCTGAATAGCTGCACCAGTAATTGTAAGAGTAGTGTTTGTTCCTGTAGCCTTCTCAACTTCTTCAGATGTCAGACCTTCTGGAACCTTGATGTTATCAAACAAAGTTGCTTTTTCGGTTGCTTTCAGTGCTGTGTTATATCCGTAAACTAGTTTATTATCCTGAGTACCCATGTATACCCATCCGTCATTGATGCCATCAGTCCATGCTGCAAGCTGAGCGTTGTCTTCCTGACCTGCTGTTCCAGCATAGTTATCCATCAGACTGTTAAATTTGTCGCCGATTGCAACCTCTACAAATACCCATGCATCCTGGCTATCTTCATTAACAGTAATAGTTGGGTCTTTTGCAATCTCTGCTTTTGGTTTCAGCACTGGATCAGTGTCATCATATCCCGCATCAGTCCATCTTGGCTCAGTCAGGGCAATTGTAACATTACCAACTGTGAAGGTGTTGATTTTATCTTCTGTTTTGTCAGTGAAGTAAGCGAGGGTTCCGCCTGCTACTGCGGTTACTGCCATACAAGCTACCAGACATACTGTTACGAGTTTTTTCTTCATGTTCATGATTGGTTCTTTCCTTTCATTTTGAAAATTGTTGTTTATGTAAGGGCCGTTCGCGGTTACATACAAATGAAAATTAAATTAGTTGTTGCCTTGCTGGGTATTGAGTTTATCCCAAGCATCCTCAGCAGTTTCGATGCCTTCCTTCTGGATTGCGTAAGCGGTAAAGATAAGTGTTGGTCTTTTTGCATCTAATTCGGTAAGTTTTTCATCAACCTTGACTATACCATTTGGATTTTTATCATCACCTGCCAGAACATAAAACTCCCTGTTAAGATCATCATGTTTAACCTCGCGGTAGTAAACGCCAGGAGTTCCTGTCAGCTCAGTCCAGCCGTTCTCGCCAGTTCTGACATCATAGGTCAAACCCTCTGACCAAGCAGATTTTTCAATTTTTACGAAAACCCAACAGTCCTCAGACTCTGCTGTAACAGTTACCTTCGGGTCTTTTGCAACCGGTACACCTGGGGTAACTTTATAATCATTTCCAGTTGTTTCTTCCAGTGTGATTGCAACATTACCAATGGTAAAGGTATTGACCCGCGAATCTGATTTTGATGTTAACCATGCCAGTGTGCCGCCGATGGCGCTTCCAACCAGCAATGTCACTGCCAGCAATGCTGCGAATGCTTTTGTGCTGATTCCATGCATTTTCTTCATCTGATTGTCCTTCTTCCTTTTTTATTTTTGATTGTTCTATTTCACAGAGCATGGCATAATGTCGTGTCTGCTGAAATACATTGGGTTAAAAGCGGCTTGGATGCCGTTTCTTTTTGTTCTCTTTCTTTGGAGTTTCCGACTTGTCCACTTCGTCCTCCTCATCCTTTTCAAACAAATCTGGCAAAAACACTAAAAGCAAGAGAATAGCTCCTGCGGAAATTGCCACATAGGTGCCCGGCGGGTTCTGAATATAGTTTGCCACATATCCCAGCTTCGGGATGGTGAAGATCGGACTGCCCAACACATTTTTATAGTGCACCAGACTGCCGTCCACGGCGTCATTCGCATCGCCCTTGGTTCGGAAGCGGATGACGCTGGAATCCTCCTCGTCAGGAACCACTTCCACGATTCTGTGGGTTGCTACGGTATCCTCATCCAGCATAAAGGTAATTACATCTCCTGCTTCCAACTCGAATGGGTCCACATCTTTGACATAGATCAACGATCCTACTTGATAAGTTGGCTCCATACTTCCAGAAAGCACTGTAAACACCTGCAGCCCTACAAGTCGTGCTCCTACCATCAAAATGGCAAGAATCACTGCAGCTGCAACCAGAATCGATGTTATCGTATTCCAAATTATTTTGATTGCTTTGCCCATTCTTTTTATTACCTCGTTTTCTCATATTTCTTAACTAATACACATTTAATGTTTTTTGTTTCCCTTAAGGGAAACAAAAAAGCCTAGGCTTTTTTGGCTTTTCAATTATGAAATAATTTCCTTTATTAAACATTTTGTGTTTTTCCATCAATTTTAGATTTTAAGTCACAAAATACAACTATTTTTATAAGATATGTTGAATTAGAAATACTAATAATATAGTTTCTTCTATATTATATTCTTTCTTATTCCATTTGTCAATAAAATTAGATATAAAAATTCGCAAATATCCTAAATATTTTCTTTGCTGAAATTATTTTATAGAAAGTTGACCACAATTTTATTACCATTTTTAATCACTTAATTATGCAAAAATGTAACAATTTATAGTTTAAAGCTATTAATCTTTTGTTCTTATACAAGTAAAAGACTCTGCTCAGAGATTTTCTGAACAGAGTCTTTTTTCCCTTATACTATTTATTCTTTTCCTACTTGTCAGAAAATTTCTATCTCTATTATTAAATATTAATACTCGAGAAAGCTTTTATCTTTCTCGGGTATTTGTTTCCTGCATATCAATGCTGTAGTTTTTTTCAGTATCTGAACAAAAATTTGTGAATCCAACTTTTAAAATATCTATACAAAATTGATACAACTTCAGCTCTTCTTGAATATCTTCCTGATTGCAAAATCTTCTTATAACATTTGGAATTGCTAACACCATCCCCAAAAGAAGCGATTTATTCTTTTTAATCATGGGGTCCAGTTGCTCATTGTCAAAAAAGCTGTAATCGTATAGAGCCATGTACTTTCCGCCAATTAATACATCGAAGGTCCAATCTCGTTTGATCTGCAGTGGAGCTTTTTCAAAATTATCTATAAAGATTTCCTGATAGTTTTTCATTTTTTCCTTAACAGATGAAAACACATCCATCGCCTGCACACTGTAATCTGAATTCAGCAAATCAAATTTCTTATCTTCTTGTATAGATTCTTCTAATATCCCATCAATATAAAAAGACAATATA
>ENA-OPDD01002407-OPDD01002407.1-human-gut-metagenome-genome-assembly--contig:-NODE-2407-length-11499-cov-4.270010_pt1 | contig 11499 bp, 8 predicted proteins | sample MGYA00241574_ERZ501499 | MGnify/ENA primary metagenome ERZ501499 (study PRJEB25962, sample SAMEA2042576) | human gut metagenome | biome: human gut; feature: human-associated habitat; material: faeces...
GGGCCATTCTCTCACGTGAGAGAATGGCCCCCTTTGCCGCGTCCCCACACGGTGTGGGGATAAATCCCAAAAAGTATCACTTTTTGAACTTCTTAATCGTATCAGCAATGATATTCTGCTTCAAAATCATGCTGACCAGCACGTAAATAACGCACCCCACAACGCCCGTCAGGCCGCACTTGACGACGAGCATCAGCTTGCTGTCATCCGCCGTGACGAGAAGCGAACGCCCGCCGTAGAGGACGACCGCCATCGCTGCCGTGGCGGCAAGGCCCTTGAGGAGCGGCACCAGGCGCACGATCTTCGTCCCGTGGAAGAGCTGGATCGTCATCGCGATGGCACCGATCGTCAGCGCAAGCGACGTTGCCAGCGCGACGCCGGTATTGGTGTAGAACACGCGGTTCAAAATGATATTCAGCGCCAGCACGCCGAGGTTGATGAGCAGCGGCACCAGCGTCTTTTTCATCGCGTAATAGGCCTTGTTCAGAAGGTCCAGCACGGCAAAGGCGCTCATGCCGAGCGCGTAGCGGGCGAAGATGCTGCCCGTCATCTCGGTCGACTCGGCGGTGAAGCTGCCGCTTTCAAAGATGACGCGGATGATATCCGTGCCGAACGCGCACATCATCGCGCAGACCGGCAGGATGAAAAGCAGCGTGTTTTCCGTCACGTTCCAGATGTAGCCGAGGTACCCCTTCGAGTCCTCCTTCGTAAACTCGCGGTTAAAGCGCGGAAACATGACCGCGCTGATGCTGTAGAGCACGCTGGTCGTAAGCGGGGTGAAGAGCTTATCGGCATAGTAGAACGCGCTGACGGCGCTGTCGTTGAGCGCCGTGGCGGTCGCCGTGTCGATGAGATAGCAGAACAGGAAGATCGATGTCGTCAGCACCGTGACGAGCGCGGTCTTGAAGTAGGTGCCGACGTAGTCCGCCTTGCGGTCGAGCATCGGCCGGTAGACATAATGTTCCTTTTTCGCATACGGGATGCTCATGGCAAGCTGTAAGAGCCACGCGCACGAGCTCGCGATGACGACGCCCTTGATGCCCCACTTTGCGCCCAGCGTCACAAGGAAGATCGCAAGGAACGCATTGTACGGGATGCTCATGCTGCCCTGCAATTCATAGTGGTCGGTCGCCTGGAAGATGGCGACGTTCAGATACGCCGCCGCCACGACCGGCAGCGCGCAGGCCATGATGCGGATATAGCTCGCAAGGCGCGGCAGCTCGGCCGCGTCAAGGTCCCAGATCGTGCCGACGAGCGGCGTCGAGGCAAAGATCTGCCACAAAACGACCGCCGCGAGCGAGCCGAGCAGCGTGATGGTCATGAGGTTGTTGGCCGCTTTCTCGCCGCGCTTGCGGTCGGCAGCAAATTCCTTCGTCAAAATCGGCACCGCCGCGATGCACAGCGCGTAGCACATCGTCGTGAAAAGATAGAGCGTCGAGTTATACGACGCGGTGTAGAGGTCCGCGTCGATGCCGGTGCCGAAGATGTTGGCCTGCATCATCTCGCGCACCACGCCGAGGAGCTTGGCGAACAGCGTCAGCAGAAAGACGAAGCTGATCGCGCCCGCCGTGCGGACACCCGATTTATCCTTCTTTTCCGTATTGTTTTGAGGGTCTTGCATGGTATGTTTCCTCGATTTCTCCATGATCGCGCAGATCATTTTCTCGTTCGTGTCGAGCTTGCGCGAAAGCTTGGCCATATGCGCTTCGACGCACTGCACCTGCTCCTTGCCCGTTTCGAGCACACGCTCGGCCTCGGGCAGGAAGAGCTCCGCCGTGAAGTTCTCCTTCGTGCTCAGCTTGTCGAGCCCCACGGAGTTTAAAAACGCCGTGCACTTGGGGTCATACGAAATGCCGATGAGCGGCACGCCCATGATGGCGGCATAGATGAGCGAATGCAGGCGCACACCGACGAGCAGGTCCATGTTGCCGATGATGGAGAGCATATCCTCGGAGAGGTATTTTTCATTCAGGCACACCGCTGTGTCATCGGGCAGCTGCGCCGCGATATGGCGGCAGACCTCGCCGTCCTCTTCATAGTGGAACGGGATGAGCACGGACTGCGCGTTGTACTTGTCCTTCATCATCTGGATGGAGCGCAAAAGCTCTTTGACAAAGCGGCTGTCTGTGTCCCGCTCACGGATGGCCCAGCCGACAGTTAGACGGCCATCCAGCGAGACACCTGCCTTTCGCAGGATCTCCGCGCCGACATCGCCATCGGGCTTTTTCATGCGGATGACGGGGTCCGCCGTGATGACGACCTTGTCGCGCGCGATGCCGATTTCCTCCAAAAGCGATGCCGACCGCTCGTCGCGCACGACGATACCGTCCGCCCGCTTGAGCGCCGCCGGCGCGGCGGTTGCCGGGGCGGTCGATGGGGCCGATGCCCTGGGAATAGATGAAGACCTTTTTATGGAAGAATTCCGCGCAGCGGATGATGGAGAGGTAATAGTGTAAGCTCTTGCTGCTCGTCACATCCTGCAAAAGGCTGCCGCCGCCGGAAATGAGCATGTCACACTTTTTCACCGCGCGCAAAATCGCCATCGGCGACATGCGGTCCACCGCCTCAACGCCGTACTTTTCGCGCGTGGAAGTGGGGTTGTGCGAGAGCACTGTGAGCGAGCAGTCGGGAATGTGCTCGCGCAGCGACGAGACGAGCGTGCGCAGGATGGACTCGTCGCCGATGTTGTCGAAGCCGTAATAGCCCGAGATCAGAATGTTAACCATTCGTCACCCCGCAGATCCTGCGCACAAGGCGGTAAATGAGCTCCGCCACAATGACCACGGCTGTGCCGATGAGAAGTCCGAAGAGGATGCCCCAGCCAGTGCGCAGCAGGCTCAGCAAAAACGGCGTGCGGATGTGCAGGAACGTGTTGACCACGCTGACAAGGCCGATGGTCATGCCCGTGCCGAAGATCATCGGCAGGAACTTCATTCTGCGGCGCAGCGACCAGATGAAAAGCATCAGCATCGGCCAGCCGACGATCATTTCCTTCGTGCGCGGGCGGGCAATGAGCGTATTTTCCAGGAAGTTGCGGAACGCAAGCTCCCTTGCCGACGTCGTGGTCGAGTTGCCGGTGCGGTACATATAGTAGGCGAACACCAGCAGCATGAACACCGCCGCCACCGCGATGACGACGATCGCAAGGAACCAGCCGAGTTTCATCGGCGTCTGCATCAGCTCGCCGAAATAGGCGTTGAATCGCTTGATGCGGTTCTTCTCCCCGCGCTGTCCCGCGTGGGCGAGGACGGCCTCGCGCGCGCCGGTCTCTTCGTAAGCGAATACGATCAGGTAAGCGAGGATGAAAAGTCCGATGGGGATGAGCTGCATGATCTTCACGCCGCGGTAGAGCTCCATCTCGATCATGTAGGAGAGCTGCGAGAGCGCGGAGGTCGCAAGCAGCGAACCGCAGAACGCGGTCAGGATGGTCAAAGCGGAAACGCCGAGCGTGTAGCCAAGGAGCTTTCCAAAGCGCACGCGCGGCTCGCTCCTTCTCTTTTCCATCAGCACGCGGCAGAGGCCCACCGCCGCAAGCGACGGCATCACGATGCCGCCGGACATGGAGAGCAGCAGGCGGAAAAGCGAAGGCTTCAGCACGCTGAGCGCGGCAAAGCCCAGCACACCGAGCGCCAGAAGGATCATGCGCCAGCGCGCGCCGATGTGGAAGAAGAGGTCAAAGAGCAGCACCAGCAGCGCCGCCGTGCCGACGCTCTGCACGATTCGCAGCGCCAAAGGCGGCGTTTTCAGCTCCATCGCCGGCACCGTGCCGCGCGTGTAGCCGAGGGGGGCAAGGCGCGCATCAAGGTCTTTGAGCATCTTTTCATAGTCGGCAGGATCGGTGACATAGGTCCATTCCTTCTCGTCGGCGTCCCAGCTCACGTCGTTGTCCGGCTCCAGGATCATCTTGAGGAAGATGATCTTGCAATTACGCTCGGCGATGGCTCTAAAGAACGTGTTCGTGATCTCTTCCGGGCCCTCGTAGCCGCAGTACTGGTAGCGGTTCTGGATGTAGGCCCACTCGTTGAAGACGCGCACGCCGTGATAGCCCGTTTCATTGAGCAGATCCTCAATGCCCGGCCAGGTGAGGTTGAGGCTCTGGTCGTTCTGCTCCATCATGGCGACGCTCGCGCCGCTCTCGTTGAGATACTGCACGAGCATATCCCAGCCCTCGTCGCTCTCGTAGCCGACAAGCTCCTTGCCGCTGTTCATAAAGTAAGGCGCATCATAATGCTTGAGCACATCGATATAAGCCGCCGCAAACTTTGTGCCGTTCATGTCCTTCTTCGTCACGGTACGCGGAATGATCTCGTAGCCGTGGCGCTCGAGCAGCTCCACCGTATCGGGCCAGATGCCGAGGCAAAGGTCGAGCAGCTTTTCGCCCTTCATGCCGTTTTTCTGCTGCTGGACGAAGAGGAAGCCGTGCTCGCCTTCAAGATAGGTCTTGGCTTCAAAATCTTCAAAGCGGGCGGTGAAAGCGTCGAGGATCCACTCGTAGCCCGCCGCCGTCTCGGTCCAGATGAGGCAGTCGCTCACGTCGGTGCTCTCGCGCAGCCACGCCGCGACCTCGGCGGGGTAGCTATCCTCCCAGCCGTAGTTTTCCATCGCCTTTTTCACAGTCATCGCGTGCACAGGGATGGCCGCGCTCTGGTGCAGGTCGAGCGCGCTCGCCTCGCTGAGCGCCACCTTGTCCACGCCGAGGGAGCGGAACAGGTCGAGCCACTCATCCTCGCTCATTTCAGACTGGCGCGCCATGGCGCGCAGGCTCGAATAGTCGAGGACACATTCGTAATATTTGTTGTTCTCCTCGGTCTGCATGCGCCCGGCGATCGGCACGAGCGAAACGAGCAGCGCCAGCAGTGCAAGAAGCACGAGAAGCTTGTCTTTTTTCAGAAACCTTTTCATTGGCAGTTCTCCTTCTGCGCCCATGCGCAGGGTAATTTAGAGTGTATCGAGCGCCACCGGCTCGCCGATGGCCTTGGCATAGGCATAGATCTTTGCAACATCTTCGATGTATTCCGCGCGCAGATATGCCTGCGCAAGGTCCTTCCCCACGGCGAGCACGCCGTGATTAGCGAGCGTGCAGCCGCCGCGGTCCCTGAGCGCAGGGATGGCGTTCGTGCCGACGGCCTCCGTCCCCGGCGCGGCGTAGTCCGCGCAGCGGATGTCGCCGCCCAAAAAGATGCACGATTCGATCAACACCGCGGGGATGCTCTTCCGCACGACGGCGAACGCCGTTGCATAGGGCGAATGCGTGTGGAAGACGGCGTTCGTCTCGCCATACGCCTTGTAGACCGCCGCGTGCATGCGCCACTCGCTCGAGGGCTGCAATTCACCCTCCAGCACCGTGCCGTCGAGCTTCATATACACGATGTCCTGTGCGCGCAGTACATCATAGCGCACGGACGTCGGCGTGATGAGCATTTCATCGGGCGCGACGCGGCAGCTCATGTTGCCGCTCGTGCCGGAAAACAGGCCCTCGCGGAACGCCTCAAGCGATTTGTCCACGATTTCCTGACGAAGAATGTCCAGATTTTGTTCCATTTAGATCACCAGATTGTCCTTTCCGATGCTGCCGTCCGTAAAATAGTGGTGCAGATCGTAGGGAGAATAAATACCAAGGTCGGTCACGACGCCCGAAACGAGGTGCGGGGGCGTGATGTCAAAGGCGGGATAGTAGCCCTTCACGCCCTCCATCGCCGTGCGCACGCCCATGGCTTGGAGCGTGAAGTTCGGGTCGCGCATTTCGATGTGAATGCTGTCCACCGTCTCGTGTCCCTGATCGGGCGCGCCGGTGACGAAGTACGGGATGCCCATGTACTTGGCGACGATGGCGTTCTGGAACGTGCCGACCTTATTGACGACATGGCCGTCACAGCAAATGGCGTCCGCCGCGGTGGTGAAAACGTCGACCTTTTCGTTCTGCATGACGAACGCCGGCATATTGTCGGAGATGACCGTCACGTCAAAGCCCATGTCGTGGCAGACGGACGCCGTCAGGCGCGCGCCCTGAAAATACGGGCGCGTTTCGGGGCAGAACAGCCGGATGTTTTTGCCGCGGCTGCGGCACTCACGAAGCATCGTGCCGACGATGGTCTCGGCGAAGCAGTGCGTCATCACCGTTCCGTTGTCGGGGAACATATCGACTAAGTACGAGCCGATCTTCGCCATTCTGTTATAGCGCACGTTGTTGAGCTCGATGGTCTTATTCTTGATGGCCTCGGCCACATTCTCCCCCGCTGAAAGCGCGCGCTCGGCCTCTTTCAGGCAGATGTCGCACAGAAGCGTCATGCGCTTTTGCGTCGTGGGGCGCGCGTGGGAAATGGTGTAAGCCGCTTTCTTGAGGTATTCCATCTGCTCGTCCGCCGATTTGCCGCGACATTCCCACGCCGCGAGCGCCATGCCCATCGGCGCCGCCGTGTAGGGGCCCGCGCTCTGCGTCACCATGTCGGTGATGGCCCGCGCGACTTCCTGATGTGTGCGGCAGGTGACAAATTCGACCTTTGCGGGGTAAATGCGCCGGTCCAAGATGCGCACCTCGCCGTCTTCAAACCACGCGACATTCTCGTAGCGCAGCAAAAAGGCGAGGTCTTTATCCGCTCTCTCCATGTTTCTTTTCTCTCACTTTCTATAAAGGCGCTCAACGGCACGCTCCATGTCGGCGCGCACCTTGTTCTCGTCCAGCGTCTTAAATTCACCGTTTTCGTACAGGATCTTGCCGTCCACCATCGTCATGCACACGTCGCCCGCCTGCGCCGAGCAGGTCAGGAGCGCGGGCGTGTCGAAATTGGGATAGAGGTGGGGCTTGCTTAAATCAAGCGCAATGATGTCAGCCTTTTTGCCGACAGCCAGCACGCCGGTGTCGTCGCGGCCCTGCAATTTTGCGCCGTTGACCGTCGCCATATCGAGCACCTCCTGCGTGGAGATCAGCGTCGGGTCGTTGTGATAACCGTCGTGCATGATCTCAGCGAGGTGCATCTCCTCGAACATATTTAAATTGTTGTTGCTGGCCGTGCCGTCAGTGCCGAGCGTCACGTTGATGCCTTTGTCCATCATCTGGCGGATGGGGGCAAAGCCGCTGCCGAGCTTCAGGTTCGACGTCGGGTTGTGGACAACGCTGACGCCGTGGGCCTTCAGAATGTCCATGTCGCGCTCCGTCACCGCTACGCAGTGCGCCGCCGCCGTGGGCGAATCGAACGTGCCGAGCGATTCGAACCACTCCGTCGGCGTTTTGCCGTAGCGCTCGATGCACTCGCGCTGCTCGCGCGCGGTCTCGGCGAGGTGGGTGTGCATGCGCCCGCCCTTTTCGCGGCAGAGGTCGCTGTATGCCTTGACGATATGGCTCTTGCAGGTATACTCCGCGTGGATGGAAAAGTCAATGTGAATGCGCCCGTCCGCCGCGCCGTGGTACTTTTCAAAAAGCGCGAGCGATTCAGGGATCTGCGTGTTCTGCTCCACGGTCTGGTTTTCGTCAAAGCACTGCACACAGCGGTTCAGGTTCGCCTTGATCCCCGCCTCTTCAACCGCCCAGACGGTCTCCTCGGGGAAAAAGTACATATCGGAAAAGCTCGTCGTGCCGCCCGCGATCATCTCGATCAGGGCAAAGCGGCTCGCTGCGGCGATATCCTCGCGCACGAGCTTGTCCTCGATCGGGAAAATGGCCTTGAAGAGCCAGTCCTGCAAAGGCAGTCCGCTGCCGATGCCGCGCATCAGCGTCATGGCGATATGGCTGTGGCAGTTGATGAGTCCCGGGGCAAGGAGCCTGCCGCTCATGTCCTTTTCAAGGTCATAGGCCTTTTCGGGTTTTTCCTCACCGATATAGTCGATCTTCGCCTCATCGACGCCGAGATAGGCGCCGTGCAGCGTTTCATATCCGTTTTCCTTGCGCAGCAGAATGTCCGCGCCTTTCAAGAGTGTTCTCACAAAAGAGCCTCCTATCTGCATTTTATCTCATTATGCAGTCTATCACGCGTGCTTTCAGATTGCAACGGGCAAAAGGATTAAGTTTTTCCATATTGCTGACCATGTCGACAAAAATTTCTCATTTTGCAAGCTCAACTACTTAAAATTTCACTATTGAATTTCCTAATATGCCTGATTATAATTAGCGCATACTTTTTCTTAAGGAGTGAAACCGGTATGAGCAAAGTCTATATCCCGCAGGACTACCACACCCCGCTGTCTGTCTATGAAATGCAGCGCGCCATCGAATTCATCAAGAGCAATTTTCAGGTCAATCTGAGCAATGCCCTCAATCTCCGCCGGGTTTCTGCTCCGCTGTTCGTGGATGAAAATTCTGGTCTGAACGACAACCTCAACGGCGTCGAGCGTCCCGTCTCCTTTGACATTCCCGACGTCGGCACCAATGCCCAGGTCGTTCATTCGCTGGCCAAGTGGAAGCGTCTTGCGCTCAAGCGCTACGACTTCAAGGTCGGCAAGGGCCTGTTCACCGACATGAACGCCATCCGCCGCGACGAAGAGGTCGACAACCTCCACTCCGTCTATGTGGACCAGTGGGACTGGGAAAAGGTCATCTCCGCCGAGGATCGCAACGTCGCTTATCTCAAGCGCACCGTGCGCGATATCGTCTCCGCCGTCAGCGAGACGAGCAGCGCGCTGAATGTCGCTTTCCCCTCCCTGCACACCAAGCTCCCCAGTGAGGTCTTCTTCATCACCACGCAGGAGCTCGAAGACCTCTATCCCGACCTGACACCCAAGCAGCGCGAGGATGAGATCTGCAAGAAGAAGGGCGTCGTCTTCCTGATGCAGATCGGCAAGATCTTAAAGTCCGGCATCAAGCACGACGGCCGCGCCCCCGACTATGACGATTGGGAGCTCAACGGCGATATCCTCTACTGGAACGAAGTGCTCGGCCATGCGTTCGAGATCTCTTCCATGGGTATCCGCGTCGACCCCAAGTCCCTCGACTCCCAGCTGACGATTGCCGGCTGCGACGACCGCCGCGCGCTCCCCTTCCACAAGATGTTGCTGAATGGCGAGTTGCCCCTGACCATGGGCGGCGGCATCGGCCAGAGCCGCCTGTGCATGCTGCTCATCGGCACCGCGCACATCGGCGAGGTACAGGTCTCCCTGTGGGACGAAGCCACGCGCAAGACCTGCGAGGATGCGGGCGTCATGCTGCTGTAAAGCAGTCTCCTCTATTAATTTTGTTATCATCCTTTTCTCTCTTTTCTCAATGTAGGCGCGAAAGCCGGCAGGTCTCCTCTCCTGCCGGCTTTTGTGCGTCTTGATGCGCTTTTGTCCATATCCTCTGTGCAAACGCTATGCGAGGGCATTTTGTTAAAGTTGACTAACCCCTTTTGCCGCGCTACAATTTGGGAAACACTTTTCGGCAAATTCCGGCAAAATACCCTCCGGAGGTTTCCACAATGAAAAATGTGCTCATTCTCTCTTCCAGCCCGCGTCAGGGCAGCAACTCCGATCTTCTCTGTGACGAGTTCCTGCGCGGCGCGCTCGTGGCCGGTCACGCGGCGCAGAAGATTCGTCTCGCCGATCTGAAGCTCAACCCCTGCCTCGCCTGCGACTACTGCCTCAGCCATGACTGCAAGTGCGTGCAGAACGACGGCATGCAGGAGATCTTCCCCGCGCTCAAGGCAGCCGACGTCATCGTGCTCGCTTCTCCGGTCTACTTCCACTCCATCAACGCCCAGCTCAAGATGGTGTTTGACCGCACCTACAGCACACATCCGAGTTATGTCAACAAGGAGTTCTACTTCCTCTTCACCTCTGCCGCTGACAGCGACGTTGTGAGAGACGGCGCGCTCGCGGGCTTCAGAAGTTGGCTCGAGTGCCTGCCCGGCGCGGTCGAAAAGGGCTACGTCTGGGGCAAGGGCCTCTCCGAGCGCGGCGCTGCCGCCACCTTCTCCACAATGCGTGAGGCCTACGACCTCGGCACCACGGTCTGATCCCCCCTCAAATCGAGCAGGAGGCTCTCACCCACCGTGCGTACCGGCCGGTACACAGCATAACACAACGAGGGCGCTTCCCGAACTGGGAAGCGCCCTCGTTTTTATTTTTCACAGCGCAGGCGGTAAATGTCGCAGCCGTCCACGCAGCCCTCATAGGAAAAGCCGTGCCTGCGCGCGATATGCGCGCTCACCGTCTGTTCGGGGACACATTCGATCACGGCATCCTTTCCCTCCCGCCGCGCAAGTGCGGTCAGAAGGACCGTCATTTCGTCCGCGCAGCCCTTGTGCCAAAAGGCAGGCTTGAGCACCCAGCCGATCTCGCGGCTGTGCTCGTCATAATCGTGGTAGATGGCGTAGCCGAGGAATTCTCCCTCCGCGTTTTCTGCGGCGTATACGAGCGGCGGCTCGGAGAGCCCTGCCCGCTCCAAAAAGTCTTCCGTCTGCGCGCGGCTGAACGGCGGCTCCAGCCATCGCATCACCGCTTCATCTGAGAGCAGAGCATATAATTCGTCCAGGTCCTCCCGCCGCATCGTCCGCAGGCGGACGTGCGCCCCCTCCGCCAGGATCATTCTTCCTTATGCCGCTTGCCGCGGAACGTCATCTCCGGATTCTTGACGCTCACGATCGTATCGGGTTCTACTGAAGACGTCAGGAACGCGTTGCCGCCGACGACGACATTGTCGCCGATCTCCGTCGCGCCGCCGAGCAGCGTGGAGTTTGCGTAGATGACGACATTGTTGCCGACTTTCGGGTGGCGGCGCACATTCGGGTTCGTCGCCATGCCCGCGGGCGAGAGCGCGCCAAGCGTCGCGCCCTGATAGAGCTTGACGTTGTCGCCGATGATCGTCGTCTCACCGACGACGACGCCCGTGCCGTGGTCGATGAAGAAGTATTCGCCGATCTTCGCACCGGGGTTGATGTCGATACCGGTCTGGGAGTGCGCGTACTCGGACATCATGCGCGGGATCATCGCGACCTTGTTCTCATACAGCTCGTGCGCGATGCGGTAGATGAAGATGGCAAACATGCCGGGATACGAGAGCAGCACTTCCTCCTTGCTGTAAGCCGCGGGGTCGCCTTCAAAGTTCGCCGACAGATCCTTGAGCAGCAGCTCCTGAATGGCGGGGATACGCTCGATGAACGCCGTGCTGATCTCATAGGCGCGGTCGCAGTTTTCGTCGCACTCCGGCATCGTCAGCGTAATCTGGCGCGTCAGCTTTTCGTGAATGTGCTCCATCAAAAGCGCGCTGTACTGCTCAGGCGGCAGCTTCAAAAGGTCGCGGTCGCCGTAGTAAACGGGGAAAATGAGCTTTTGACAGTCGCGGATGATCTCGATGACCGCGTTGCGGTTCGGCATGCGCAGCGCGTCGCCGTACATGGGGATCTGAGAGCTCTTGTAGTTCGCCGCCATGCGGTCAGCCGCCGCATGGATCGTATCGTTTTTCTTCGCTTTGTCCATAAATGATCCTCGCAATCCATCAAAAGCATAAATAAAGGAATTAGAAAATTATTATAGTATCTTTGGCTATCAAAATCAAGTATTTCCTCTGCAAGCGAAAAGAGGGCGGCGCAT
>ENA-OPDD01002416-OPDD01002416.1-human-gut-metagenome-genome-assembly--contig:-NODE-2416-length-11479-cov-2.188025_pt1 | contig 11479 bp, 6 predicted proteins | sample MGYA00241574_ERZ501499 | MGnify/ENA primary metagenome ERZ501499 (study PRJEB25962, sample SAMEA2042576) | human gut metagenome | biome: human gut; feature: human-associated habitat; material: faeces...
AATAACATTCTTTACTTAATGATATAACAATAATAAAAGCCTAATTAATAATTTAATTAGGCTTTTATTATTATGAAAGTATTACATCAACTTTTCAATTTCTTCGAATTCAGGGCCCATTTGCAAATTATAATACACTCTATATAGACCATTTAACCACAAATCTTTTTGATCAGGTTTCAGTTCTCTTGCCTTTTCATAATAAGGTTTTGCCTTTTCATAGAAAGTCTTCAGAGTAGCCTGGTCTTCTTTATACTTCGGATCATTAATATCTGTAGTTGCTTTTTCTGAGAAATCTTGTGCTTGTAAGCAGTAAATCAAGCCTAAATTAGAGTATGCTTCTGCATAATTAGGATCTACTTCTATAGTTTTTTTATAGAATTCAATAGCTTTATCATAGTCCTTCATATTGTGATAAAGGTAGCCTTTTACATACAAATAGAATGTATTGTTAGGATCTTTAGCCAACATATCATCAGCAAACTGCATAGCTTCGTCATATTTGTTGTTATTGCTATAATAATCAATCAAGTGACCGAAGAAGAATGAATGTTCAGGATATTTCTGGATACCTTCTTTTAAAGAAGCAATCCATTTAACAGTATCACCTTCAGCTTTCAATGCAGTAGAGATAAATTCCATTGCGTATTTCCCAACTTCTTTATCATCTTGCGCATAAGGAGCATACTTCAAAATACTAGGATAATCTTCCATCTTAGCAGCTGCTAAACTTGCATAATATGCTATTTGGGGTAATACAGTATCTGTTTGTAATAGATTTTCCTTTTCAAACATCGGGTTGATAGCAATATCAATGTATGTTGCAAAGAAATCTAATGCTTTTTTATTGTCTTCATTGGCTGCATCGCCTTCTTTCTGTGAGGCCAAATTAAAGAATTGGATACCGCCATTGATCAGATTACCGCGTTCTGCTAAAATTGTAGCAGAATTAGATTTTCTATATTTATTCTTGATTTTGCCCTTTTCATTGGGAATTTGTGCCAATTCGTCACATTTGAAGTAGAATTTACACATGTTCAATGCGCTATTATATACCTGAAGAGTGTCATAAGGTTTTCTCAGATAGGCATTTTCCATTTCTTTCTCACTTCTTTTTCTTTGGATAAGACCTGCTACATCCCACGTTTCGGCATTGTCCTTTGTTTCGGGATTGGTTAAAGCCTGATTTATCAGTTCCTCTGCTTTGGCAAAGTCAGGATTTACTCCGTTAGCAATACTTTTAGCCTCTTTTACGTTCTTTTCTTGGGCGAAAGTAAAGCTTGCGACAAGTAGTAAAACCATTGAAAATAATACTCTTTTCATGATTGTTGTTTGATTAATTATTAATATTATGTCTATTCTTCATTTTCATTGTTTACCTCGTTCTGAGGGCTTTCAAGGGTATTTTCTTCCCCCTCCTCTATAAGTTCCTCTTCATTTTCTGAAGTGACTTTACATACAGAGCCGATTTCGTCATTACGTTTCTCAAGGTTGATTAGACGCACACCTTGTGTAGCACGTCCCATGATACGAACATCGGCGACTTTCAGACGGATGGTAATACCGGATTTATTAATAATCATCAAGTCATTTTCATCTGTAACAGACTTGATAGTTACTAATTTACCCGTTTTATCGGTGATATTCATTGTTTTCACACCTTTACCTCCACGATTGGTCTTGCGATAATCTTCAATATCCGAACGTTTGCCATATCCTTGTTCCGATACAACCATAATTGTTTCCGCTTCAGGATCTTTGATGCATATCATACCTACAACTTCGTCTTGACCGTCTTCATCCAATGTCATACCACGTACACCGGTGGCAGTACGTCCCATAACGCGCACAGCACTTTCATGGAAACGAATGGCACGTCCGTTACGGTTGGCAATGATGATTTCATTGTCGCCGTTTGTCATACGCACTTCGATTACACGGTCGTCTTCACGGATAGTGATAGCATTTACACCATTTTGGCGAGGACGTGAATACTGCTCAAGCAATGTTTTCTTAATGACACCATTCTTAGTACAGAACAATACATAATGGCTGTTGATAAATTCTTGGTCGTTCAAGTTCTTCACGCGCAAATAGGCGTTTACAGCATCGTCAGAGTCGATATTCAACAAATTCTGGATGGCACGACCTTTCGAATTCTTAGTACCTTCGGGGATTTCGTATACCTTCAGCCAGTAACACTTACCTTTCTGTGTAAAGAACATCATGGTATTATGCATGGTTGCAGGATAAATATGCTCTACAAAGTCTGCATCGCGGGTTTCGGTACCTTTGGAGCCTACCCCACCACGGTTTTGCGCACGGAATTCGCTCAGCGGTGTGCGTTTGATGTATCCCATGTGCGAGATGGTGATAATCATTTCATCATCTGCATAGAAGTCTTCCGGATTGAATTCTTCTGATGAATAGACAATTTCCGAGCGACGTTCGTCACCATACTTCTCTTTTACTTCAATCAGTTCATCTTTAATGACTTTGCGGCAGAGTTCGTCATTGACAAGGATTTCTTCCAAATAAGCAATCTGCTTCTGAATTTCCTCATATTCGGCGTGCAGCTGGTCTTGCATCAATCCTGTGAGCTGACGCAAACGCATTTCAACAATGGCACGTGACTGAATTTCACTGAGTTGGAATCGCTCCATCAAACCTGATATAGCATCATTCGGGGTTTTAGCAGCACGGATAATCTTGATTACTTCGTCGATATTATCAGATGCAATGATTAATCCTTCCAGAATATGTGCACGTTCTTTGGCCTTGCGCAAATCATACTGAGTACGGCGGATGACTACGTCGTGTCTGTGCTCAACGAAGTATTTTATCAAATCCTTCAGATTCAGCAGACGTGGACGGCCATGTACCAATGCAACATTGTTCACACCAAAAGATGTCTGCAGCATTGTCATCTTGTAGAGCTTGTTGAGTACAACGCTGGCATTTGCATCACGTTTTACATCAATAACGATACGCATACCTTCACGGTCGGATTCATCATTTACATACGAAATACCATCAATCTTCTTGTCATTAACTAAAGATGCGATATTTTCAATCAATTCCTTCTTATTTACATTATAAGGAATTTCATTAACTATGATCTTATCATGTGTAGTATGAGTTTCTATCTCAGCCTTAGCACGCATCACCACTCTACCACGTCCGGTTTCGTAAGCATCACGTACCCCGCTTATACCATATATATATCCACCTGTAGGGAAATCCGGTGCTTTTACATATTGCATAAGTCCTTCAATATCAATATCATTATTGTCAATGTAAGCAATACATGCATCGATTACTTCAGAAAGATTATGAGTAGGCATATTGGTTGCCATACCTACTGCAATACCGGATGCTCCATTTACCAACAAGTTAGGAATCCGTGTCGGCATGACAGTAGGTTCCTGCAACGTGTCATCAAAATTATTCTGAAAATCAACAGTTTCCTTATAAAGATCCTGCATCATCTCTTCACCTATTTTCTTTAATCTTGCTTCCGTATAACGCATGGCAGCAGGGCTGTCACCATCAACAGAGCCGAAGTTACCTTGACCATCTACCAACGGATATCTCATAGCCCAGTCCTGAGCCATCCTGACCAAAGCTCCATACACGGAAGAGTCACCATGCGGGTGATATTTACCCAAAACTTCACCTACAATTCTTGCTGATTTCTTATAAGCTTTATCGGAGGTATTACCCAGCTCAATCATACCATATAAGATACGTCTATGAACCGGTTTAAAGCCGTCGCGAACATCCGGGAGGGCGCGCGCAACAATTACTGACATTGAGTAATCAATGTACGACGACTTCATTTCCTCTTCGATGTTAATCTTTATAATTCTGTCTTGTTCTAGCATTTAAACAAATATTAATTATACATCTTTTTGGTTTACCAAAAACCACGCTAAAGTACTACTTTTATACGACATACGAAACAAAACCCATAAAAAAGTTAAGTCCATTAAATGTTTTTACTTATATAAGTAAAAAGTATCCCTATACCTTATTCTATAGTATATAGTGATTATCACTCCCACTTCTCATTTACTTTGTGAATAGTTTGCTATAACCCTTATTTTTGTTTAATCCATTTAGTCTGTCAAAGCTTGGCATACATTTTGTTATGCTAATATAAATAAGAAAACAATGGTATGCATTGTTATTATGTGTATCTTTGCACACTGGGAAATAAACACTATACTTTAGGAGGACGATAAATTTATGAACAATCAATTTACACAAAGAGTGTCCGATATCATCATGTATAGCAAGGAAGAAGCCAACAGGCTGCGGAATAGCTATATTGGTCCCGAACACTTGTTGTTGGGACTGATACGTGAAGGTGAAGGAAAAGCTATCGAGATCTTATTTAATTTACAAATAAACTTACAGGACATAAAAAATCAGTTGGAGACCATTGTGAAAAACAATGTGGAAAATGACACCACCTATGACGAGAATATTAGCTTTAATGACAAAGCATCCAAAGTGTTAAAGTTATGTATTCTGGAAGCTAAGTTATTGAGAAACATTGCAGCTGACTCCGAACATATTTTATTAGCAATTATGAAGGTCAAGGATAATACAGCTTTCCACGTCTTGGAAAGCAATGGCGTAACATACGAAAAAATTAAACTCACTTTACAGCCAGATCCCCATGCAGGTCTGGGGTTCAGTGAGGACGAGGATGAAGACGAAGATATACGTCAGAATCCAAGTAGCAATAAATCAAATGCAGCACAACAACAGGCACGTCCGGCACAAAAAAAGCCAGCTAATGACACTCCTGTACTCGACAATTTTGGCACAGATATGACAAGAGCTGCCGAAGAAGGAAAACTGGATCCTGTAGTTGGCCGGGTGAAGGAAATAGAGCGACTGGCACAAATATTGAGCCGCCGCAAGAAGAACAACCCTATTTTGATTGGCGAACCGGGAGTCGGCAAATCTGCCATTGTTGAGGGACTTGCATTACGGATTGTGGAAAAGAAAGTATCACGTATTTTATTTGATAAACGCGTGATAGCTCTTGATATGACTGCCGTTGTCGCAGGCACTAAATATCGTGGACAATTCGAGGAACGTATTCGTTCCATTTTGAACGAGTTGAAGAAGAATCCTAACATCATTCTTTTCATCGATGAAATCCACACTATTGTGGGAGCAGGTTCTGCAGCAGGCTCAATGGATGCAGCCAATATGTTGAAACCTGCATTGGCCAGAGGTGAGATTCAATGCATCGGAGCGACGACATTGGACGAATACCGCCAAAATATTGAAAAAGACGGTGCATTGGAACGCCGGTTCCAAAAGGTTATTGTAGAACCAACAACTGCAGAAGAAACACTTCAGATTTTGAAAAATATCAAAGATAAATACGAGGATCATCATAATGTGAACTATACAGATGCGGCCCTTGAAGCCTGTGTAAAACTGACAGACCAATATATCACAGACCGTAACTTCCCTGATAAAGCGATAGATGCTTTAGATGAAGCCGGTTCGCGCGTACATCTTACTAATATCACTGCTCCCAAAGAAATTGAAGAACAGGAAAAACTGATTGATGAGATGAAATCTCTTAAAAATGAAGCTGTCAGGTTACAAAATTTCGAACTAGCCGCCAGTTATCGTGACAAAGAGAAAGAATATACGAACCAGCTTGATACTCTGAAGGAAGAATGGGAAAAAAGCCTGAAGGAAAATCGGGAAACGGTAGATGACGAACAAATAGCCGAAGTCGTTTCCATGATGTCAGGCGTACCTGTGCAAAGAATGGCACAGGCTGAAGGAATGAAATTATTAGGAATGAAAGACGATCTGCTTTCTAAAGTTATCGGTCAAGACAAAGCAATCGCCACACTGGTAAAAGCTATTCAAAGAAGCCGTGTAGGTCTGAAAGATCCTAATAAACCGATTGGTACATTCATGTTTCTAGGTCCGACAGGTGTCGGCAAGACTCATCTGGCTAAGGAGTTAGCGAAACTAATGTTCGGTTCGGCAGATGCACTTATCCGCATTGACATGAGTGAATATATGGAAAAATTCACCGTATCCCGTCTGGTAGGAGCACCTCCCGGATATGTAGGTTATGAAGAAGGCGGACAGCTGACGGAGAAAGTAAGACGTAAACCCTACTCCATCGTTTTATTGGATGAAATTGAAAAAGCGCATCCCGATGTATTCAACATACTGTTGCAAGTGATGGATGAAGGTCGGTTGACTGACAGTTATGGCAGAACTGTAGACTTTAAAAATACCATAGTTATCATGACATCCAATATTGGAACCCGCCAACTTAAAGAATTCGGAAAAGGAATCGGATTTGCCGCCCAAATCCGTACAGATGACAAAGAATACTCGCGCAGCGTGATTACAAAAGCTTTGAATAAGTCTTTTGCGCCCGAATTCATCAATCGTCTGGACGAAATAATAACTTTCGACCAACTCGACCTGAATGCACTGACTCGGATTATCGATATTGAACTTAAGGGTCTTTACAGTCGTGTGGAACACATTGGTTATAAGCTTGTTATCGACGAAGATGCCAAAAAGTTTGTAGCCACCAAAGGTTACGATGTACAGTTCGGAGCACGCCCATTAAAACGTGCCATCCAAAACAATTTGGAGGATGGAATCTCCGAGCTGATACTTGGATCAGAAATGGCGGCTGGTGACACGATCAAGGTAAGCTATGACAAAGAAAAAGACATCATTGTCATGACTGTGGAAAAGTAAAGAGTCCAAAGTTCTTCAAAAAATAACAGACAAAATGTCAGATATCATTGTATCTGGCATTTTTTTTGCCCATCATCCAACAAAAAGACGATTCAAACGTATATATAACATAATAACTTAAAACCATAAATAGTATGCAAAAAGGAAATATTGGGGTAACCACTGAGAACATTTTCCCCATCATCAAAAAGTTCTTATACAGTGATCATGAAATATTCCTCCGTGAATTAGTTTCTAATGCAGTAGATGCCACACAGAAACTGAAAACCCTTGCATCTAAAGGTGAATTCAAAGGAGAGATGGGAGATCTTACTATTAAAGTAAGTTTAGGAAAAGGTACCATCACCATTTCCGACCGGGGTATCGGACTTACAGCCGAAGAGATCGACAAATATATCAATCAGATAGCTTTTTCAGGCGCTAACGACTTCCTTGAAAAATATAAAGATGATGCCAATGCCATCATCGGACACTTTGGTCTGGGATTCTATTCTGCCTTCATGGTAGCCAAAAAAGTGGAAATCATCACAAAATCCCACCAAGAAGGAGCACAAGCTGTGAAATGGACTTGCGACGGAAGCCCTGAGTTTACTATCGAAAATGTTGAAAAAGAAAGCCGCGGATCGGATATTATCCTTTATATAGATGATGACTGCAAAGAATTTCTGGAAGAAACACGTATTTCTTCATTGCTGACTAAATATTGCCGCTTCCTTCCTATCCCCATTGCATTCGGCAAAAAGAAAGAATGGAAAGATGGAAAGCAGGTTGAAACAAATGAAGACAATGTAATCAACGAAACCTATCCTTTATGGACACGCAAACCGGTAGAACTGAAAGACGAAGATTATAAGAAATTCTATCGGGAATTATATCCCATGGCAGACGAACCTTTGTTCTGGATCCATCTGAATGTGGATTATCCGTTCAATCTGACAGGTATTCTGTACTTTCCGAAAGTAAAGAGCAACATTGAATTACAAAAAAACAAAATCCAACTTTACTGTAACCAGGTCTATGTCACCGACTCGGTAGAAGGTATTGTTCCAGACTTCCTGACCCTGTTACACGGAGTGATTGACTCACCAGACATCCCGTTGAACGTATCCCGTTCTTACTTGCAGAGCGATTCCAACGTGAAGAAAATCTCCACTTATATTTCTAAGAAAGTATCAGACCGCCTGCAAGCCATTTTTAAGAATGACCGCAAAGAATTCGAGGAGAAATGGGATGATTTGAAAATTTTCATCAACTACGGCATGTTAACCCAAGAAGAGTTCTACGAAAAGGCTAATAAATTTGCTCTGCTGAAAGACACAGATGACAAATATTATACTTATGAAGAATACCAAAGCTTGATCAAAGATAATCAAACAGATAAGGACGGCAACTTGATTTATCTGTATGCTACCCATGCAGACGAACAATACAGCTACATTGATGCGGCCAAGAACAAAGGCTACAACGTATTGTTAATGGATGGTCAGCTGGATGTAGCTATGGTAAGTATGCTTGAGCAAAAATTTGAAAAGAGCCGCTTCACCCGTGTGGACAGTGATGTAATTGACCGCCTGATTGCTAAAGAAGAGCGCAAAGATGCCAGTCTGGAAGCCGGCCAACGCGATATTCTATCTTCCATATTCCGCAGTCAGTTGCCACAGATGAAGAAAGTGGAGTTCAATGTAGAAACACAATCTTTAGGCGAGACAGGAACTCCTATCATGATTACCCAAAGCGAATATATGCGCCGTATGAAAGAAATGGCCAATATCCAGGCAGGTATGAGTTTTTATGGAGAAATGCCGGATATGTTTAACTTGGTTCTGAATGTCGACCACAAACTGGTGAAACAAGTTTTGAATGATGCGGACAACTCTTGTAAAGCTGCTCTTGAACCTATCGAAACTGAAATGACCAGTCTGAATAAACGTCACGACGAACTTCACAAAGCACAGGAAGGTAAAAAAGCCGATGAAATACCTCAAGCAGAAAAAGATGAATTAAGTGATGTTGAGAAAAAGTTGGCCGATGAAAAGACCAAGAAAGAAGCTGTTTTAGGTGAATACGCAGGTGGTAACAAAGTAATCCGCCAATTGATTGACCTTGCTCTGTTACAAAATAATATGTTGAAAGGCGAAGCTTTGACAAACTTTGTAAAACGCAGTATCGAACTGATTTAACAAATCTATCACATTTTGCTATCAAAAGCGTCGGGAAGTTCATTTCCGGCGCTTTTTTATTCTAAAAAACGATTGGAAACGAAGATTTCTTTCTATATTTGGAGCAACACATACAAAGATTCGACATCCATGAAACATTATCTATATATACTTTTTCTTCTCTTTTTACTGCTTCCTCCCATCCATGCACAGAAAGTGGGACTGGTACTGAGCGGAGGAGGTGCCAAAGGCCTAACCCATATCGGCATTATCCGCGCATTAGAAGAAAACGGTATCCCCATAGATTATATTGCAGGCACATCCATGGGAGCCATTGTCGGTTCACTTTATGCTATGGGCTATTCTCCCGATGAAATGGAGGCTTTACTCAAATCCGATGACTTCAAACGCTGGTATTCAGGTAATGTGGAAGAGAAATACATCTATTATTTCAAGAAAAATCCTCCAACACCCGAATTTATCAACATCCGTATCTCCCTGAAAGACTCGCTGAAGAATGTCAAACCTCAGTTTTTGCCTACCAGCATTGTAGATCCCATTCAGATGAATATTGTATTTCTGCAATTATTCGGTCAGGCAACAGCTGCAAGCAAGGCCAATTTTGACAGCCTGTATATTCCCTTCCGCTGTATAGCTTCGGATGTGTACAACAAAAGACCACTGATATTGAAAAAAGGAGATCTGGGAGATGCCGTACGTGCCTCCATGAGTTTTCCTGCCATGTTCAAGCCTATCGAAATAGACTCGATACTGGCATACGACGGTGGCATTTACAATAATTTTCCAGTGAATGTAATGCGTGACACCTTCCATCCGGATATCATTATAGGAAGTGCCGTATCCGCCAATCCGGGCAAACCCAAGGAAGGTGACATTATGGGGCAACTGGAAAATATGATTATGCAAAAGACAGATTACTCTTTACCCGATTCCCTCGGCATCCTCATGACTTTTAAATATGATGATGTCAATTTAATGGACTTCCAGCGCTTTGACGAGTTGCATGACATTGGTTATAAACGTGCCATAGAAATGATGGACTCCATAAAAAGCCGAATTCATCGAAGAATCACCCCCGAACAAGTGAAAGTTAAACGACTGGCCTATAAGAGCAATTTACCGGATTTCCGTTTCAAAAGAGTAAATATAACTGGTGCCAACGAACGACAAAAGCAATATATACAAAAAGAGTTCCATGAAAACGACTTCGATGTTTTCACTATGGAGGATATCAAACGAGCATATTTCCGTTTGTTGTCCGATAATATTATATCCGAAATCATTCCTCATGCCGTTTATAATGAGAAAGACCAAACCTACGACTTGAACCTCCAAGTCAAAATGGAGGCCAATCTCTCCGTTCGTGTCGGTGGAAACGTGTCTTCCAGTGGCTCCAATCAAGTCTATTTTGGTGCTTCCTATCAAAACTTGAACTATTATTCAAAAGAATTTAATTTTGACGGACAGTTAGGTCGGGTCTACAATAATGTGCAACTTGCAGCACGAATTGATTTTCCAACCAAGCTGCCTACATCTTATAAATTCATAGCCTCGATCTCCACCTTCGATTATTTCAAAGAAGCCAAATTCTTTTCCAATAAAGACAATCCGGCTTTCAACAAGAAAAGAGAAGAGTTTGTAAAATTGAAGGTGTCATTACCGTTTCTAAGCCGTAAGAAAGCTGAATTCGGTGTAGGTATAGCCCGTATGGAAGACAGGTACTTCCAAACCAATATCATCGACTTCAGCGAGACAAAACATGATAAAAGCACTTATTCTATCTTCGGAGGCTCTATCGTATTGGAAGGAAGCACCTTGAATGCCCGCCAGTTTGCCACACAAGGAAGTCGTGAAAAAATGGCTGCACAAATTTTCACCGGCACAGAACATTTCAGATCAGGTGCATCCAAAGTGACTAAAGACACACCGGAACCTTATAAAAAGGTACAATCCTGGCTTCAAGTTTCATATCAGAACGAAACATACCATAAGGTAAGTCCTAAGTTTACCTTGGGAGCATATCTAGAGGCGTATTACTCATCCCGAAATTTCTCCAATAATTATACGGCTACATTAATGCAGGCAGGAGAATTCACTCCGACAGCCCATAGCAAAGTAACCTATAATGAGGCTTTCCGTGCTAATCAATATGCCGGAGTCGGCGCCATGCCCATCTACCAGTTAAGCGAGTCTTTTCAATTACGCGGAGAATTTTATGGATTTGTACCCATCTTTCCTATCAAGAAAGATGAATATGGACAAGCATATTACGGGAAAGCTTTCACAAAATTCGAATATCTTGGAGAAATCTCATTAGTTTTTCAATTATCGTTCGGTTCTATCAGTGCTTATGTAAACCACTATAGTTCACCGTCTAACGATTGGAATGTAGGTTTAACACTGGGCTGGCAGTTGTTTAACTCCCGTTTCATCGAATAATTTTTAGAAAAAAGTTTTAGTAAAACGCTTGCATTTTCAAAAAAAGTCCGTATCTTTGCACCCGTTAAAACAAAAGAACAATAAATAATGGCCGC
>ENA-OPDD01002422-OPDD01002422.1-human-gut-metagenome-genome-assembly--contig:-NODE-2422-length-11464-cov-1.678149_pt1 | contig 11464 bp, 6 predicted proteins | sample MGYA00241574_ERZ501499 | MGnify/ENA primary metagenome ERZ501499 (study PRJEB25962, sample SAMEA2042576) | human gut metagenome | biome: human gut; feature: human-associated habitat; material: faeces...
ATCGAGTCCTTCCTGGATATGCTCGGTCACCATCCGCTTGTTCAGATAATTACTTTCATTGCTTTTCTGTATTTCCTTCTTCGAGAAAAGAAGGATTGCGGCAGCAAGCGGCACTACCCAGAACAAAGCAATCGTCAACTGCCAGTTATAAAATGCCATGCCGACGGTAATAAGCAGAATACTGATAATGGAAGCAAACAACTGGGGAACCGCATGCGAGAAAGTATGCTCGAGATCAGTGCAGTCATCCATAATCGTGGCGGTGAGGTCGGAAAGATTCTTTTCGCCAAAGAAAGCCAGAGGCAACTTGCGAAGTTTTTCCGCCAATGAGATACGCCGGTTTGCACTCTCATCATAAACGGTGGTATAGGTACTACGATATTGCAATACCGCAAATATATACATGACTATCATAAAGACAATACCGAGTATGCTATAATAGAGAATACCATGCGTCACCGAAGCCGAAGGCTGAAACACAGGACGAAGATATTCCTCAAGAAAAAGAAAAACAAATACCGCCGGCAACATCAATACAATATCGAGCAGTGTAGTGAAAAACACACCTTTACAGAAATCTTTCGCTCCTTTAGTTGAAAGGGCAAAACGTCTTTTTATTACTTCAATCATTAGAAACCTCCTTTCCTATTGTCCAGCGAACAGATTGCTGGTATTCATTCCACATATGATAATAGATGCCTTGTTTTCCAAGCAGGTTGGCATGTGTACCTTGTTCCGCAATCTTCCCCTTGTCAATGACGAGGATATTGTCGGCATCAGTGATGCTTGAAAGACGATGAGCAATCATCAATACGGTTTTTCCTTTTGTCAGTTCTTTCAAGGCTTGCTGGATGAGATGCTCATTTTCGGGGTCGGCAAAAGCAGTCGCCTCATCCAGTACAATGATGGGAGCATTTTTCAGGATTGCACGTGCCAGTACGATCCGTTGCTGTTCCCCGCCGGAGAGATATGTTCCCTCCGTACCAATCTTCGTATTCAGTCCGAGCGGAAGTTTATTGATAATTTCCCGGCATTGTGCCATATCTACTGCCCGTTCCACTTCCTCCATTGTCGCGTCGGGATTACCATATTTGATATTTTCGAGCAGAGAAGTCTTGAACAGCTTTGTATTCTGGAACACGAAAGAAATATATTTCATCAGTTCTTCGGGAGCGATTTCTCTTACATTGATGCCACCTATTAAAACTTTCCCTTCCGTTGCCTCCCAGAAACGGGGAACTAGACGGGCAATCGTTGTTTTCCCTCCGCCCGAAGCTCCGACAAGAGCTACTGTGTTTCCTTGCGGAATAGTGAAACTAACATCATCCACCGCCTTTTGATTAGCTCCCGGATAGCTGAAGGAAACTTTTTCGAACTGAATACTGAATTCCTTTACCGGTTGTGGATGCTCTACAACAGTCAGGTGCTCATAAGCAACCAGATTCTCAAGACGTCCGATAGCTTCACTCGCCTGCCCCAAAGCCTGATTGAGATACATACTCTTCATGATACTTTGGGAGAATACAGGAGTAATGAGAACAAACAGGAAGAAATTAAGTAATACCGATGCATAATTACCTGAATAACCAATCAGCAAAATAGCCAACGGAGCAAGGAAAAACACAAAACCATTGATTATTACGGTATAGAGCGACATCGGCTTCTCCCACATTCGTGTATAGCCGAATACCATTTTATTATAATTCATGATACAGCGGTGAAAGTTTTTGAAAGAGTAAATAGTCTGCTGGAAAACCTTCACTACGGGAATTCCTCTCACATACTCTACAGCTTCGGTATTCATTTCCTCCAGAGAGGTCATGTAGCTTTTCATAAACTGCCGTCCCTCCGCATTCATCATAAAACCCATAACCAGCATGGCAATAATTACAGGGACGATACATGCCAGACCGAGTATCCAATCGAACACAAAAATCAGTATGGCAGCTACCAACGGCACTAGAAAAGTAGCCGCAAGGTCGGGCAACTGATGTGCCAGAAAACTATGGGTAACCCCTGCATTGTCATCTATAATCTTGCGAATACGTCCGCTCGTATTAATGTCAAAGAAGCCGAGAGGCATACGCACTATCTGGCGCATGGCTTCTTTACGCAAATTCGATTCAACCCGAAAAGCTGCAAGATGCGAAGACATCAATGCGGCAAAATAAAGGACGATGCTCGCCACGGCCATGCCTGCCGCCCACCAGGCATACGTCACCACATTACCGGAAGAGGTTATCTCTCCGTGTTCAAGCAGTTCTCTCACAATCAGCCAAATAAGGATATAAGGCAACATGCCCGCCAGGGCACTTAGGGCAGACAGCAGCATTGCCGCAGGCAAAAGCACTTTCCGTTTACCCATGTAGTTCTGAAGTTTTTTCAATGTACTCATAACGTACGTTCAATCTATATTAAGTTCGACAATCATTTAACTTATCGCTTGTTTTCAAAAAAGAACAATATTCGAAATCGTTCAAAAAAAAGAGAGCTTATATTTCTATAAGCTCTCTTCATCCCATTCAATCCGGTGCATGTGCACCTTTGATATATGATTAATCTCGACTCGTCTCTCACTGATTCGCATAAGTTTTCAAATATTTTCTGCAAAGGTACAGCTCGCCGGCAAGACGGACAATACCTAAAAATAATGAAATTTGCTATTCATGTTTCAGCCATGCACTTGGCAATACTTCTTTTTCACCTTTTTCATTCACCAGTTCCATCTGCAATACGCCTCCGTTACAATCGAAGTAACGTACCTCTATCGGATGAAGCCCGGCTTTCAAAGCCTTCTGCACAATAATCTCTACCGGCGAATGTGCTCCATCATTATCTCCCAACAATTCACCGTCAAGCATTAATGTGCTACCGTCGTCCGAGAGAAGGGCAAATGTATAGATACCATCGGCAGGAACTTCCAGATAGCCGGTCAATACCAGACCGATATTTCCTTTCACCTCTTCGGGAATGGATACCGATTCCACCACATACTCCCCTTTGACAGGAGCTGCATCAATATCCGCACAAAGATTACCACGGAAATCGTGCCATACTGCTTTCAAGCCGGGCTGCAAAGCAGCCGGAGCAGTCACCGCCTCCGCATAAGGAGCCTTTACATACTTGGTACGCACCGCATCCGAAGGAGAACCATCCGGACGAAAAGTGCGGAAAGCGAAATCCGTAGTCTTCCCAACTTCCAAAGCACCGTTATAAAGAGCTGATTCTTTGGTAGGCATACTGCCGTCTGTCGTATAACGTATTTCAGTACCGGGTAACGGGCAGGTCAATTCCACAGTTGTTTCATCAATAAATGCATTCACTTTATAGAATCCCTGCAAATCAGGCACCCTATAATTTACCCTCATCACATCCATCCGCTTAAATTGCGGAACAAGCTGACGATAAAATTCTTCGAGACCCGGTTTAGCTGTCGGCTCCGCCCAAGCTATTTCACTCAACGCTATCATACGGGGAACAATCAAATATTCAATGCGCTTCATTGTCGGAATCCATTCAGCCCAGAGATTCGCCTGCACACCCCAGATATATTTCTTCTGTTCCGGCGATAACCGCTCGTCTGCACACGGATCATACGCAAGTATTTTCTTTACTGAATTCTGATCCTGCGCATAATCGAAATAGAAATATTCATTCGGACAAGCAATCACTTTCTGCTTTTGTGCAGTTGCCGTAGGCAATGCATCTTTCGCCCAACTTCTCCACCAGGTAATGGCAGCATCGGAAGATAATCCGTCGGATACCACTTCATCCCAGCCTATGAGTTTCTTTCCGTTGGCAAGGAAGAATTTCTCCATGTCACGTACAAACCATGCCTGAAGTTCTTCTACCGAACCCAGTTTCTCCGTACGAATCCGTTTCTGACAAAGAGGACATTTCTTCCAGTTGGCTTTTTCCACTTCATCACCACCCATGTGCACATATTCATAAGGGAAAAGTTCAAAAACTTCTTTGAACACATTCTGACAGAACTCCAGCGTTGTATCTTTGCCCGGACAGATAGGAGAAGAGAAAGTTTTCCCCCACCCGATTAATCCGTCACACACCAATTCCGGATATTGACCGATAGCTGCCAGAAAATGTCCCGGCATATCGATCTCGGGAATGACATCGATACCTCTTTGCGTAGCATAGGCTACTATTTCTTTTATATCATCATGAGTGTAATAACCTCCATACAGCGTATCTCCTTCCACAATGCGTATCTTATCTTCCGGAATCAGGAAATCGGTATTATCTTCTTCTTTCGCACGTGCCATACAGGTACGATCCTGCGTATTGAATTTACGCCAGGCCCCTTTTTCTGTAAGCAACGGGTATTTCTCGATCTCTATACGCCAACCCTGATCGTCGGACAGATGCCAGTGGAACTTATTAAGTTTATACAAAGACATCAGATCTAATACATGCTTCACTTCTTTTTTATTCCAGAAATGGCGGGAAGCATCCAACATAAATCCACGCCATTCAAACCGTGGCGCATCTTCTATTTGCACGACAGGGATAGAATAATTCTGTTTCTCTCCCTGCACTTCTATCGTTGCAGGAAGCAACTGGCGAATAGTAGTAATAGCAGAAATAATACCCGAATAGTCAGTTGCCTCTACCCGAATATACTCCGGTGTAGACTCAAGTTTATAAGAGCTAGGCTTTCCAACAGTATCCTTCAACTGAAAATACATATCTACCTGACTCTTATCGGTAGTGACTTCAACAGAAGACGATATGACATTCCGAAGAATCTCCTGCAGATACCCGGCAGCCGGAAACAAGGATCGGAAACCCCAATCTTCATTCCATCTTTTAAAACAAACGAGCCAGACTGCTCGGTCAGACTAACGGGGGTAGGTAAGATTGCAATCTCTTGCTTGACGGTAGGCGTGCAAGAAGAAAAAATACAAGCTGACACAATGAGAAAAGAGCTACTTAGTTTTTTGAACATGCGGTTAACTATTTAATAAATTAATTGTCCTGTTTTTAATTGACCATCTATATATAATACAACTAAAACGTATAAACTACTAAAAAGGCAGAAAAAGTTTTTTGCGACTTCATATCACAGACTCCTATTAATGTTTATCTTTGCTCCCCAATCCCATTACAAACAATTATAAAGAGTCACTTCAATGTCAAGAGAGAAAATACTAATCACAACCTCGTGGATCAGCACAATTGGCAATGCAATCTTGTCCGTATCCAAAATCATAATCGGTTTATTTGCCGGTAGTTTAGCCGTAGTCGGCGACGGTATCGACTCGGCAACCGACGTCGTTATCTCTATCGTTATGATTTTTACGGCACGCCTCATCAACCGCCCTCCTTCAAAGAAATATGTATTCGGATATGAGAAAGCGGAAGGGATCGCAACAAAGATTCTATCACTCGTGATATTTTATGCCGGTGTACAAATGTTGCTATCATCCACTAAAAACATCTTTTCAGATGAAGTGAAAGAGATACCATCGGCTATCGCCATCTATGTCACTATATTTTCTATTATCGGTAAACTCTTACTGGCTTCATACCAGTACAAACAGGGAAAGAAGATCAACAGTTCCATGCTCACGGCAAACGCTATCAATATGCGTAATGATGTTGTCATTTCAACCAGTGTTTTGTTAGGATTGATATTTACTTTTATCTTCAAATTGCCGATACTCGATTCGATAACAGGATTGATAATCAGTCTCTTTATCATCAAATCTTCCATCAGCATCTTCATTGATTCCAATGTGGAGCTAATGGACGGGGTGAAAGATGTCAATGTATATAATAAGATATTCGAGGCTGTAGAGAAAGTGCCCGGTGCCAGTAATCCGCATCGCGTCCGGTCACGAATGATAGGGAATCTCTATATGATTACCCTTGATATAGAAGTGAATCCACAAATCACGATCACGCAAGCCCATGAGATTGCCGATGCAGTGGAGAAGAGCATCATTAATTCGGTAGATAATGTATATGACATTCTGGTACATGTGGAACCTGCCGGTAAATGTCAGACAGGAGAAAAATTCGGGGTCGATAAAGATATGGTTTGATCCATCTCTACACAGAGTTTCTTTCACTTTCCTCTATCACCTATCACCGACACTTCCAAAAGCTCTTATTCATGGGGATTTCAGGGGTGGTGACAGGTTGTTTGCAACCTATCACCGCATCTATCACCTATCACCGCCCGATCAATCAATGATTAACAAGGAGAAAAGAACAAGTCTCTATACGACATATTAGTTTCAGCCGCTTGAAACTTTTAGTTTCAAGGCTTGGAACAAAGTGTTTCCCGGTGTGAAACAAATCGTTTCACTATTTGAAACAAAGTGTTTCAACGCAGGAAACAAAAAGTACCGTGCCGGGAAACTATTTTTATGACCGATTAATAGCTGATCTTTACTCCGGCAAAGAAACTTCTCGGCAAAGAAGGACCGTAAATATAACCGGAATCCCGGTTAGCTCCTCTGTCAAAGTCCTTCTGATAAGACTCAAAAATATTCTGAACTCCGCCGTTTAATTGCAAATCAACCGTTTTGTATAACTTGAAGTCATAAGCCAGTTTCACTCCCAAATCAAAGAAACGAGGTGTTCTGATTGCTTCCGCTTTTCTTTCAGGCATTTTACCCAGTTCGGCATTCTCGGCGGTGATATCCATACGTTGCACCAACATCCTGCCGGTATAGGTTCCTGACAAAGCAATAGATAAAGGTTTGATGGGGGTACAAGTAGCAGTGAAATAACCGTATGTATCGGGAGTACGGAAAATCTTCTTTTCTGCCGGTGCATCGTCATGCCACTTATGCGGTTCATCGTACCGGCTACGTTGTAAAGTTAATCCCGCTTGTATTTGCAGGATAGAAAGATAAGCCACTTTACCTTCCAGTGTCAATCCCATCACTTTAGCACCGGGGCCATTGCTACGTGTTTTCACTAATATACCATCACCACGGTCGTAAGGTTTGCCCAATACAAAAACATCGGTCAGTCTTGTATAAAAACCCTCAATCAACAAATTCGTCTGGAATGCTCCGAAACGATGATACATATCTGCAGAAACACTGAAACTTTGGGATTTCTCTTCTTTCAAATCCTTTGCACGCTCGATCATAGCCACCGTTCCGCCCACATTTTCAATATGCATATCCTCATCAAAAGCCTGCGGAGCACGAAATCCGGAAGAATAGCTTAAACGCAGGTTAATATTCTGGGTAGGATTAAAACGCAAGTTGGCACGGGGACTAAAGATCACATTATCCACCATATTATGCTTATCCAGACGACCACCAATCAGAATCCCCCAACGGTCGTTCTTCCATTCGTTCTGCAGAAAAGCACTGTAAATATTCACCGTCTGATCCGTGTGACGGTTATATCCCCACATGTTATCTTTTAGGCGGTCACGGTTATATTCAAGCCCTGCCGTGAGATCAGAAGGCATAAAAAAGCACTTGTCAAACGTATGTACGTATTGTGCACCACCCATAGCGGTTAAATCCGTTGTCTTTCCATAGGCTTTCAGAGGATCGTTACCCGGTCCGTAATAACTGTCCCGGTCTGTATTGGCAGCCGATGCAAAAACACTTAGACGGTTCTTTTCATCCGGAGAGAAATAATCGAATTTCAAACTTCCACCATCAATAGAATGTTGCAACTGCTCCGCAATATGCGCTTCGTGAGGAGGACGGTTCAACATATCCCCTCCACGACGGAATTCCTGCATGTGGTGATATTCAAAGGTCAGTTTGGAATAAGTACTTGTTTTCAGATAAGAGCGGAAACCCACTGTCTGATTCTTCAATTTGGGCAGTTCGGTAAATCCGTCTCCGTCATAATCATATCCCGACCGATAACGGTTCTGACCAAAGATATACAATCCGGCACGATGATCGTCCGTCACCAATGAAGCATTCAGCGAGGTGTTGTTATCGAATGAGGAGCTTCCTCCTAAAGAAGTTATGGTGTGCGACAGCTGACCCGAATTACGTAAAGGCTCTTTGGTGATTATATTAATCGTTCCTGCAATAGCTGAAGAACCGAACAAGGCGGAGCCTCCCCCACGCATCACTTCTACACGTTCAATCATACTGGCAGGAATCTGTTCCAGTCCATACACTCCGGAAAGGGCGCTGAATACGGGACGCGAATCTATCAGAATTTGTGTATATGGTCCGTCCAGACCATTGATGCGGACTTGCTGGAAGCCACAATTCTGGCAATTTGTCTCCACACGCACTCCGGGCTGGAAGTTCAGTCCTTGTGATAAAGTGGAAGAGTTGGTGGTTTCAAAAAGTTTCAGGTCGACAACATTCACCAAAGTAGGAGCCATACGACGTGTCGTTTCACTCCGGTTGGCGGAAACTACTACTCCGTCGAGAGCAATCGCATCCTCTTCTATTTCAAAATCTTCTTCCAGTGTCTTTCCTTTTTTCAGAGTTACGTTGCGGGTCACTGTCTTGTAACCTACTGAACTAACTTCCAGTATAAAATTTCCTTCCGGCAAATTCTTCAAAAAATAATGCCCGGTAGCATCGGTCACGGTTCCTATGGTCGTTCCTTTCAGTGCGATAGTGATGTACGGAAGATGTTCTTTCGTTTTTTTATCCAGTACATGACCTATTATATTCGCATCGGATTTCTTCAGTTCAGGGTAGTCCGGACGTTCAGCCAATGCGTATGACAAGACACAGCACAGGCCGACCAGGACTAAAAGATATTTCTTCATTGTCGTTAGTCTTTTAATGTTTTAATTCGAAAAATAATAATAAAGGGAAAGGGAAGCAGCGATCGTTAATCGTTGATCCTAATACATTAATACTGTTCCCCCAAAAAGATAGACTAAGCGATAGGAGGTGCTCTAAGAGATATTACGCCCGGACAAGAACGGTAAAATTGCTCAATTTGCGGGCGGACAAACAGGATGCATAATAGAGATAAAGCAGCAACAGAGAATGTTGGTATCAAACCGCTGTCGGTCACCAACACATGACTCAAGAGATGAATTAGTTGGAATTCAACCGTCGTATGGCTATGTTCGCTGCCTTTTTTAAATGGATGTGAATGGACAATTGTAACCCCGTTGACCACATGGGAGTGAGTAAACAAAGTGATTCCTGCCATGTACGAGATAAACAGTACAGGCAGAAACCACTTCATTATATGTAGGTACAATTGTTTCATTCGGTCATCTTGCACATTTATTCTGTGCACCTAAGTCAAGGTTTAGTTTGTTTTTTGCAAAGATAAGGATTGTCTCCATGCAAAACAATCCCTATTTATAACGATTTTAAATCTTAACCGAATTTTAATAACTTATCTTCACTCCGGCAAAGAAACTTCTCGGCAATGACGGACCATAGATATAACCGGAGTCACGGTCAGCCCCTTTGTCGAAGTCGTTCTGGTAGGCATTGAAAATATTCTGTACACCGGCATTTACCTGCAAGTTCATCGACTTGTAAAGTTTGAAATCATAGGCAGCCTTCAAACCGATATCGAAGAAGTCCTTCGTATTCACCGTTATCGGTTTTTCAAGGAATCCCGGAACTGGTTCGTGGGGAACCAGCATCGAACCGGTATATGTACCGGAAAGAGCGATAGATAATGGTTTTATCGGGGTATAGGTTGCTGTAAAATAACCGTAAGTATTCGGTGTACGCATCATTTTCTTTACAGCCGGAGCTTCTTTGTTCCATACATGCGGTTCGCTATAATGGCTCTGTTGCAGGGTGACTCCTGCCTGAACCTGGAATTTAGTCAGATACGCCATCTTTCCTTCCAATGTCAGTCCCATCACACGGGCTCCCGGTGCATTGTAGCGTGTACGTGTCAGGATTCCATCCACTACCTCTCCGTCGGTAAGGGCAAATACATCTGATAACTTTGTATAAAATCCTTCTACCAAAAAGTTAACCTGAAACGCACCAAAACGATGATAAATATCTGCCGAAGCACTCAAACTCTGTGATCTTTCTTCTTTCAGATTATCGGCCAGTTCAACCATCGCCACATTACCGCCTACATTCTCCACATGCAAATCCTCGTCGAAAGCCTGCGGAGCACGGAAACCGGATGAGTAGCTGAAACGAAGATTGATATTTTCCGTCGGATTATAACGCAGATTGGCACGCGGACTGAATATCACATGGTCAATCAGGTTATGTTTATCCAAACGACCGCCAATCAGAAATCCCCAATGCTCATTCTTCCATTCATTCTGAAAGAAAGCACTACCGATATTCACTTTTTGGTCTACTGTACGGTGGTATCCCCACATATTGTCTTCCAGTTTATCCTGATTGAATTCTATTCCGGCAGTCAGGTCAGCAGGCATGAAAATACATTTTCCGAAACTATAGACATATTGCGATCCTGCCATCCAGTTTAAGTCGGTGGTGTTTCCGTAAGCATTCGGATCTTGGCCGCCACCATAATAGCTGTCACGATTGATATGCTGCGCTGATGCAAACACATTGAAACGATGTTTCTCGTTAGGTGAGAAATAATCAAATTTCAGTCCTCCACCATTGATCGAGTGTTCGGTCTGTTCCGCTACATTCGCTTCGTGAGGTGGACGGTTCAACAAGTCTCCTCCCCTACGGAATTCTTCCATGTGGTGATATTCAAAAGTTAGTTTCGAATATGTCGTTGTTTTCAGGAATGAACGGAAACCGATGGTTTGGCCGTGTATCTTGGGAATTTCAGAATATCCGTCACCATCATGGTCATACGCGGAACGATGGCGATTCTGACCGAAGATATACAAACCGGCACGCTGGTCGTCCGTCACAAGTGATGCATTCAGCGCCGTACTGTTATCAAAAGCATCGCCATCACCAATACCTGTAATGGTATGCGATAACATACCGGAATTGCGCATCGGTTCTTTGGTAATGATATTGATTGTTCCGGCAATAGCAGACGAGCCGAACAAAGCAGATCCGCCTCCACGCATCACTTCCACACGTTCTATCATGCTGGCAGGAATCTGCTCGATGCCATACACACCGGAAAGTGCACTAAAAATAGGACGGGAATCGAGCAGGATTTGCGTATAAGGGCCATCCAGTCCATTGATACGCACTTGCTGGAAGCCGCAATTCTGACAATTAGACTCTACACGGACACCCGGCTGAAAGCTCAATCCTTGTGCCAAAGTCGTAGAATTGGTATTCTCAAAGATTTTCAGATCCACCACATTCACCAGTGTCGGAGCCAGGCGACGGGTAGTCTCGTTACGATTGGCAGATACTACTACGCCATCCAAGGCAACTGCATCTTCTTCTATCTCGAAATCTTCTTCCAATGTGCGCCCTTTCTTCAGCGTCACATTCCGTCTGACGGTTTTATACCCCACCGAACTAACTTCGAGCACAAAATTGCCTTCGGGAAGATTCTTCAAGAAATAATGCCCGGTAGCATCGGTTACCGTTCCGATGGTAGTACCTTTCAA
>ENA-OPDD01002427-OPDD01002427.1-human-gut-metagenome-genome-assembly--contig:-NODE-2427-length-11441-cov-2.194449_pt1 | contig 11441 bp, 13 predicted proteins | sample MGYA00241574_ERZ501499 | MGnify/ENA primary metagenome ERZ501499 (study PRJEB25962, sample SAMEA2042576) | human gut metagenome | biome: human gut; feature: human-associated habitat; material: faeces...
TTTCCATTCCGCTTGTGCTATCCTTATTCTTGTCAGAACGACAGGACGCGCCCCTCATCGGCGCAGGAGGATACAGATATGATGGCTTTCATCGGCTCCGTTTTCAATTGCATTTTTTGTTTCAAATACCTTTGTTTCTATCGTTGTCTGTCCCAAAGGAAAACTGATTGCTGCACCTACATGTACCTTTGAATCTTTTAACAATTCTTTACAGCATGCAACAGGAGATGAGTTAATTGCAACCATGGCAAAACCGTATTCATCTGCTTCACGACAAAGTTTTTCAAAATCTTCTTTCTGTGCATAGGCTTTTAACTGGGTATGATCAAAATAAGCCGCTAATTCTTTTACTGTCAATTCTTTCATTCTTTTTTCCTCTTTTCTACTATTTTTTTAATATTTCATAAGCTTTTGTTGTACAAACTTTATGAATTCCCAATTTGAATAACTCTTCAACCTGTTCTTTTGTTTGTATATTTTCATTTGCTATAATTTCCAACTTGCCTTTGGAAGCTGATACAATCGTCTCATAAGCTTCTTTTCCTGCAAAAGGTACTTCATATGGCATAAACCCGGCAGATGTAACCAATGATGTAATACCGGCTTCTATCGCCATCTCACATACCTCATTGATCTGTTCTTTGTTTAAAACACCAATTTCCGTGATAAGTTTTACCGGAATCCCTTTGGCAGCCTGAACAAGTGCTTTCATCTCTTCCTGTGTCCATCCATCTACGGAACCCTTTAATTCAATGTGGTTTTCCTCAGCAAAATCCTCAATGATCTTATCTGCACGGAAACGCTCATGGCACTCTTTACAATCCATCAGCGGATCAGAAAACCCGCCAAGATGTCCGGATGCCACCCATGTCTGCGGATTCATCAGGATTGCACAGTCAACACCTACGTTGTACGGACTCTCCTGGATAAATTTCTGCCACCATGCTTTTTTTACATTGTTCTTCAGTTCTACACCAAGATTACCATAATCCCATGTATTTGCAAGTCCACCGTAAATCTCAGATCCCGGATATACGAATCCTCTGGATTTTGCCAGTGCTACAATTTTTTCCATTGTCTTTTCCATGTCATTTCTTCCTTTTCTACTTTTTCTATTTTCTATTATGATTTTTCTTAATTTAACTTTTATTTTTTTATTTGTCAAATTATTTTATGCTAACTGGTAAAATATTTTCTAAAAAATATGATTATTATTCAAGTTCATACACAATATAACTTAGTTCATCATCCGACTTTGCTGTAGTCACAATGCCATCATCATCAATCTTACAATTATCACTTGTATATAAAACATTGCCTTCTACCTGAACCTTATACTGTTCATCCACTATTAAAATATTACTATCCGTCATACTTTTAATAGTTTTAGCCTTGATTTTATCCTTTTTGCCTGGTTCAACAAAATTACCACTTATTTTGCAATCGTCATTAGAATCAATTGTTCCAATATAGAATTTGTCTTTTTCCACTCTATTATCATTTAGCATATAATTAAGTAAATCATATGTTGTTGTAAAATCAAGAGACAATGTTGCAACCTTTTTTGACACACTAAAGCTATCAAGTGTAATTGCATCATCTACTGAAGCATCACTACTAGCATTGTATGCCTTAATTTCAGCCTCTATCTCCTTCTTTAGTTCATCTTTATCATAATAATCCTTATCAAACGATTCGCTTACAGCATATGAAACCATACCGTCCTTCTGTATGTAGATAGCACTTTGACCTGATTCCAAATCAACATCACCAACAGTATGACCGCAAGCCGTCAGCCCTAATGTCAAAACAACTGACATTAGCATTGCCATAATTCTCTTCATCTCTTAGTCTCCTATTTTTTTCTCTAGTTAGTAATTTTATACGTTTAAGCAATTAATTTCAATATTAAATTTCCAGAAATTCTAAAGAATTAAACTTCCTATCTATATGTTTCTTTATATATTTGTTAATTATCCCCTTCATCTGTTCCAGTACTTTATCTGTCACGTCAAAGGAGAATAATCTTGTTATAGGTGATGTAACTATATATTGAAGTGCGTAAATTGTTGAATTGTCAATTATATTTTTCTCTGGTACTTTTCCATGACAGTTGCTACATATCATTATACTATTTTTTTCATCAAAGTAATCAAGATTCTCTTTTTCTCCGCAATTGCCACAAGTAAACACATTTGGATACTCACCATTTATAACAAGAATTCTTAATTCAAATATGCATCTAATCAATTCTTTTTTTAGCATATTTTTGGATAATGCCTTCATAGACATATATAGTAGTTTAAGTGTTTCTCCTGCCTCAATGCCTTCCCTACCATAATAGTCCGCCAGTTCCAAAAAGTACATTCCCATATACATACTGTCAATGTCTTTCATGTCACTGCTGAAATAGTCACTTATTTTCATTGATGTTACCGTATATGCATTTCTTCCTCTGTACAAGGTAAATTCACCAAAAGCCATTGGCTGGCTTCCTGCAAGAAACTGACTTGTTGTTTTTCTTGCACCTCTTGCAAAAGCTGTGATTTTACCAAATTCCTTTGTTAACAATACCAGTCTTTTGTCATATTCACTTATAGCCATGGAGGATATTACCATCCCAATTACTGTTACTGTTTCTATCATTTGCCTTTTCACCTTCTATTGCAGAAATAAATTTTTCGCAAGCCTGTCTTTTTCTCTCCTCAGAATACTTCAAATAATCTTCAATCTTTCCTGTTGCCCAAAAAGCACTAGAACTTCCCTGATATTCCATATTCCCTCCTAAGTACCAATTCTAAAACTAATTTCATTCAGTGCCATTCCCACCATTATGCAGACACCGTGGGCTAAGACCTTTTGACACTGTAATCCTATATAAAATTATATTTTATTTTCCATGTTTTATATGTCTATAATTAGGATTCTCCATAGAAATTTTTGTATACTTATTTAGGCTTGTAAGAATATATTGGAAATTATTTTTCTTCAATATATCCGTAATTCTTCATTAATAATTCGCTGTCTCTCCAGTCTTTTCTAACTTTTACCCATAACTGAAGATTAACTTTCATTTCCAACTGCTGCTCAATTTCATATCTGGCATTTGTACCGATTTTCTTAAGCATGCTGCCTTTTTTGCCAATTATTATTCCCTTATGTGAATCTCTTTCACAAACTATTGTTGCGTCAATATCCATAATTTCAGCATTTTTTCTCTGCTTCATTCTTTCTATTGTTACAGCAATTCCGTGAGGCACTTCTTCATTTAATGCGTGCAGAGCTTTTTCTCTTATTAATTCAGCTACAATCTGTCTCATTGGCTGGTCTGTAACTGTATCTTCATCATAGTACATAGGACCTTCCGGCAAATACTTAAATATTTCCTCAACAACTGTATCTGTGTTCTGACCTCTAAGAGCTGATGCAGGAATGATTTCATTAAAATCATATATTTTTCTATATGCATCAATAAAAGTCAAAATCTCTTCACGTTTAACTGTATCTGTTTTGTTAATTACAAGAATTACAGGTACATCAATGCCTTTAAGTTGTTCAGCAATATGCTGTTCCCCTGCACCGATAAAAGTGTCAGGTTCTACAAGCCATAATATAAGGTCAACTTCCTTTAATGTTTTTTCTGCCACATTAACCATATATTCCCCAAGCTTGTTCTTAGCTTTGTGGATTCCTGGTGTGTCAAGGAATACTATCTGACCTTCATCACATGTGTATACTGTCTGTATCTTATTTCTTGTAGTCTGTGGTTTCTTTGATGTTATTGCTATCTTCTGACCAATAATCTGATTCATTAATGTAGATTTTCCTACATTTGGTCTGCCTATAAGAGCTACAAATCCTGATTTAAATTTTTCTTTCATTATCTTATTGCATCCCCTGGATGCTCTCCTTTCTTTCGGTAAACAACTGATAATTCTCTTTAGTTCCAATATATCTGTCTGATATTTTTAGTTATAACTTTAAACTAATACTTTTTAAACTAATTCTACTATTTTTTCAAAAAGTTCTTTGTCCTGTTCTATTGCACTTGCACTACCTACTACGCAAATATTATTGTCTGCCATAGCTTCTCTTACCAAAGGTGCAAGCTCTCTAATGTTTTCAACATTGGTTGAAAGAATCTGCTTACGTTCTCTTTTTAATGTTTCATAATCTGTGTCTGTAATAAAACAGCTAAACTCTCTTCCACTTCTGTCTGCCGCATTAAGTGGTGTATCAATTCCGCTAATTGTTCCTATAATATATTTACGCATTTCTCTTTCATCTACATTAAAATTTTCAATAAAATCTGCTGCTTTTAAATATACCTGATTAGTTTTTCCAAGGTTTGGATCTCTATATGAAGTAAACATTACATCACCATTTCTTGTAAATGAAGCATTACATCCATAAGCTCCACCTAATTCTCTAATGTTATTCCAAAGATATTTACTTCTCATAATATTTCCAAGAACCATAAAGCTTCCACTAAATACCTTGTCATTATCCTTGTTGTAGTTACCTGTTCTTGCAACGTATTGGACCTGACCTGATGTTTTTATTGCTTCATTTTTCTTTTCAGGTTTAAACTGCCACAAATCCGTATTTCTTGGAACATTATAAACACTATTCTTTAAGTCAATAACAAGTTTTTTCACAAGTTCATAACTTTCCTTATCTCCGGCATAATTCAAGTACATTTTCTGGTTGCTGAACACATATTCAATTGTATCTTTTAAATTCTTTGCGAAATCTTCTTTCTTTTCTTCATAATTATCCAAAATGTCACTTAAGAACTGATAGAATGCAAGTCCTGTTGACTGTTCTTTTAAATAATATGATTTTGAATAATAAGACATTGCTCTAAGCATTGCAGCACTGTCACCTGTCTTTATTATTGAAGATTTCACTCTTGATTTTAATTCTTCAAGAATTTCTTTTAAACGCTTATAGTCATCAAACTTAGTTTCCAAAACAACTTCTTTAATCAAATCAAAAGTCTTTGGAATCTTGTCATAAAGCATCTTTGCGTGAACCTCGCCTGTAAGCATTGGTTCTCCTGTTTTCTTATTAACATAAATTCCTGAATCAAAAGCAAAACCACCTAAATCCAAATCAATTTCAGTATTAAGTTCTGTATAAGAATGCTTTTCAGTATCCATGTAACTTAACACAGGTTTCAAAAGTCCCATATAACTTTGATATTTTTCAGGCAAATCTGTACAGTCGAATACTATGTCAAGGTATCCTATTCCATTAGTAAACAGGTCGTTGTAAAGCATTGTTATGCCTTCTTTAGTTTCTGGTTGTCCAATGATTTTTCGTGGTTCTTTTCCTATATCCTCGATTTCAAGTAAAGGAATTTTTGCCAAATCTTCAGGTGATGAAGATGTTGTCTGATATTCTTTTAGTTCCTTTGTTTCTCTTATTATATTTTCAATTTCTTCATCTGTCATTGTACCTTTCTTAGCTTCCAATGAATCTTTTAACTGCTGTTCTTTCTTTTCAGTCAATCCTTTTTCAGGTGTTAATATTACCACTGATTTGTGAGTATTTTTTATAAAATATTCTGTGATTAATTTTTCAAAATAATCTGTGTCAATCATCTTTCTAAGTTTTTCAAAAACCTTGTTTGTTTCTAATAAAACAAAAGGATTGCTGTCATCATATAACCAGCTTGAAAGCATATTTATTCCAAAGATTAATCCCTTTGGTATTCTGCCAAAATCTGATTCTCTCACTTTAAATTCAAGGCTGTTTAATCCTGCCAAAAGTGCCTTTTTATCAAGACCTTCCTTTGCTAATTTTTCAAGTGTTTCATTTATTATTGTAATAAATTTTTCTTTGTCTGATTCATTGGCATATTTTGCGACAATGCTGTACATAGGCTGGCAAATATCGTCCTCATACTGACTATAAACATCTTTCCCGATTTTTGCATCAATTAAAGCCTGCTTAAGAAAAGCTCCAGGCATTTCCATAAGAACGTATTCCAAAATCTGAATTGCAGTATTTAATTCTACATCACTGCTATCGCCAATTACATAATTAACTGTAAGAACTGTGTTGTCTTCCAATGATTCACTGTCTGTAATTGCATAAGCCACTTTTTCTTCCTTTAACTGTGAAAAAGCAGGCTGTTTCTTTACTTCTGAATCAATTTTCAACATATCATACTTGCCAAGATATTCCTTGTCAATCCACTGAAGTCTTTCAACCATATCCATATCTCCATAAAGATAAATGTAGCTGTTAGACGGATGATAGTATTTTCTATGAAAATCCAAATATTCTTCATATGATAATTCCGGTATATTGTCAGGATTTCCGCCTGACTCATAACTATAAGATGTGTCCGGATACAATGAATGTAATGTTGCTCTATCCATTACGCCGTCCACTGATGAATAAACGCCTTTCATTTCATTGTATACAACTCCGTTGTAAGTTAATTCTCCATCCTTGTTTTCAAGTTCGTAATGCCATCCCTCCTGAAGAAAAATCTTCTTTTCATCATATATATTAGGATTAAAAACTGCATCCATATACGTTTCCATAAGATTCTTAAAATCCTTGTCATTATAACTTGCCACAGGATAAATTGTCTTATCCGGATATGTCATTGCATTTAAAAATGTGTTAAGTGACCCCTTAACTAATTCCATAAAAGGATCCTTAACAGGATACTTCTTCGAACCACAAAGTACTGTATGCTCGATAATGTGCGGAACTCCCGTATCATTATTAACAGGTGTTCTAAATCCTATATTAAATACCTTGTTATCATCATCATTAGCCAGAAGTACTATTCTTGCTCCTGTTTTCTTATGTTTCAGAAACCATCCTTCTGAATCAACTTCTTCTATATTTTTATGAAGAATCACTTCATATTCTTTTAAATTGCTTATCTGCTCATTTAAATTCTTTGCCTCTAAAGTCATTGCTTCCTCCAAAATTAAATCTAATACATTATATACTAACATATTTTGGTTCTTCTATCTAGATTTATACCTATATTGTTTAGTCGCAGATTTATACCTATATTGTTTAGTCGCAGATTTATACCTATATTGTTTAGCTATCGCAAATATCAAGTCTAATCGCATATAACACAAAAGGTGCATAGCATAAAGCCACGCACCCTTTGGTTGTTTGAAATATATATATTTATTATTCTAATTTTTAAAACAAATATCTGACCACTGACACTTACCACAAGTTTCTCTCATCTTACCTGAGTCTATAATGTTCTCTCTTATGGCTTTGGTAATATTTGACCATTTGGCACTGTTTCCTACAGTTTCAATTACTTTGTCATACACTCTCTTGTCATGTTGTCTTACAGAATCTTCATTCTCACATGCCCCACCCATATTATGTGGGCAATTCTTACATACATCATCTGTTCCTTCAACAATCTCAACCTGAGGATCTTCTTTTTCAAGTTTTTCTTTTATTGCTGCCATAGATGCAACAAATCCATCGCTGTATCCCTTGCCCTCAAAGAACTGCATACACAACATATGATGTGGTCTAATTAAGTATTTTGACATATTTCTTCATCCTATTAACAATAATTGTTGCTACTAATATTTTAACTAAATCAGGAATAATAAATGGTATTACACAGTATCCCAATGCCACTGTCAATGAAGTCTTCATTACAAACATAAACTGAATTGTTCCAATAACAAAACATACAACATCACCTAAAATCATAGCTACAACTGTAGCTCCAAGTTTTAACCATGTAGAACTCTTTTCAAAGAAATGAGTGATTATGCCAATAATAAGTGCAGTAAAAACAAATCCTGTTATGTAACCACCTGTTGTTCCAACAATAACTCCCGGTCCGCCTGCACCACAAAATACAGGTACACCAATAATACCAAGCAAAATATAAACTATAACTGCTAATGTTCCTCTCTTCGTTCCAAGTATGCCTGCTGTTACAAAAACACCAAATGTCTGTAATGTAAATGGTACAGGTCCTACTGAAATCTGTATAAATGAACATACAGTTATTATTGCTACAAATACAGCTATAAGAACCATATCCTGAACAGTTAAAAATTTCTTATTATTCATTTTTTATAAAAGGCATCAATTGAGTAATTAAATTTATGCCTATGTCCCTTCTAAATATTCTCTGAATATGCGCACTCCAACGTCACCATTGTAAGACAACGTTTTTCAATTGTCAACCTATTTTATTTTTCAGCTAACATTTTATTATTCATTCACTTTGTTTTGTTGAATAAACATATTTTTGATGTTATACTTTTTATGTTATATTTTTGACATTATATTTTCATTACATAAAATAAATTTTGTTATGTACTTCTATTGCATAACTCTTTATTGCATAATCATACTAATTAAGAAAGGTTTCTGTTACCATGAGCATAAAAGACGAAGTTTTAAAACAGCTTGAAGAAAATAAAGGTGAATACATTTCAGGAGGTCAGCTTGCAACTAATCTTAACGTAAGCCGTAACTCTATCTGGAAAGCCATTAAAACTCTTGAAAAAGACGGCTATTCAATAAATGCAATTCCTAACAAAGGATATTGCTTAGAGCCTGATAATGACATTCTTTCACCACAAAGCATTGAACAATATTTAAATTATCCACTTGATTTGTCTGTATATAAAACCATTACATCTACCAATACAGTTTTAAAAGAAAAAGCCGAACAGAGTGCGCCACACGGCACAGTCCTTATCGCCACAGAACAGACACTTGGCAGAGGACGAATGGGTAAGAAATTCTACTCTCCATCAAACACAGGCCTGTACATTAGCATATTAGTAAGACCTGATATTCCTGCTGATCAGGCTTTATTCTTAACAACTTCTGCTGCTGTGGCAACAGCCAAAGCCATTGAAGATGTTTCTAACAAAAAAGCTGACATTAAATGGGTTAATGACATTTATATTGAAGGTAAAAAAGTTTGTGGCATTCTTACCGAAGCTGCCTTTAATATTGAAACATCAAAGTTGGATTATGCCATAGTAGGAATTGGCATTAACGTATGCCCACCTGAAGACGGTTTTCCTGAAGATATTTCAGAAATTGCAACTGCTATTTTTGAAAAAAGCAGTGATGCCGTAAATAAGCGAAGCATACTTGTTGGTCACCTTTTAAACTATTTTATGGAATACTATGAATCCTTTGACAAAAGAGCTTATCTTGACGAATATATTAGCCGTTCAATGATAATTGGGCAACCTATCAGCGTACTTTCTAACGGAACTTCAAGAAATGCACTGGCTCTTGAAATAGACAAGGAATGCCATCTTAAAGTTCGTTATGAAGACGGTTCTGAAGAATGGCTAAACTCCGGCGAAGTCAGCACTAAAATTCAAAAATAATATAATACTATAGATTATAAGTTAAATTGTCTTATCCCACCTGTGCCTGCACAATGGTGGGATAATGACTTTAGGACACATCTGATTTTTATTCAGCTATTGCTGACTTTCTAACTGTTATTTCTCCATTTTTTCCATTTACATATTTAAATTTTTCAGTTACTGCAACAGACAAAAGTCCCTCTTTATAGTCTGCATCATATACTTCAACGGTAACATCTCCCTTGCCTTTCATGTTAACACTTAACAACTGAATAAAATATGCTACCATTTCCTTATTAGACAATATAGTCGACTGATTTTCAATCTGACTGTCTGAAACTGTTTTCTTAATTGATGCAGAAACTGCTCTGTTTAATTCGTCTGTTCTTAAGTCCTTACTTTCCACAGATACTATTGTCATTGCAGCTATGAAAATTATAACTATGGTTCCCACAATAATTATTATCTGTTTCATACACTACCATTCCTTTGTAATATTTTTATTAAGACTATTGGTTATTCTGTAGCCTTTTCCTTTTACAGTCTTTCTTATCTGCTCAATTTCATCACTTGTATACGCAACTTTGAGCATTGGATTTGAATCTTTTAACGCATTAGTTAACCTTGTATTCAAAGTCTCATTTCGCTTTTTATTCCATTTTGAAGTATCTGATAATGTATAAATATATTTACTGCTTATAAATCTTACAGAACCAATAGCTGTTTCATTATCTAATACATAAATTTTAAACGTTGCTGTTGCATTTACACTTGCTGTTTCTGTTTCAGTGTATATCTTTATTTTATATACACTAACCTTTGACGTATTAATGTACTTTTCAGGAACAAGGTTTGATCCCGTCGCTAATAAATTATTGTCTTTGTAATTACCTTTACTGCCACTGTCACTTTTATTGCTACTGTTATTGTTTTTACTATCACTTTTATTGTCAGTACTATCGCTCTTGTTACTGCTGCTGTCACTTTTATTACTAGCACTATCGCTCTTATTACTGCTGCTATCATTTTTATCGTTAGTACTATCGTTCTTGTTACTGCTGCTATCATTTTTATCGTCACTACTATCATTATTGACAAGATTATCACTGGTTCGGGTTATTTCTATTATTCTAACATAATACTCATTTCCGTTATCAACATCGTCAGTTACTGTAACTTTTTTCAGCAATTCTTCTCTATTTATAACTATGCCTTGTCCTTTAAAATAATATCTGTCCTTAGCATTTATATATATTTCCTTAGGTGGACGTTTCTTCCACTGAGCATATAGAACTCTTGATTCATTGGCATAAAAATAAGCTCCCGCTGAAATTCTTGTTCCTCTTCCATCTTTTGAGTAATTCCAATGTTTTTTAGTATCAATTATATATTTTTCTCTTTTAGGACCTTCACTGCTTAATTTAATATTTTCATATGCTTTGCGTTATATTATGTTAAAAGTTTTTATATTAATAACTCCTTTTGCAATTTTGACGCTTATTAATAGCTCTACTTCTTGGTTTTTTAAAATGTATGTACGCACAATAATTTCATTATTTTTATTGCAGTCATTAGTTTCAATTATTTTAATTGTTATATTCACATTCAACTTTGAAACCACTGATATATTTTCACAATTAATGTACATCCGGTGGAATATATGCATTAATTAAAGCAAATTCTTACATGAAAGAATTAATAGGTGGAATTAGCACAGATATTAGTAATAATTTAAGTTTTTCCAAAGGTTTAATTATGAAATAAAATATAAATTTATTTCTTTATACCATATATAAACTCTATAATTCGTAAGGAGGTTTTTATTAATGAAATTTATTTTTCCACAAAATTATAGTTTTAAAAGCAAGTTTCTTGGTATTATAGAATATAATGTCTTAATTTTAAATATAATTTGGTGTGCTTTTGTTTTTTGTTTAATAAATTTAATATTTACCAATCTTAATCTTAAAATTTTTATATTTGTTACATTTTGTTTACCTGTTTTATTGTTAAGTATTTTCAGTTTTAATCACGAAAATATTATATCTATTGTTGTTTATATATCAAAATTTATTTTCAAACCAA
>ENA-OPDD01002430-OPDD01002430.1-human-gut-metagenome-genome-assembly--contig:-NODE-2430-length-11433-cov-1.412023_pt1 | contig 11433 bp, 10 predicted proteins | sample MGYA00241574_ERZ501499 | MGnify/ENA primary metagenome ERZ501499 (study PRJEB25962, sample SAMEA2042576) | human gut metagenome | biome: human gut; feature: human-associated habitat; material: faeces...
GCATAGAACTTCAATGCACGTCCACCGGTCGTAGTCTCCGGATTACCGAACATAACACCAACCTTTTCACGAAGCTGGTTGATAAATATAACAACGCAGTTATTCTTGCTTACAACAGGTGTAAGCTTTCTTAATGCCTGTGACATAAGTCTTGCCTGAAGACCTACATGTGAATCGCCCATATCACCATCAATCTCTGCTTTAGGAACAAGAGCTGCAACTGAATCGACAATTACAATATCGACTGCACCAGATCTTACCATAGTCTCTGTAATCTCAAGCGCCTGCTCGCCGCTGTCAGGCTGCGAAATATATAAATTATCAATATCAACCCCAATATTCTTAGCATATACAGGATCCAGAGCATGCTCTGCATCAATAAAACCTGCAATACCGCCTCTCTTCTGTACTTCAGCAACCATATGAAGTGCAACTGTTGTCTTACCACTTGATTCAGGTCCATATATCTCTACAACTCTTCCTTTAGGAACTCCACCGATTCCCAAAGCGATATCTAGACTTAAAGAACCTGTAGGAATACATTCAACATTAAGATTAGCTGTTGATTCCCCAAGCTTCATTACAGAGCCCTTACCAAACTGTTTCTCAATATTAGAAATTGCCGCATCAAGGGCTTTCATCTTATCTTCATTAACCATACCTTAAACTCTCCTTTTGAACATGTGTTCGTTTTCTAAATAATATCTTATTATGTCTGCATTGTCAAGAACCTTTCGAACATTTATTCGTTATATTTGTTTGTATACTGGAATAGTAAAAATATATCATATTATATATATTTTGTAAACGCCTATTTTATATTATTGTATCTTAATATAATATTTTATGCATAAATTTAGCAAAATCTTTTTTACTTGCACAACCTCTCGAATGATACCTGTATCAATTCATTGTAATATTGAATCCGATGTCGTTATAAAACTCACTAAAAGCAATATTCTCTTTGTTTTGTAGGTCTTTTTTTACATTTTAAACAATGTGTCTATGCTTGATGACCCACTAAATCTTTGGAATTGCATGATGTAGTAGGTCTTTTTTTATATTTCTGCTTGGTAAAAGATAATTCTGAAGGATAAAGACCTACTCAATGCCCACTTCTTTCTCATCTAGTAGGTCTTCTCGCCCATTCACGCATCCTATACGGCTCTAAAAACCTACTCAACACTCACATCTCACTCACTTAGTAGGTCTTCACATTCCAGCTCGCTCCAGCCCACTCTAATCCCAGCAAAAAAGACCTACTCAAGCCATCTTTCAAGCTTAATAGTAGGTCTTCAACGCCATAGCAAATAATATAGTAAATAATATAATAAAACTAATAATTACAATAATCTCTACCTGTTAGTCTTAATTATATCAAGAACAAACTTAAGTGCTTCCTTCGTAGACTGACACCTTATCGTGTGCCTGTCGACTGACAAATCACATTCTTTAACATGTGTCTCACCCTTATAGCAGCATCCAATATACACAAGTCCAACAGGCTTGTCATCTTCTCTTGAAGGTCCTGCAACACCTGTTACGGAAACACTGATATCTGCCTTAGATATTCTTACTGCTCCTTCTGCCATCTGGGCAGCAGTTTCAGCACTTACAGCTTTATACTTCTCAAGAGTCTCATGCTTAACTCCAAGAATACTATATGTAATATAGCCCTCTTTAAAAATGTCTGAAGCACCGCTTATATTAACTATAGACGAAGCAACCATGCCGCCTGTGCATGACTCAGCTGTAGTTATAGTCAGGGATTTGTTCTTTAATGTCTCAACAAGAGCCTTATCAAGACAGCTGAGATAGTCAACCATTATTATTTACCTGAACCTTCCAGAAAAACTTTATAATTCTTTGCAATATAATCAATAAGAGAAATCACTGTCAATCCTAATGATATATATATGAGAACAGTATTAATAATATTCATAAATGGCACATTAAGATTAAGAACAAGCATAATAATTGTAATCATCTGAAATGCTGTCTTGAACTTGCCCCAGTAGCTTGCAGCAATAACAACGCCATTATCTGATGCAACAAGTCTGAATCCGCTAATAATAAATTCTCTTGCAATTATAATAATAACAATCCATGCTGCAATTCTTTCAAGGTCAACAAGTGCAATAAGTGCAGAGCATACTAAAAGCTTATCTGCAAGTGGATCCATAAATTTTCCGAAGTTAGTAACAAGATTATACTTTCTTGCAATCTTACCATCTAAAAGGTCTGTTAAGCTTGCAAGAATAAATATTCCTACTGCAATATATTTGCCACATCCAATGTTAAGATACAGACATATCAGAAAAAATGGAACAGCAATCATTCTGCCAACTGTAAGTTTGTTAGGTAAATTCATTTAAACATTTTCCTCCATTATTCCCATTAAATCATATTCAGTTGAACCGGTAATCTTTACAGATACGAAATCTCCTGACATAAGTTCCCTGTCACATTCAAAGAACACCATTCCATCAACATTAGGTGCATCCTTGTACGAACGTCCGACATAAGTATTGTCCTCTGCAATATAGCCTTCAACCATAACATCAATAGTCTTTCCAACCATTTGTGCTGACTTGTCAATAGATATTTCCTGCTGCAGAGCCATAAGCTCGTCTCTCCACGTATCCATTATATCCTGGTCAATCTGGTCCGGCATTGTTGCAGCCGGGGTATCCTCTTCCCTTGAATAAGTAAATACACCAAGTCTGTCGAACTCAACTTCATCAATAAATTCCATAACCTCTTCATGGTCAGCCTGTGTCTCTCCCGGGAAGCCGGCAATAAGAGTTGTTCTTAATGCAATGTCCGGAATCTCTTTTCTCAGCTTCGCAACAATATCAAGAAGCTCCTGCTTATCTGTCTTTCTTCCCATGCGCTTTAATACATTATCACTTGCATGCTGGATTGGCATGTCAAGATAATGACAGACTTTAGGCTCATTCTTAATAGCCTCGATAAGCTCATCATTAATCTCTTCCGGATAACAGTACTGAATTCTTATCCATTTGAGGTCTTCAATCTTGGCAAGCTCATGTATAAGCATTGGAAGTGATTTCTTTCCGTAAAGGTCTGTTCCATAAAGAGTTGTCTCCTGTGCTACAAGTATAAGCTCTTTTGCTCCATTGTGTACAAGGTGCTTTGCCTGCTCCACAAGATACTCAACAGGATAACTTCTGAAATTACCACGAACCTTAGGAATTATGCAGTATGTACAATGCTTATCGCATCCTTCCGCTATCTTAAGGTACTCAAAATATCCTGGCGTAGTAATAATTCTCTTTTCTTTAACAATAGGAAGTCTGTTGGCATCATCAACGACATTAAAACCCTTACCTTCAAGCACTGAAGTAACAACCTCCGCAATCTTGTCATAAGAAGTTGTTCCTAAAAATGCATCAACCTCCGGAATCTCTTTGATAATCTCATCCTTATATCTGTGAGCAAGGCATCCTGTAACAATAAGCGCCTTACACACAGCATCTTCCTTGTGCTGTGCCATCTCAAGTATCGTGTTGATACTCTCCTGCTTGGCATCACCAATAAAACAGCATGTATTGACAACAATAACATCTGCCTGTGTTTCATCATCTGTAAACTCAAAGCCCTTATCGTTAAGGATTCCAAGCATATTCTCTGTATCTACAAGGTTTTTATCACAACCTAAAGATGCAAACATAATCTTCATATACTGCATTACCTCCTGCATAGTACTCCTCATTGTAACACATTTTTTGCAAATGTAAACATATCCCTTACATAATCTGACCATATAAAACATTATCAAACTGGCACTTTTAATAAGCCCTGAATTGTACTATTCTTTGCTGAAAATATGAATCAAAGGAGAAAAGATAATTATGAAAGACAAAAAGACAGGTTTAATCCAGGCATTAATTGGTGCTGTTATTCTTATCATTGGTATTGTGTTATGTGTCAACACATACATAGTAAAAGGTAATAAAGCATATGCATTTTCACTTCTTGTAACAATCCTTGGCATTGTTATTCTTATTGCCGGATTATACAGAACATTTTCAAAGAAAGAGAGAAAGCCTGTAGACGCAAAGGTTATTGCACAGGCAGCTTTGTGTGCCGCACTCTGCTATGTTGGTGCAACATTTATAAAGATAGACATTCCTGTTGGAACAGAAAGAACCATGTTGGTAATGTATTCTGCGTTCTTGCAGCTTTACTTATCGGCGGCGAATGGGGTGGTCTTGCCGGAGCAATCGGCATGACAATAAGTGATTTGTCAACAGCCTATGTAACAAGCGCTCCTAAGACATTTATTCTTAAGTTGTGTATCGGTCTTATCGTTGGTTTTGTAGCACATAAGCTCTTCCACCTTTCTAAGGAACATTCTGCAAAATATGTTACTGTTGCTACTGTTGTATCAAGCATATGCGGTATGGCATTCAATATTGTTGCTGACCCTGTAGTCGGATATTTCTATAAGACATACCTTCTTGGTGTGCCTCAGGACCTTGCCAAAACACTTGCTAAAATAGGTGCGATAACCACATCTGTTAATGCAGTTATCGCCGTTATAGTTGCTTCAATCATATATCTTGCATTAAGACCGGCTATGAAAAAGCTGAATATGTTGAGAGATTTATAAAATATTTTTCGCCGCTTTGCTTTTCCTGCAGGGCGGCGGTTTTTATTGTGCTGGCAGTATCAATTCTTGCCATACTTTCAAGAACAATATCTATATCTGTTCCATTTTCAATAACTACAGGCTCATGAGTTACGCAGTCTGCCGCATTACATATTATAGAAACATATTCTCCTGCTGCCATAAGGCTTTTATATATCGAACATACTACTGTTATCATCTTCTCTGCAATAGCGTCACAATCCATCACATACCTGTCAGGAAATTCACATACAAGCTGTACCCGATACATTCTCCTATCCTCATATATGCTGCTCATCATTCTTCCCATCGCAGCCGTTGCATTCCAGTTTATCTTAGAAAATGTATCATTATCATCATAATCACGCACACCCATAAAATAATACGGATTTTCTAATAATCTTGTATCTGCGCAGCACTCTCCTGCAATTACATCAACTGGAATTTCATCCATGCTTATATCATCAACCTTTGGGAAAACTGTTGTCCAAGCCTTACATTCGCTTACCACACGGTACTCATTCTTAAGAAACAGCCCTTTGGAAATAATTCTTATATTCCTAATTTCATAAAGTCCTCTCATCAAATCCGTAATAACATGCTTTCTTACAACTTTCTGTTTACTCTTAAGCGAAATCCGTTCTTTTCTGTAATGTAACACTCTGCCGTTACGCCATATTTCATATGTAATAATCAGAACCGGCAGATATATTCTGCTGTTATTGCCAGCTTCAATTATCATTGTAACCGGCTCTCCATATTTCATATATTCTTTTTCAAATGCGATATCAGTATATACATTTTTATACCAATTTCTTTCATACAAAGCCTCTGCTGCCATGTACAAGCCCAAAACAATAAAACTTGCAATAATTAATTCCATACAATATTATTAATCACCTCTTCACTGCTAAGCTGTCCTGTAAGATTCTTTGGTTTCAATTTAATTCTGTGTGCAAGTACCGGAACTGCTATATTTTTCACATCATCAATACTGCATGAAGTTTTCCCGTTAATATATGCATTTGCTTTGGCAGCAGACAATAATGCAAGCGTTGCCCTCGGACTTGCCCCGATTGCTATATTGCTGTTATTTCTTGTTTCATTAACAAGCTTCACTATATATCTTCTTACTTCATCATCTGCCGTAACCAGACCTGCCTCGTTAATCATGCGGATAATATCCTGCCTTGCGCACACAGGTTCAAGCTCATCTAACGGGTCACTATTATAATATTTATTAATAATCTCCATTTCATCATCAGGTGACGGATAACCCATATTAATCTTTAACATAAATCTATCTAACTGTGCCTCTGGAAGCACGAAAGTTCCGGCAGTCTCTATCTGATTCTGCGTTGCAATAACCATAAACGGCTTCTCCAACACGAAAGAATTGCCGTCAATCGTAACCTGTCCTTCCTCCATACATTCAAGCAACGCCGACTGCGCCTTAGGTGTTGCACGGTTTATCTCATCTGCAAGAACAATGTTTGAAAAAATCGGACCTTTTCTAATTCTGAAATCCGCCTCTTTAGAATTATAAAATCTGAGTCCTGTAATATCAGCAGGCAGCATATCAGCGGTAAACTGTATTCTTGAGAAGTCCATCCCCATGCTCATTGCAAATGCTTTGGATAATTTAGTCTTTCCTGTTCCGGGAACATCTTCCACCAGAATATGTCCCTGTGCCAGCAGTGCAGTCAGATAATAATCAATCACATTTTCCTTGCCGACAATAACCTTTGCTATATTTTGACGGATTCTTTCAATAATTTCATTATTCATTACTGCCTCCCCTCCTGCCTTCTCTTGAGTAATTTCAGGCTGTCTGTCAGCATCTTCCTCATTATCAGCCTGTATTATATCTTCGTATGAATCATGTTCAAGAATATAACTTCCTTTAAGTGCAAACAGCCGCTTCTTAATGCTTTCAATTCCAATAATTACTGCCAGCACAACAATTACCACTGCCGCTATATATTTTGCATATTTATTAAAATGTATCTTCTCCCTGCCTGTCTCCTTCGAAACAATTACAACTTCTTCATCTCCGGTAACATTATCCGATGCTTCATAATGAACAGTTTTCTTTTCCTCATCAACCGAATCGTCTATTATTTCATAATCTTCGATTAATGTGTCATGTATGCCAGTATTACTGTTTCTTATATAAGTTCTAAGATTCCCCGTAACATTCATCAGTGGTACAAGTATAATCATCAGAATTACAAATGTAGTTACACATATACCGTCTTTAACAAGTGATACTGTTAAATCCGCCTGCCTGTATGGAAAGCCGTCATCGTATTCATCCGAAAAAAGAAGCCTGCACAGCCTGTCCTCAAAATGGTAATTAATAAACAAGACAAATGTAACAACAGATAATGCAAGCCACATAATCCGTACACTGTTAAGCCCCTGCCATGATGAATATATATACATAACCGCAGGAACAGCAATTATAACCGCTGGAATATGTTCGCCATCAATGTCCGATTTCTTCAATCTTCTATCTGTAATATATACAGCAAATGCAAAACAGATTGCTGATGATACATATATATTTCTGTTAAAAGAATCTGACACGAAAAAGCTTAATATTCCAATAATGCACATGCTATATACAATAATTTCCATAAACTGCATCAGCAGTACTGATACATTAGATTTGATCATTTTTCTTGTCATTTTCAGAAATACAATAAGCGGAATATACAATGCATTTATATAGGAAATACGCAATAATGTATTTCCATTCCAGATAAGTTGTCCTACTCCTGTGGCTATCACATAAAAGCTAATTATCTGCAGCAAAAGATCTGTCCAGTCTCTTCTCCTCAATGCCAATGCGTATCACTCTCCTTAACCAGAACGCACAATATATAAGAACAACAATCGTATAAACAATATATCTTATTATTTTTTCCGGCACTCTCAGTGACTTAATACTCTCGCCCTTTTGCGGCAGATAATATATATCAACTGATTGTCCGCGCTTTAATTCATATTTACCGGATATATCGCCATTAACGGAAGCCACAATCTCTGCCGGCTCAAAGCCTTTCTGCATAAGTGTATCAACATACGAATCATTAACCGTAATGTTCAGCCTGCTTATCTCTGCATAATCTTTCCTCGAATACATATAAAACAGACTTACTTCACCGTATGTCTTGGCATAAATCATCACCGTGTCATAAACATTTTCACTGTGCCATATAACAGAAGCGTACCCGTCATAGCTGTTAAGTCCTGTCTTTTCATCTGTACGCCTGCAGTATTCCGATTCATCTACATAATCAAGCGTGAATTTCTGCCCCGCATTTTTCAGGTAAATATTACTTGCTATACGGAATACAAAAACTGCCGTCATAACAATTCCAAGTACAAGCATTGCAAATGATAATATAAGCTTTCTCATATTCTCATGTTTTAACATCTGCCTGTCATACATGCAGTCATTAACATCTGCTCCCGCCATTGTATCTATAGCTTCATTGTTCATTATCCGTTCTTTATAAATGTAGTCTATATGCTGTGCATCCTTTGCATACGAGCCATTTGATGGCACATTTATCTTATCCAGCGCAGCAACATACATTTCTTTATTAAACTTCACTCTTCTTCGCATTTTCCGCTCCACCTCCTGTTACCATTCAGATAAGATTCGTCCCATCTTTTTTCTGCCTCTGCTAAGACGCATATATACTGATGTTTCTTTCAATTTAGTCATAATTGATATTTCTTTCACAGAATAACCTTCATAATAATACATCTGCATAATCAGTCTGGTGTCATCATCAAGCTGCATGAGCGCATCCATAACAGTATCGTCCTGACTTATCTCTCGCGATTCCGTATTATCAGCAAGTATCTGCGACCATGAATCATCATTAACCGTAACATTATGCCTCTGCCATGCACTTGTCTTAAAAGATTTGCACACATTAATCGTAACCGCCACAAACCAGTTCTTCTCATGCTCGCAATTCTCAAAATGCGGTCTGTACTTAAGGTATCTTAACAAAACCTCCTGATACACATCATCCGCATCAAACCTGTTCTTCATATAGACAAATGCTATCTTATAAATGCTTTTCCCATTCCGCTCAATTATCTTTTCAAAGCCTTTATCCTCTGCCAATTTCGTCCTGTCCCTTTCAATTAATTTAGAAGCCTCTACATATAATACTTTATAAAATGCATTTATTTAACAGAATAATAAAAAACTCTGCAACTGGTTCTTTATTCCAGTTGCAGAGCTGTTATTCCGCTAATTCTTAACGAAGAACTGTTGCAAGCATATAAATTCCTTACTCTGTAAATGCGTATGGTAAATATCTGCGCCCGCCTTCCTGACAAAATATATTATATCCCCCCTTTGAACGCTTGAAGAGCATTTTTACCCCGTAAAAGTATGAACGTTTCAATATTCTCAGTATGTGCAAATGTTTTCGATTATTCGGATTGACAAACATCATTTCTTATTGTACCATAGCATCATAAAAAGAAATGGGTTTTCACCGGGTAGGGATTATTCCTGACAGGACTTGCTCGTTTCTTTTTTTATTTCCAAGACATCATACAAGTACATTTTTCCTGAAGATGCATGTCTAATTAATAGTCTCGCACTGAATACATTGTATCGCTCAACATCTCCATTTTCATCATATACTGGCAATGCAAATCTTGTGTCATAACGGTACCATCCATTTTTTGCATGTCTGCTGTGCTTATTTTTCTTATTGTCTTCAAAGGTCTTTGATGTTGCGATTTCTATCATCTCTGGGATAGCCTGCACAGCATTGGCTTTCGCTTTAGCAATAGTTCCCTTTATATGTTTTGTGTAATTTGAGCCAGAATATTCATCAGGAAGATCTGTACCGATATAAATAATATCTTCTGTTTCAGCTATTCGATAAATGTCTCCCATATACTGCCTAAGATATTTTTCAACATCACTCCACTCTACAGAACGTTTTCCTTTAAATGCAATATCGTTAATCATAACAATATTGTTGCCGTCAGCATCCTGAATAACTGAAACATTTCGCTTAATATTTTTTGACTCATTTTCCTGATTGATTTCTCTACAAATTTCAATCAATTCAAAATATCTTAGTAATCTTCTTTTTGTTTCTAAATCTGAGTTCTTAAATAATTCAATAATATGTTGACCATCAGACACAAAGTCTGTTTCGATTGATTGCTCTACTACTTTCTCATCACAAAGCAAATCCACAAGTGACATATCTAGAGCCTTGCAAATAGAAACCAACTTATCTGCCTGTGGATTAATCTTTTTCTTACGCCAGTCGCTGATTGTACTGGTAGCAATACCAGTTCTTCGTGATAATTCAATTTGGCTCATATGTAATTCTTCTAGTCTAGCAAAGATTTTTTCATATATGTTCATACTATAATACCCTTTTATATTTTCCGTATTCTCGGATATCATATCATAGAACTATAATCGAATCAAGAGATTCCAATCCAAATCCCAAAACCATGTGGCAATGGTCGGAAACCTCATAACAAAGCAGATGCGAAAACAGTAATTAATGCATCATATACACCATGTCCAATGATCAAGGATAAAGTAGAACTATTTTTAATCTGCAAAAGGCGGCTGCGAATTTTTTCTACCTTGAAATTCTGGGTTCTATATACATTTTTTCCTGCTAAAAACACAGGTACATATTCGCAGTAAAAGCCCTGAAGCCCACTTAAACTGTGACTTTACGCGATAGCAAGCAGATGTTTTCCACATGCTCCGTATGCGGGAACAAATCAAATGGCTGACATGCCGTAACCTTATATCCACCCTTAACCAGCACCTTAATATCCCTTGCCTGTGTATCAGGTCCGCATGAAATGTACACAATCCTGTCTGGCTTAATCTTAAGAAGAGAATTAAGAAATTCCGGTGTGCTTCCACTTCTTGGCGGATCCATGATAACAACATCTGCCTTTGCATTTTTCGCATACTCAACAAGGAAATCTCCTGCGTCAGCATTAACAAATGTGACATTCTTTATATTGTTAATTGAAGCATTTATCTTAGCATCTGATACAGCTTCTGAATTAAGCTCAACTCCTATAACTTTGCCAGCCTTTTTTGATGCGACTATTCCAATAGTACCAATTCCGCAATATGCATCAATTACAGTGTCATTTTTTGATATATCAGCAAGCTGTATTGCCTTTTTGTACAGCTTTTCAGTCTGCTGGTGGTTAATCTGATAAAATGATGTCGGGCTTATTCTGAATCTGCAGCCACACAACACATCCTCGATATAACCTTTTCCCTTAAGAACAATATTTCTCTTTCCAAGCACCATGCTTGTGCGCCTGTCATTAATATTCTGCACAATTGTAGTAATTTCCGGATGCTTCTCACATAATGCCTTAAGAAAATTGTTCTTTGATGGAAATGCGACTCCTGCTGTAACAATAACAAGCATAATCTCCTTTGTCGAAAATCCTTTTCTTAAAAGAATGTGTCGAATCATTCCCTTTCCCGCATCTTCATCATATGGCTGATATTTAAATGAAACTATTAGTTCTTTAATATCCTTAATAATGTCTGTACACTGTGAATCTTCAATCATACAGTCCGATGTATCAACTATTCTGTGGCTGTTTTCCTCGTAGGTTCCTGCTATTACATTTCTGGACTCATCAAGTCCCACAACTGCATGAACTTTATTGCGGTAATATATTGGTCTGTACATTCCAACAATATCATCAACTTTTACATATTCGCCAAAAAGTTC
>ENA-OPDD01002431-OPDD01002431.1-human-gut-metagenome-genome-assembly--contig:-NODE-2431-length-11424-cov-2.261413_pt1 | contig 11424 bp, 9 predicted proteins | sample MGYA00241574_ERZ501499 | MGnify/ENA primary metagenome ERZ501499 (study PRJEB25962, sample SAMEA2042576) | human gut metagenome | biome: human gut; feature: human-associated habitat; material: faeces...
GGATGTGGTGGGCCTGGTCATCAACGCGGAGGAGCCTTATTCCCTGTTTCCGCCGAACATCGTGGCCCAGTCCATGCGGCCGGTCATCGGGATCGTGACCCAGATCGACGCGCCGAGGGCCAATCCGGATCAGGCGGAGCGGTGGCTTCGGCTTTGCGGCTGCGAGACGGTTTTCCGGGTGAGTTCTTATACGGGAGAAGGGATCTGGCAGATCCTCGAATACCTGAAAGAACCGGGGGACGTTCTGCCCTGGGACAAGAAAGAGGCAGAGAAACCGAGGAAAGTTACCTCTACAAAATTTGGGAAAAAAGACGCATAAGAAAGGCTGCTGCGGCAGTCTTTTTCTTATGCCCTCTTGTTGACAGCAAAACCCTCGCATAATATAATGAAAACGGTTTTTATGGGAAAGGTGGGAGCAATCCATGAAGAATGGACTGGAAGATTACTATGTGATCCGTGGAAACAAAAAAATGCGATTCGGCTACACGACAGGCTCCTGCGCCGCGCCCGGTTCCCCGTCGTCAAGGGTCTCGACGGCTACGACTTCACGAACGTCAGGCTCCCCGACGGCTACATGCTCGATGAGCTCCTAGGGCTCGGTTTCATCCCGCGCGCGCAGGACCTGGTGTTCTACGGCAAGACCGGGCGCGGAAAGACACATCTCGCGATCGGGCTGGGCATGAAGGCGATCGACATGGGGCTGGGCGTGCGGTTCCATCAGACCGCCGAGCTCGTCCTCCAGCTGGGCAAGGCCAAACGCGACGGCACGCTCGAGACGATGCTCCGGGACATCGGCCGTGCCGACCTGATCATACTGGACGAGTTCGGCTACGTACCCTTCGACATCGACGGGGCGCGCCTGCTCTACCAGATTATCGCGGGCAGTTACGAAAGACGGAGCATCATATTCACCACGAACATCGAGTTCAGTAAATGGGGCACGGTCTTCGCGGACGACAAACTCGCCGCAGCGATCATCGACCGCATCGTGCACCACGGGCGGCTCCTCGAGTTCACCGGCCAGAGCCGCCGCGTCAGTGAGGCCCTCATGTTCGGCAGGGACACCTCCGCGCAACCGGAAAAATAAGGAAAATGCATGCAACTGCCTAAACCCGAAAAAAATACATGACTAAACACGAAACACCGACTTGACGAAATACACCCTTGGGCCTCGGCCCGAGCGCCTCCGGACCTCCGGACCGGTAGTCGCGGCACCAGCGTTCCAGGGGTGCGACGCTCGCGATCCCGTGCATGGCCATGACCTCCGCCTTGGTCAGACCGTTCTCGACGTGGTCGCGCGCGGCTGCGACCTTCGTCTCCCAGTCGTAGCGTCTGCTGCCGCCGCCTCCCATGACCGCCTCCTCACCGCCGGACCTGTACAGTATGATCCATTTTTCCGCGGTCCACCTGGGCATGGCAAGCCGTCTGGCGAGCGTGTCCCTGCCGGCTTCGGCCTTGATGAGTTCCAGCGCCTCGCGCCGGAACCCGCCGTCGTAACGTCTCCTTCGATCCTCACGCATACGAAAGAACCGCACCTCCGATCATCGAATCTGAATTTCTTCAGTCCAACAATCACGGTAAAACAGATGGCTGAGCAGCACAGTTTTACCAGTTCCCGCAGCACCTTGCACAAAAATAAGCTTCGACGTTTGTTGGTCTGTTTGCCCAAAACCATTATTCAAAACATCAGACAAAGCCTGTATGACAGATTCCTCAGCAGCGACCTGATCATCGCTGAGCTGATGGAACGAAGATGCTTTAAACAAAGCGGAATCACGAATGATCTCCTCTGAGGGGAATAACACCGGATCCTGTTATGAAGCCCAAGCCAAATATTCGAAAAAATCCTATCAAACTCACTTTTGGTGTAATAATCACCCTGTGCGTTCGCACGACGATTATTCAGATTTTTCACCGCTTCAGAGCCAAGCAGATAATGCATCAACTTGTTTTCAACATCAAGCGTCATCGACTTGTTGAAATGCCCATCAGCAATAACATACTGCCATGCGGAAGAAGCATCCGACTGTAAACGGTCCGCAAAATCCTTCCAGTCCTCTCGAACATTTGAATCCGTCTTCAAATGCTGCGAGGTGCGATTTCGTATGCTATTCGTCCCCCCACGTATACCGTATAGTCAGGAACGCTTTTATACCTGTTCTTATCTTCCGTATGAACCACATACACCGTTGGATAATGAAGACGCGTTCTCTCGGACATCGACACCCCCTTTTATCCCTATCTCGCTTATGTATGGCAGATACACCTCAGAAAAGCGTACTTAGGGGGTATGAGAACAGCTGTCATAACAACCTGACCTGCCATATATAAGCGAGATGTCTCAGGATAAAGCACGGAATCTACCATACGTAAGCGGGATAACCAAGCTTAAGCGCTCGTACGACACATTTTTGTGCACAAGACATCCCTCCGCAAGCGTCATCCGACCGCCTGGTGGCACGTTTCATATGCACAGAGAAAACACAGCCCGCAAACGCCACACTCGGAACATGACGCCAGTGGTTTTAAGGTGGAACCACGCCGATTCTGCTTGCTGATTAAGGTAGGCGATACGGGCTTTCTCTGGCATTCGCTGTCGACGGAAGCCCACTTGGCAGATTGCATGTTCCTCCCTTTCGAGTATGGAGGGAATGTTCGGGCACTGGAGTGAGCATAACGTAATCATGAGAGAGCAGACAAAATAACTACGGCAGCTTCGATCTTGCGCGTTCCGCCCCTCTCGGTCTTCCCTCGGCGCATCTCTACGAAGTGCTTGACGGTAATTTCTTCCAAGGTGAAATCAGCCAGTGGGGGCAAGTGTTTCTGTATCTGTGCATTCTTGGACCATCCGTGTTCATGATCAGTCTCGGGTCGAATCTGGTCTTCTCCGACGCCAACCCTCGCAAGATTGTAAAACGAGGCTGCACCACGCTCATCGCTTTTCTTCTGTTGAATATCGTGCGCGATGAGATTCCCGATGTAGTCGTTGCATTGACTGGCCACCCCAGTACTCTCGACACGTTTGGATACGATATTTTTGCGTCCGATATTCTGGGATTTGCGGGTTTCGTATTCCTGTTTTTTCGCACTTGTCAAACATTTTCGCATTGCTTCATTGGCTACGCCGCTGATTTCGTTATGCATGTTGACGGTTAACGATCTGATTCCGCCATTGCACAATGTCCATTGGACTTTACGTGCAGAAGCGGCTTGTCGCACGCGCTTCTAAAGCCTGATTTCGCATGCGCAGTCACGCAAATACTAGTTAGCGCAACACTACTTGGTGGGATTTGTTCCCGATGTTTTCCGTATAGTACCTTATGTCCCCTCCTTTTTGGTATTTTCTTCTATTGGATATGCCACACGAGGGAATATCTTTTCAGAGTATATGAGATTAGGGAAAATATGGTAAACCACCATAAAATGATTAATGCTGCAATCGCAACACTTGCGACTTGCGCCATGTTGCTGCCGGTAGCAGGCGCCAATGCTAATGAACCTTCAAATACCGCCGTACTTGGTGCCGGCTATACGGCCACCAAGATTTCGCACCCCAATGCAGGGCTGGGCGAAGATGACGGTATCGTAAACGTTTTGAACGGCGAATCCACTGATGATCTCACGCAGGGTTCGGCCGAGCGTGGCCAGAACTATTCATGGTCTTCGGTCGGTTATGGCGACTGGATGTATGTGGGCACTTGCTATTCCGCAATGGGTTCCACACTGAAGTTCATGGCCAAAACCATGGGCACCACCTATGCCAGCATCAAGGCGGCACTGGATGTTGCTTTCAACGGCGAACTGTTCCTTGACAACGGCGAGAACCACAGCTTGCTGCTCAAGATCAATGTCAAGACCGGTGAAGTAAAGATCATCGTCAATGCGATTGGCGGAGAACATGCGGTCAACGGCTATCGTGCCGCCGTCGAATTCCATGACAAGCTGTACTTTGCTGCCGCCGCAAAGGGTCAGCCGTACCTGCTGGAAATCGACCCGAAGACTGACACCACTGAAATCGTGTATCGCCCCGCGGCCATGACCACTGGTCTGCAGAAGGGATACACCGCTGGTATTCGTGGCTTGACCGTTGTCAATAACCAGCTCATCGCCAGCATGATTACCGACAACGGCGCCGCTATCGTGGCTTCCTCTAACCCATCCGCAGGTCAGGATTCTTTCGCCACCATCGCCACTCAGGATAAGGGCTTGTACAACTATCCGGCATGTGCTGTGACCGACAACGTGTTCGGCGGCTGCGTGTGGGATATGGTCGGCTTCAAGGGCAATCTGTATGTCACCGTGGTGACCGGCAAGGGCAAGAACACCAAGCAGTCCTTCGCTCTGCTCCGTGGCACGCGGGATGAGAGCACCGGCAAGTGGACCTTCAAGCCACTGGTCGGCGATCCGGCAGATGGCGCCAAGTACGAGTGGGGCTTCGGAGCGAGCCGTTCCGGCGCAGCCAACATGGTGGTGTACAACGACCACCTGTACATCGGCGGCTATAACGATCCGATGAACGCTCTGGAGAAGGCCATGCAGATGAACTTCTCCGACCTGTATAAGGATCTGGAAAGCCCAGTCAACCTGTGGCGCATGGATGTTGACAAAGATAACAACGAGAGCTTCGAAATGCTTGCAGGTGACGCCAACAACAAGTACTTCGGCAACCCCAAGGGCACCATTGACGGCAAGACTATGCTTTCGGGCTTGGGTGACAGCGACGAGCAGAGCCGCCACCTGAATCAGTACGTGTGGCGCATGCAGTCCTATAGCGGCAAGCTGTACGTCGGCACCTTCGACATCAGCGACCTCGCCTACCCGGCAACCCAGTTCGCCAACGGCGACATTCTGAAGCGCACTCCGGAAGAGTGGAAGAAGCAGATCGAATACCTCAAGATCTTCTTCGACTCTCTGAAGAAGAATGACCAGAACAGCACTTCCGGCACCACCGATACGGACTCTCAGGAAGCCACCAAGCCTTCCGAGTCCGACTCTCAGGAAGCCACCAAGCCGAGCGACGATGACGACATCATGCTGCTGAGCGAAGGTGACGAAACGTCCGAAAACGATCAGGCCGCACAGGCAGTTGAAGAAGCCGGTAAGACCGACGAAGTGGCTGCTGACGTGGCCACCATGCAGCAGCTGCTGGAAGACATGGGCGCCGACCTTAGCTCCAAGCAGACTGACGTAGTCTCCCCTGACGGCATTGCCCCACAGTCTGCCGAAACCTACACACTCGATGATCGTTACCAGTTCCTCGCATCTCTGCAGCACCTGCTCGACCTGTATAACAAGAACAAGCAGTATCTGCCGGATTCCATCACCAATGAGTTCGACAAGTGGCTTACCGAAGAGAATCTGGAGAACTTCACCGACTTCGTGGGCGTGCTCAGCTACCTGCATTACTCCAACGATGAAACTCGTGGCTTCGACCTGATCGTTTCCTCCGATGGCACGAACTTCCAGACCATCAGCCGTAACGGTTTCGGAGACAACAACAACCACGGTCTACGCGTGTTCGCCGTTACCGATTCCGGTCTGGCAATTGGCACCGCAAACCCGTACCATGGCACTCAGGTATGGCTGCTGAACGATGGTGAAATCAAGAATGCTGAGCTGACGAATGGCGATGCATTCGACTACGACAAGTATGATAGCGACAAGAAGAGCGCCAACGCCAACGGTCTGACCGTTGCCATCAACCCCAATGGCAATACCGTGGAAGACGTGCAGTACGATTACCAGTCACTGACCGCCGGCACGGATTACACCGTGGCCGATGACGGTTCCATCGTATTGAGCAGCGCATTCCTAAATGGTCGCGAGACCGGCAGCACCGGTTCCGTGGTGGTGTTCTACAACCAAGGTGCACGCGTGCGCTTCACCGTAGCTATCAAGGACGGTACGCCGAACGCACCGAAGAAAGATGATGACAAGCAGAATACGAGGCCTGCCGCACACAAGAAGGCAAACACTGCCAACACCGGTTCCAACGTAATCGGCGTTGTTGTGGTGGTCGCTGTTCTGGTTGTTGCAGCAGGAGCATTGTTCGCGTTCAAGCGCAAGCGTTCCTGAATTGCCAGAGCATGTTCTTAGGATTCATTCCTAAGCTCGCCGCATATAAAAACCCACATGGTTCCGGAACCATGTGGGTTTTTATTTGGCAGGAATCGCCTATCTCACGTCATGCCAAACTGCTATCACAAGCTGATTTCAATGTACGATATGCAATCATGTGGAAGTTCCGATACGGAAACCATTGAAAATGGCACGCAATCCTACAAATAACAGATTCACGGCAAGCCACAGCAATGCCATACGCAGCGCGGAAGAAGCCTGCATCGCATCGCATATCCAACCAATCGTAACAAGACAGGGCACATATATTGCAGCCGTCGCCGCACACGTCAATGCAAGATACCGGTAATCCCCTGCCCCAATCAGAATGCCATCAACAGCCCACATCCAACCAGCCAACGGCAATGTCACGCCAACAACCATCATGCCGACGGTGAGCAAATGCTGAATCTCAGTAGACTGCGAAAACAGCGGGGACGCACACCATCCGGCAATCATCAAACCAATACCGATTACCGTTCCTCCGCATAATCCTGCCTTGCCAGCGATTCTCGTCAAACGCATGGCCTCGTCCTCTTTGCGGGCACCAATCTGTGCGGCAACCAACGTCTGACCGGCAATACCAATGGCATCAAGCATGTTCAGCACAAAATTCCAACTGGAATTCACCACCTGATATGCAGCCAACACTTCCACACCCATATGCGTGGCCAGCACCACATTCGCCACCAGGCATGCACGCAACGCAAGCGTACGCAAAAACAACACCGCACCATCGCCAGCACTGTTCAACACTCCTGACAAACGCGGCTGCAAACGGGCACCTTCCGCACGAGTCCACAACACCGAAGGAACAATAAGCGCCACTGCCATGAACCATTGCGAAATCAGCGTGGCCACTCCAGAACCAAACACACCCCAACCGAATCCGAGAATAAACAGCAGGTCCAGCAACGTATTGAGTATCGCACCCACCATAGCAGCTATCAACGTGATGCGAACCTTCTGCAGTCCGCGGAAAATACCGTTGGCCGCATACACCAGCAACATGCCGGGAATGCCGAACACCACTGCGCGAACATAGTCAACCGCGTTATGCAGTACACTCCCCTGGGCTCCCATGGCCGTGCACAACGGGCGTGCAATAACGAACAGCGCCACAGATACCACCACGCCAATGATTCCAGCCAACCACAGGCCATCAATGCCTGCTTCCAAACCTTCACCCCGTTTGCCGGCACCCAAAAGACGTCCCACCTGCGTTGTGGTGCTATACGCAAGGAACACACATAGTCCCACAACAGTGAGCACAATGGTTGACCCGACCGACAGACCGGCGAGCGCCTGCCCGCCAATATGTCCGACGATGGCGGTGTCGATGAGCACGAATGCTGGTTCGGCGATAAGTTGTCCGAACGTTGGTATGGCCAGTGTGAGAATGGTGCTGATGGTGGTGTATGATGCGTTGTTTGCGGTATCTGTTTCGTGAGTATTCTGCGAAGTTGATGTGGTCATAATCGTAAGCGTCTGGCGTGTTGGGAACTGTATGTGCAGTGTAAGGTCACGTGTTTCACCATCGCCGTTGATTGCTCAGATTTTGACTATGCCTGTTTTGCGCTATTGAGAATGTCGTTGAAGGTTTTCGCTGATTGTCCGCATAAAGGTAGAGGGGCGGATAATTTCCGAACCGCTCATGAAGCATAGTCCAAGCTCCTTGCGATACCCATTCAAGTCCATCCAACCCCTGGGGATTCCCGAATCCGCCTTCACAGTAGTACTTCATGTAACCGTCGAGCTTAGTCACGAACACGTCGATGGGCTGCCGCCCGGTCTCAAGCCCATGAGACACTTGGAGCCATGACTACCATCATCATGCGCACCTCCGAAGGTGACATCAAAATCAACCTGTTCGACGACGAAACCCCGGAAACCGTGGCCAATTTCCTCGGCCTTGCCACCGGCGAGAAGGAATGGATCGATCCGATGACCGGCCAGCCTTCCCATGAGCCGTTCTACAACGGTCTAACCTTCCACCGCATCATCAAGGATTTCATGATTCAGGGTGGCTGCCCGCTGGGCAACGGCACCGGCGGCCCGGGCTACGACTTCGACGATGAAATTGTTCCTGATCTGAAGTTCGACCACCCGTACCTGCTGGCCATGGCGAACGCCGGCCTGCGTCGTGGCATGGACGGCAAGATCCACGGCACCAACGGTTCCCAGTTCTTCATCACCACCGTGCCGACCCCGTGGCTCGACGGCCACCACACCATCTTCGGCGAGGTTGCGGATGACGATTCCAAGGCAGTGGTCGACAAGCTCGAAGCCGTGAACACCGATCGCATGGACCGTCCGACCGAGCCGGTCGGCATCGTGTCCGTGGAAGTGCTCAAGTAAGCGTTTCCCGCACAGCCGTACAATATAGGAAAGCCCCTCGATTGAGGGGCTTTCTTCATTTTATTTATAGAGGCGTTTGCTTGCAATCACCGGCTTATGTGATTCGTCAACATCACATTTTGCGCAGTCGCGGCTCCGCGGAATCCTTCGCGCCGGTGATACGGTACACGTCGAACACGCCTTCGATTTTACGCACGGCGGCGAGCAGAGTGTTCAGATGCTGCGGATCGGCCATTTCGAAGCTGAATTGGCTGGTGGCCACACGGTCGGTGCCGGTGGAAATCGAGCCGGAAATAATGTTCACGCCGTGGTCGGACAGCACGCGTGTCACATCGCTCAGCAGATGCGGACGGTCAAGCGCCTCGACCTGGATCTTGACCATGAACACGCCCTTGGTGCTGGTCCACTGCACATCCACCACACGTTCGGGCTGGCGTTTCTCCAGTTCGAGCATGTTCTGGCAGTCCACGCGATGCACGGACACGCCTTGGTTGCGGGTGATGAAGCCGATGATCTTGTCTCCAGGAACCGGCATGCAGCATCGGGCCAGCTTGACCCAGATGTCCCCCACGCCCTTGACGGAGATACCCAACGAGCTGGTGGTCTTCTTGGTACGCTCCACCTGCTTGAGCGGCAACGCCTCCTGCTCGACTTCCTCATCCACCTCGTCGCTGCCCGCGTCACGGACCAGATGCGAGATGACGTTCTGCGTGGAGATCTGGCCATCACCAATCGCCACGAACACGGCTTCCGCGTTGGCAAGGTTCAACTCGTCGGCGACACCCACCAATGCTTCCGGAGTCAGCAGCGTGGTGATTGGCAGGTTGCGCTTGCGCATGGCGCGCGTCAGCTCGTCACGGCCTTCCTCGACGGCTTCGGTACGGCGTTCCTTGCTGAACCATTGACGAATCTTGTTGCGTGCCTTCGGGCTCTTGGCGAAGCTCAGCCAATCACGCGACGGACCTGCGGATTCGGACTTGGATGTCAATATTTCAACGGTATCGCCATTCTCGAGCTTGGTATCAAGCGGCACCAATCGTCCGTTCACGCGCGCACCCATGGTACGGTGACCGACCTCGGTGTGCACCGCATAAGCGAAATCAATCGGAGTGGCTTCGGCGGGAAGCGAGACGATCTTGCCTTTCGGCGTGAACACGTAGACCTCTGCCGCGCCCAAATCCTCTTTGAGGGAGCCAAGGAATTCGTCGGAATCCGGCGTTTCGCTCGTCCAGTCGGCAAGTTGCTGAATCCATTTGAGGTTGTCGGCCTCGCTCAGCTCCTGGTTTTCGCCACGCTTGCGGTCGGACTTGTCAGGCGAGCTCAACGCGCGTCCAGCTTGGCCGTTCTCCTTGTACTTCCAATGCGCAGCGATGCCGAATTCCGCGCGGCGGTGCATGTCCCACGTGCGGATCTGAATCTCCACCGGCTTGCCGCCGGGGCCGACCACCGTGGTGTGCAGGCTCTGATACATGTTGAGCTTCGGCATGGCGATATAGTCTTTGAAACGGCCGGGAACAGGGTTCCACCGCGCATGCACGGCACCCAACGCCGCATAGCAGTCCTGAATCGTGTCGACGATGATACGCACGCCCACCAAATCATAAATGTTGGCGAAATCGTGCCCGCGCACGATCATCTTCTGGTAAATGGAGAAGTAGTCCTTCGGGCGGCCTGTCACATAGGCTTTGATGTGCTGTTCGTCGAGATCCTCATTGATTTCGGCGAGAATCTGCTTCAGGTACACGTCGCGTTGTCCGGCGCGACGGGCCACCAATACCACAATCTCGTTGTAGATCTTCGGATACAGAACCTTGAAGCTGAGTTCTTCCAACTCGGTTTTGATGGCGTTCATGCCAAGACGGTTGGCGAGCGGCGCATACACATCCAGCGTTTCACGTGCCTTTTTCTGCGCGTTCGACTGCTTGACGTAACGCCATGTACGGGCGTTGTGCACACGGTCGGCGAGCTTGACCACCAGCACGCGCACGTCGCGGCTCATCGCCACCACCATTTTGCGGATGGTCTCGGCCTGGGCGGAATCGCCGTATTCCATTTTGGAAAGCTTCGTGACGCCGTCCACCAAGCCGGTCACCGTGTCGCCGAATTCGGCGCGGCATTCGTCGAGCGTGTAGTCGGTGTCCTCCACCACATCATGCAGCAATGCCGAGCATATGGAAGTAGACCCCAGTCCTATCTCATTACAGACAATCTTTGCCACAGCAATGGGGTGCATGATGTAGGGCTCGCCGGAACGACGCTTGATGCCCTTATGCGCCTGGTTGGCAAAGTTGAATGCTTTGGTTATTATTTCGACGCGCTTGCGGTGCTTGGTGGCCAAATAGTCGTTCAACAGTTCTTGGAATGCCTGTTCGATCATTTCCTCTTCGGCTTTTTCCTTTTCCTTCTGACTTATATTTTCTTCCATATACTGCTTTCTCCTTTCTTCACTTCACTTTTTGCAAAAATAAGCAATTTTCAACACCGGGCAAGCGTTTATGTCTTTATTTATAAATCTTCAAGCGCTTTCCTGCGGAGATTCTGGTACTGCGCAATCCATTCCAACTTTTTAACTGATTGACAGTGACACCGTATTTCCGTGCAATGCTGCCGAGATTCTCGCCACTGCGTATCTTGTGGTAGGTGACATTCCCCGTAGCGGTACTGCCTTTGCTGCTACGTGCCGTCGAGCGTGTATTGGAAACGGCCACGACTCTGCGGTTCTTGAACAGCTCGTTACTGCGGTGGGCATAGATGGTGTCTTGCTTGTCAATGAAGGCACTGATGTAGTTGATGGGGAGGCGTAGCGTCTGCGGCTTGCTCTCTCCGGGGATGATGCTTTTCTTGAATTGGGGATTCAGGCTCTTTATCTGGTCCAGGCTGATGCCGCATAGGTCGGAAATCTGTTCGAAATGAAGGTTACGGCTTACTTGCACCGTATCGGTTGCTTCC
>ENA-OPDD01002443-OPDD01002443.1-human-gut-metagenome-genome-assembly--contig:-NODE-2443-length-11383-cov-1.835893_pt1 | contig 11383 bp, 8 predicted proteins | sample MGYA00241574_ERZ501499 | MGnify/ENA primary metagenome ERZ501499 (study PRJEB25962, sample SAMEA2042576) | human gut metagenome | biome: human gut; feature: human-associated habitat; material: faeces...
TTAAATGGTTAATCAGTGGAATTAGCTTTGTAATGGCAGTATTAGGTGTAATGGTTACACAGTCAACCAAAGTGTTTTCTTCGATTGCATTTTATGGCTGTATCATAGGATGTACTACATGTGTGGTTCTTTTACGGCAATATTGGGAAATTCGTGAAAAAAGGGAATTTTATTTTTCACTTATCTGGTGTCTGGGGGCAGCCAGTCTGATATGGATGTTCCAGTTGTTTTCGATAAAAGCAATAAACAGTATCATGGATGTGGGGAGCATTCTTATTGGTAGTGTGATTGATTTTATATTTTTAAAAGATTTTATTGAAAGTGTAATTAAGAAAAAATATCTGCAAATGGCAGTGTGTGGAATATTTCTTCTTTCAACGACAGTAGAATATTTTCGGATTGTATTAAAGTAATAAATGCATTTATTAATTCTCGTGTTGCTTTCTTGAAAAATATAAGTTAAATTTATACTAAAGAAATTTCACAGAGAGAATGAGGAAAAGTCATGGAAAGCAACAAAGAAGAAAAGATAACGTCGGTCAGTGAAGAGAATATCTATAAGCTTAACGGCAGGGTTCCGCTTAGAAAAGCCATCCCGTTTGGATTGCAGCATGTACTGGCGATGTTCGTATCGAATCTGGCACCAGTGCTGATCGTGTGCAGTGCGACGGTACTTAGAAGTAATGGAGCACATTTAAGTTCTGCGGAGATCACACAGCTATTGCAGTGTGCGATGTTTGTAGCAGGAATCGGGACTTGTTTGCAATTATATCCGATAGGAGTGATCGGATCCGGACTTCCGATTATTATGGGAGTCAGCTTTACGTTCCTTGGAAGTCTGCTGGTAATTGCAACGAATCCGGATCTTGGATATGAAGGTATGGTTGGTGCAGTTATTCTAGGTGGTATTTTTGAAGGTTTTGTCGGATTGAGTGCCAAGTACTGGAGAAAATATCTGACTCCGGTTGTATCGGCTTGTGTAGTTATCGCGATTGGATTGTCACTTCTGCCGGTAGGTATGGATTCCTGGGGCGGCGGAAGTGGAGTGAAAGACTTCGGTTCCTGGTATCATCTGGTCGTTGGAGCATTTACATTGATCGTATGTCTGGTATCCAGAGAAGTCTTGAAAGGTGTCTATAAGAATCTGAATGTGCTGGTTGGACTTGTATTTGGGTATGCACTTGCAATTATATTTACGGTAGCAGGAATCGCGCCGATGGTTGACTTTTCCGGTATTCATAAGACGATTCAGGAGGTCGGCGTATTCAGTATTCCGAAGCTTGTGTTCCTGACCAGTCATAAGCCGGTATTCAATCTGGGAGCATTTTTTACGATCGCAATCGTATTCCTGGTATCGGCAGCAGAGACGACAGGTGCAACGACGGCAGTCTGTACGGGAGCACTTGGACGTGATCTTAAGATGAAAGAACTTCGCGGTTCACTGGCAGTTGATGGATTTTCCAGTGCAATTTCGGGATGTTTTGGTTGTCTGCCGCTGACATCATTCAGTCAGAATATCGGACTTGTGACAATGACACAGGTGATTAACCGTTTTACAATTTTGATGGGAGCGTTGATTCTGATCCTTGCGTCGTTATTTCCACCGCTTGGAGCATTCTTCAATTCACTTCCACAGGCAGTGCTTGGCGGATGTACGGTTATGATGTTTGGATCGATCATGTATGAAGGAATCAAGATGCTGAAAGAATGCAAATTCGATGACAGAACAATGATCATCGTGTCACTGTCATTTAGTATCGGAGTTGGTCTGACACAGACATCTGGGAACTTCTTTGCAGCATTTCCAAGTGCGGTAGGAGATGTATTTAATGGAAATGCGGTGGCAGGAGTGTTTGTGGTATCGTTACTTTTGAGTCTGTTTTTGCCGAAGAAGACGAAGGTGGAGCAAGAAAAATAAAATAGAATAGAGATTATATAGAAAGATTATCTGGAGAAAGGGAAGTATCCGGATAATCTTTTTTTGGGCCATGCGTTTATAAGTAGTTGCCGATAGAAGATTCTTTGGAGTTAAAAATATAAGAAAAGTTGGAAAAATCACATAATTACGAAAAAAACGGTTGGAATATTGCGTGGTAAAAATTATTGACAAACGATAATTCCTTGCTATAATAAAATTATAAATTATCGAAAAACAATAATTTTCAAACACAGAAAGGAGGAAATATGGGAATTCGTATATGCCTGGATGAAGTCCTGAAAAAGAAGGGAATGACTTCAAAAGAATTATGCAGACAAGTCGGTATTACCGAGGCCAATCTGTCGGTACTCCGAAGCGGAAAAGCCAAAGGTATCCGTTTGCATACGATGAATCGTATCTGTTATTTCCTTCAATGTGATGTAGGTGATATTTTAAAATTTGATGGAAATCTGGATGAAGAGGAGGGTGAATAATATGAAGATGAAAAGTTTTGAAAAATTCCGGAAACCACTGACCAGTCTGATGAGATTTCTGGAAATCTTACATTGGTTCGATGGTATCGTATTACTTTGGGCGGGATCGGCTATACCTATGCACAGCGTGCACATTAACGGGGCTATATTCGGCATCAAACAGGATACCATGATGAATGCCTACGGGATGTTCTTTACACTGATTGATGCAAAGGGAAATATGCGGATGCATCTGGTATCCGTGTGGCTTCTGCTGTTGGGAGCAACATCTATATTACTGGCCCTGATTTTTCGCAACGTTCATAAAATACTGAAGTCACTGGAAGGCACAAAGGAACAACCAGAAATGGGCACACCGTTTACAGCAGAAAATGTAGAAAGAGTAAAGAAAATAGGAATTTACAGTATAGTAATGCCGACGATTCAGAATGTGGTCGTTTATATTTGCGGAGTATTGATTAAAATGAATGGACTGAAAGATATCAATTTTGAAGTGAGAGGATTCATTTTTGGAATTATTGTTTTATGTTTAGCCTATGTATTCTCTTATGGAGTAAATCTGCAGGAAGAAGTAGATGGGTTTATCTAAGATTTCTATTTGGAGAGGAGAGATGGATATGCAGAAAAGTATCAAATCATTGAAAAGAAATGGCATATTGTTATTGGCGTATGATTTATTGGTGTTATGTATTGTATTTGTAAAAAATGGAATGATAAATATGTCAGCGGAAGCGGCCACTTCTCTAATTGTATCTATTGGTTTTGGAATATTCATCAATTTACTCTGGATCGTGGATTCCAAAACTTGGATTACTGATTACGGAAAAAGGAAATGTATCTGGTCCTATTGGTGTGGCGAAATTGTACTTCTGCTGTTAGTAGTTGCTTTGGAAAATATGAATCAACTGGTTGCAACATCTGCCATATTAGGAATGATGGCGGTATATCTTATAATTGGTATATGGTGGGTGAGCCGCAAGCTCTAATGTACTAATGCTCACCACACACATCCAGAAATTCCTGCACCAGCGGCACCGGTTTCTTTCCCTTCGCCCAGATCAGAAGTATCTTAGTTACAAGATCCGGCTCATCCAATTCTTGTATACAAAGTCCGTCACACAAGCTGGCCATGGACTGCGGAAAGATGGCAGTTGCAAGATCTTCTTTCGCCCACAGCATGGCACCTCTGGGATCATCGCAGACACAGAAGATGTCCGGATTCATATTCTGGGCATGAAAGGTATTCATGATGAGTTCTTCGTATCTCCGGTATAAGATCAGCGGTCTATGTAAAAGATCGGAGAGCTTTAAGGAAGAAACCGCATTGTGTTTCGAAGAATTATGCGGTGTATCTGTGGTAACGTCAGCGGTCTTTGAAACCATATTTTTGGGTGCTGATACTGCAATCATCGGCTCAGAACACAATTCCATATAAGACACTTCGTCAAGACGCAGTGGTGTTCTGGCAACGGAGATATCGATGATCCCGTCCAGAAGATACTGATAAAGCGAGTAAGTGATCCCGTCGTGGACTTCAAAGTTCACGTCGGGATTTTTTTTCGAAAATTGGGAAATATAAGGCATGATGGTATCTACCGTTGTCGGAGTCAGGCCAATACGTAAGATACGTTTTTTACCGGTTTTTGAGACTTCCAGTTCGGTAGATCGGGCGTATTCCAGCAGGTTACCGGAGCGGTCGTAGAGAAGCTTACCGGCTTCAGTCAGGGTAACACCCTTGCTGGTGCGGTCGAAAAGTTTTACATTTAATTCATTTTCCAGCTGACGGATCTGGTAGCTGAGCGGAGGCTGGGACATATTTAAGTGTCTTGCAGCTTCGTTGATGCTGCCGGTGGATGCGATCTCGCGGAAATATTCTAACTGTCTGAGTTCCATGTTGGATTACCTGCCTTATATATTTTTTGTATTGCAAAGCTATAAAAACAATATTATTCATATCAATGATAACGGACTATAATAAAACAGTCAAGGGACATTATGATAAGTAGATAACAGATGATTTATTAGTTATCGTATAGAAAAAGGAATGGAGTGAAAGAAATGAAGCGTCTTGAGAAGTTTCTGAGACCTTACCGCAGAGAGAGTATTTTGGCACCGCTATTCAAATTATTAGAAGTCGTGTTCGACCTTATGGTTCCGGTTGTGGTAGCTCAGATTATTGATGTGGGCGTTGCGAAGAATGACTATGGATATATTGTGGAAATGTTCTTCGTATTACTGCTTATGGCAGCAGTCGGACTGTTGTGCAGCTTTACCGCACAGTTCTTTGCTGCAAAGGCAAGTGTCGGATTTGCGACCAGTGTCAGACAGGCAATGTTCGACCATATCCAGGGACTGTCATTTACAGAATTGGACACGCTCGGAACGGATACGCTGATTACAAGACTGACGGACGATGTGAATCAGGTACAGAACGGAATTAACATGGGACTGCGTCTGTTGCTGAGAAGTCCGTTTGTCGTGATCGGTGCGATGGTGATGGCATTTACCATCAATGTGCGCTGCGCACTGATCTTTGTCGTGACAGTACCTATCCTGTTTGTAGTTGTATTTTCCATTATGCTGATCAGTATTCCGCTGTTCAAGAAAGTACAGGCAGGACTGGATCGTGTGACAGGACTTACAAGAGAGAATCTGACAGGTGTCCGTGTCATCCGTGCGTTCTGCAGGGAAGAACAGTCGGTGGAGGAATTCGAAGAAGGAAACCGTGAGCTTACGAGACTGAATGAATTCGTAGGAAGAATTTCTGCTCTTCTGAATCCGCTCACGTATGTACTGATCAACGTGGCAACTGTGTTACTGATCGCACGTGCCGGAGTGCAGGTCAATATCGGGAATCTGCAGCAGGGACAGGTAGTAGCGCTGTATAACTATATGGCACAGATTATCGTAGAACTGATCAAGCTGGCATCCCTGATCATTACGTTGAACAAATCAATGGCTTGCGCAGACCGTGTGTCCGGTATTCTGGATGTGAAGTCCAGCATGGAATACAAAGTGGCGGCTGAGCAGATGAAGAATGAACAGATAAATGTTGATCAAAGAAAATATGGGACAGACGGCGAGAATGAACAGGCCGACAGTAATCTGGCAGTTGAATTCAACCACGTCACCTTCACATACGAAGGTGCCGGAGCATCCAGCTTATCGGACATCACCTTCCGTGCGAAGAAAGGACAGACGATCGGAATCATCGGAGGAACCGGAAGTGGTAAGAGTACACTGGTCAGCCTGATTCCGAGATTCTATGATCCACAGGAAGGTATAGTAAAGGTAAATGGCGTCAATGCAAAGGATTATCCGCAGGGAGAACTTTGCAGTGAGATAGGCGTGGTTCAGCAGCGTTCCATCCTGTTCAAAGGAAGTATCCGTGATAATCTAAAGTGGGGCAATGATCAGGCTTCAGATGAAGATCTGTGGAAAGCAATCACAATCGCTCAGGCAAAAGATATTGTAGAAGCTAAGCCTGGAAAGCTTGATTTTGAAGTGGAACAGAACGGACGCAACCTGTCCGGAGGACAGAAACAGCGTCTTACGATCGCGCGTGCACTGGTCAGCAAGCCGGATATCCTGATACTGGATGACAGTTTAAGTGCACTGGATTTTGCGACAGACGCAGCGCTTCGTAAAGCAATCGGTGAACTGGAAGGCAATGTGACAACCTTCCTGGTATCTCAGAGAATTTCCGGTATCCGTCAGGCAGACAAGATCCTGGTTATGGAGGACGGTGAGCTGGCAGGACAGGGAACCCATGAAGAACTGATGGAGACTTGCGAGACCTATCAGGAGATCTATTATTCACAGTTCCCGGAAGAACGTCCGGTTGTAATGAAGACTTCTGAGAAGACAGAGAAAGGAGCGGCAGAGTAATGAAGAAATTATTAAAGCTCATAGGAAAGTATAAGATTTTCCTTGTATTCAGTGTAATCTTTGCTGCAATCTCTGTAGTATTGCAGTTATATGTGCCGGTTTTATTCGGTGATGCAATTGATGAAGTTGTATCGGCACATCAGGTGAACTTTGATATGATGTGGTATTATCTGAAGCAGATTCTGATTTTTATCGTGATATCAGCATTTGCTACGTGGTTCATGAATCTGTTGAACAACCGGATGACTTACCGGATCGTGCAGGATATCCGTTCACAGGCAATCCGTCATATCCAGGTACTGCCGTTGTCTTATCTGGATCAGCACAGCACCGGAGATATTGTAAGCCGTGTCATTGCAGATACAGATATCTTATCCGATGGTTTGCTGCTTGGATTTACACAGTTGTTTTCCGGAATTGTGACGATCGTTGTGACGCTGATCTTCATGTTCTCCAAGAATGTGTGGGTAACGCTTTTAGTGATCGTTCTGACACCATTTAGTTTCGTAGTAGCGAAATTCATTTCTTCCAGATCTTATACGATGTTCCGGAAGCAGAGTGAGACCAGAGGACGGCAGACCGCACTGATTGAAGAAATGATCGGCGGACAGAAGGTAGTCAAAGCATTCGGTTACGAGAAAGAATCATCCAGAAGATTTGATGAGATTAATAAAGAACTGCAGAACTACAGCCAGAAAGCAGTGTTCTACAGCAGTTTAACGAACCCGTCCACACGATTCGTCAATAATATCATTTACGCCGGAGTGGCTTTACTTGGAGCATTTCTGATACCGGGCGGCACGTTGACGGTCGGAGGACTTTCTGTACTGTTAGCGTATGCGAACCAGTATATGAAGCCGTTCAACGATATCAGTTCGGTAGTCACAGAGATGCAGAATGCGCTGGCATGTGCGGACCGTATCTTTGATCTGTTAGAGCAGAAAGAAGAGACATTGGATGCGGAAGGAGCATTTGCTACAGTTGATGGCAATGTTACAATCGACGATGTGGCATTTAGTTATGATAAAGAAAAAGAACTGATCGAGAACTTCAATCTGGATGTAAAACCGGGTATGCGTATTGCAATCGTTGGTCCGACAGGATGCGGTAAGACGACATTTATTAACCTGCTGATGCGTTTCTATGACGTAGATGAAGGAAAGATCCTGGTGGATGGAAAAGACATCCGGGAAGTATCCAGACATGCGCTCAGAAGCAGCTTTGGCATGGTACTGCAGGATACCTGGATCAAGAGCGGAACCGTGAGAGACAACATCTGTTTTGGAAAGCCGGATGCAACTGATGAAGAGATCATCTGTGCGACGAAAGAAGCAAGAAGCTGGGAATTCATCCGCAGACTTCCGAAAGGTCTGGATACGGTGCTCCATGAAGACAGCATCAGCCAGGGACAGAAACAGCTTCTGTGTATCACAAGAGTTATGCTCTGTCTGCCGCCGATGCTAATCTTAGACGAGGCGACATCAAGTATTGATACCCGTACCGAACTGCAGGTACAGGAAGCATTTGATAAACTGATGAAGGGCAGAACAAGCTTTATCGTAGCACACAGACTTTCCACGATACGGAATGCTTCGTTAATCTTAGTTATGAAAGACGGTAAGATCATCGAGCAGGGCAATCATGAAGAACTGCTGAAAAAAGGTGGATTTTACCATAAACTGTATCACAGCCAGTTTGAAAGTTAATATATCAATGTAACATAAGTGAGGCCGGAGGTTTTTGAAATCTCCGGCCTCACTTATAATGCACAGTATGAATTTTTGCGGTATAATACAATTACAGTATAATGAAAACAGGGAGAATAAGCATGGATTTTAGAAAAGATTTTGTATGGGGAGCAGCAACAAGTGCATATCAGATAGAAGGTGCCGTGAAAGAAGACGGAAAAGGCGAGCATATATGGGATGTGTATACAAAGGAACCGGGGAAGATATTCGAAGGACATACGGGAGAAGTAGCATGTGATCATTATCATAGATATAAAGAAGACGTTCGGATTATGAAAGAGATTGGACTGAAAGGATATCGTTTTTCGATAGACTGGTCCAGGGTTATGCCGGAAGGAGCTGGCAGGGTGAACGAAGCCGGCATTGCATTCTACAATGATCTGATCGATGAATTATTAAAAAATGATATTGAACCATATATTACCATGTATCACTGGGAACTTCCATATGAATTGTATAAACGCGGTGGATGGATGAATCCACAGATCGTGGAGTGGTTCGGAGAATATGCAAAGCTTCTAGCGGAACGATTCAGTGACAGAGTCACACATTTCTTTACGTTGAATGAACCACAGTGCTTTGTCGGACTCGGTTTTGTAAATGGGGAACATGCGCCGGGGATAAAAGCACCAATCCGGGATACTTTCGAGATGGCACATAACGTTATGAAAGCGCATGGAAGAGCTGTGCAGATGTTAAGAACACATGGGAAGCAGCCACTTGTGATCGGATATGCACCGACAGCTTCTGTATGCTATCCGGCAACGGAAAAAGCAGAAGATATCGAAGCGGCAAAGAAGAGTTTCTTTGCTCTTCCGGATGAGTTCTCAAACTGGCACTGGAATGTGACCTGGTGGTCAGATCCGGTTCTTCTTGGAAAATATCCGGAAGAAGGTCTGGCAAAGTATGAGCCATATCTTCCTAAGATCACAGAAGAAGATATGCGCCTGATCTCACAGCCGATCGATGTATATGGACAGAATATATATAATGGATATTGTGTACGGATGGGAGAAGACGGAAGAACGGAAACAGTAAGCCGTTATGAAGGATTCCCAAAAACAGCGATTGACTGGCCGGTAACACCAGAGTGTCTGTACTGGGGACCGAAATTCCTTTATGAACGTTATCAGAAGCCAATCTATATTACAGAGAACGGTCTGTCGTGCCATGATGTGATCTCACTGGATGGAAAAGTACATGATCCGAACAGAATTGATTTTCTGGCAAGATATCTGCATGAATTAAAAAAGGCTGCAGGAGAGATTGATCTGAGAGGGTACTTCCAGTGGTCACTGATGGATAACTTTGAATGGGCAAAAGGTTATTCTGAGAGATTCGGACTGGTATATGTAGACTATCCGACACAGAAGAGGATCTTGAAAGATTCCGCTTACTGGTATCAGAAAATAATTAAAGAGAATGGAAGTACATTATAACAGAGGGAGTAAATGTCAGATGACGATCAAAGAAATTGCCAAACTGGCAGGGGTATCCAGCGCAGCAGTATCAAGATATCTGAATGGTGGATATGTAAGTGACGAGAAGAAAGAACAGATTAAAAAAGTAATCGAAGAGACGGGATATCAGCCGTCGGCACAGGCACGTATGCTCAGGACAAAGAAAGCGTGTCTGATCGGTGTGGTTGTGCCGAAGATTAACTCTGAATCAATCAGCCGGATCACAGCTGGAATTGAAAAAGTTCTTTCAGAGCGGAATTACCAGATGCTGCTTGCAGGAACGGATAATACACCGGTGAAGGAAATAGAATATATGCGTCTGTTCGAGAATTATCCGGTAGACGGGATTATTCTTGTGGGTACGATGATCACAACAGAGCACAGAAGATTTCTGAAAGAATCCAAGGTTCCTGTTGTCGTGATCGGACAGCATACGAAGTTTGCAAATTGCATTTATCATGATGATTACGGTGCAGGAGAGGCCATGGGACGTGCGGTTGCGGCTAAGAGCAGGAAAGAGATTGCGTATATCGGAGTTTCAAGAGAAGACAAGGCAGCCGGAGCAGCCAGAGAAGATGGATTCCGGGAAGGTCTGAAAAGGTCGGGAAAAGAATTAAAAGACGGATATTATAAGGTGGCGGAGTTTACTACAGAGTCCGGATACGAGAAAGTTCTGGAATTGTTGAATGAAAAGAATGACATCGATATCATATCGTGCGCCACAGATACGATTGCGGCCGGAGCAATTGAAGCGATTCATACTTATATAGGAAGCCGGATTCCGAAGAATGTAGAAGATACAGGTTCCAGATTCCGTTATATATTGGAAAATACAGCAATCCAGGTTACTGGATTTGGTGATAATCAGCTTTTAAAGGCAGTAACCGGTGGAATTCCAACTGTACATTTCGGTTTTAAAACCAGTGGTATCAGGGGTGCAGAACTCTTGCTGGATGTGATAGAATGGGGCGAAAATATTCCGATGGAGATCAAACTTGGATTTCGGCTTGCTGAAATTGATGATCCGGAAGAAAATATAGAAGAATAAGAGCTGCCGGAGTAGAAAATCAGTGTATAATATGTGTAAATAAATTCGAAATCGGTCAAAAACAACTAAATTCGTGCAACACGCACAAAAATGAATATGAAATATCAGTAAAAATGCCATCTTTACAAATGGCATTTTTTTTCTTATTATAAAATTATAAAATGTGAAAACGATTACATATAGAACGAGGAAGGAGAGTTAATATGGATTACAGAAAGACCGCACAGGACATCCTGGATCATGTCGGCGGAAGTAAGAACATTGCATCTGCAGCACATTGTGCAACGAGACTGCGTCTTGTCATTGCAGATAATAAGAAAGTAAGTAAAGAAGCACTTGAAAATGTTGATGGGGTAAAAGGAGTCTTCGAAGCATCGGGACAGCTTCAGATTATCCTCGGAACCGGTACGGTAAATAAAGTATTTGCCGAGTTCATCGACATTGCAGGTATCACGGCAAGCTCAAAAGCAGAGGCAAAAGAGGCAGCTGCAGAGAAGCAGAACTGGTTCATGCGTGCGATCAAGCTGCTTGGTGATATCTTCGTACCGATCATTCCGGCCATCGTAGCCAGCGGTTTCTTAATGGGAATCATGAACTCACTTGATTTTATGAATAGCAACGGATTCCTCCATATTAATACACACAGTTCGATTTATGTATTTGCGAATCTGTTCAGTAACATTGCTTACACATTCCTGCAGATCCTGATCGCATTCTCAGCTGCAAAAGCATTCGGTGCGAACCAGTATCTTGGCGCAGTTATCGGTATGATCATGATCCATCCGTCACTGCAGAATGCTTATACTGTAGCAACAGAGGGTGTACAG
>ENA-OPDD01002451-OPDD01002451.1-human-gut-metagenome-genome-assembly--contig:-NODE-2451-length-11363-cov-8.746640_pt1 | contig 11363 bp, 6 predicted proteins | sample MGYA00241574_ERZ501499 | MGnify/ENA primary metagenome ERZ501499 (study PRJEB25962, sample SAMEA2042576) | human gut metagenome | biome: human gut; feature: human-associated habitat; material: faeces...
CTGCGCTCGATTTCCTGAATTCACTGTAGGGGGTGATTCCAATGTTTTAATAATAGGTAGAAAAGCAGAAGGAAAAAGGAGGTTTATACATTATGAACGGTAAAAAAATCTTGTTTGGTGCAGCCTATGACGGGCTGCTTTTGTTTTTGATGAGGGGCGCCTATTAAGCACCTTCGCAGATCCGGCAAACATCCCCATCGGGAGTTGTGCCCTTGATCAAGTTCGTAGATATGTTCTCCGGCATCGGCGGTTTCCGCGAAGGGTTGACCCGTGCCGGAGGATTTGAATGCGTGGGCCACTGCGAAATCGACAAATACGCCAACCGCAGTTATAACGCCCTGTTTGACACGAAGGGAGAGTGGTTCATTGAAGATGCCCGAAAAGCCGACCCCAGCACCATGCCAGACTTCCAACTGCTCTGCGGCGGATTTCCTTGTCAAAGTTATCCCGAATAAAATAAGAATCCCGAAGCCCAGCCGGGAATCCTTGCAGCGCAAGGATTTCTGCATAAAAACTTCGGGATAATATTTTGAAGATGGCACCTGCTATAATGTTGCTACGGATTGTAATCCGAATCAACATTGTGAGGTGTATTAGTGTGAACAAAATTGAAATCACAGTCCTTTCTGCGCGTGTATTAGATGCCTTAAGCGGACGCGGCCTCAAGGCCAAAACGGTACATGAGTTTGAGAGGTATGGAACTCGACGGATTGTAAAGCATTGTTTGGGCAAAGGTCAGATATTGTATTCCAAAGAGACGGTTCAAAATTTTGTCTGGCAGGAACGTGCTAAACAGGAATCCGGAACATTGCCGCACTACCAGTGGGGCATAACTCGGCGTGCCGCAGTTTATCTCGACCAAATGGCGGAGTATGGAAAAATTCAGGATGAACCTATACGGCCTTGGGAGGCTGAACACAACCCATTGTTTCAAGCCATTTCCTGCAATCCGAGCAATTCCATGAAGGTAATAGACATTATCTGTAGAACCAGAGATGCCGTCATGCAGTTGGAACTATCCGATAAAACAAAGACCAATTATATCTATTGTGGATTTGGTGCTATCTTGAACTTCTTCATTTCTCGCGGTGAAGAGTCCTACTCTCCAGAAACGCTTGCCCTTTTCGTAAAAACGGTCCAAGAAAATTTTGTGAACGGAGCAATACAAAAGGCATCCTTTCAGACGATGCGCAAAGCTGCCCATTGGATCGAGGAATATCTCTCGACCGGACAGGTGTCTCAGCAGAAGTTGAGAAAATATAATTTTGCCTGCGCTCCGCCAGAGTTTGAAAATCTGCTCTCGCAATACCAACTGTACATGGACAATGAAAACTATTTGAAAGAAGGCTCCCGCCAGTTTTATCTTTCATCGGTTCGGACGTTTTTCCGTACCATAGCCACTTTGGGGATATACCGCTATGCTGAGATCACCTTGCCAGACGTCACCAGATGTCTGGCAAAGATTTCAGAAACATTTCCTCTCGGTATATTTAATTTAACCGGAAGTATGCGTTCCTTTGCGCGATTCATGGCCGAAAAACATCCTGAGCTACCCGATATCTCACCAGCGCTTGTATTTTCTGCTGCAAAACGTCGGCGTGTTTATGTAGGATACACTCACGAAGATGCCCAAAAGATTTTCTCTGCAATAAATCGCAGCAGCACAATGGGGATGCGAGATTATGCAATGATTATGCTTGCGTACACAACTGGCTTACGCGGCTGTGACATTGTAAACCTGAAGTTTGACAGTATTGACTGGGATGCCTGCGAACTGCGTCTGGTACAAGAGAAAACAAACATCCCTGTATCCTTACCGCTTGATACAAAAACTGGAAATGCGATTGCCGATTACATTCTCCATGCCCGGCCCAAGTGCAAATCTGAGTATATATTTTTGCGGGTACTGCGCCCCTATACAAAGATTGGAAGTATGTGGACGGTGATTGCAAAATATGCACACATTGCATTGGGAAAGGACCGGAAGATGAATGGGCCGCATGCTTTCCGGCGAGGAATGGGAAGACAATTGCTGGAAGCAAATATTCCTGCGCCACTAATCTGCGATATTCTAGGACACTCGTCGTCTGTGTCCTTGCGCCAATATACCGCGTCATCCCTAGAGAAATTAAAAGTGTGCGCAGGTACTATTTCTGCAATTCCCATTGCACAGGAGGCCTTGTTATGACAAGACCATCTTTGAAAAGCCGTTTTGGAGAACAGATTCGCGCCTTTGTAGGCTACAAGAACAGTCTTGGTTTTCCTTACAATGAGAGTATCCGTATTCTAGGGAGGTTTGACGATTTCTGTGTAGAAAGGTTCCCTGAAAAAGATTGTCTGGATTGTGAACTCGCACTTGCATGGCTGGAGAAACGAGATACGGAAAACACAGCAGGCCACCGAAATCGTATTATGGTCATACGGGAGTTTGCAAAGTATCTTCGGGCTGTTGGAACAGAAGCATATATGATTCCCATATCCATGACCAGCAAAGGCCCCAGGTATGTTCCACATATCTTCAATGAAGCGGAGATAAAAGTGTTCTTCCACGGTGCTGACAGCTTTCGTCCTCACGAGAAAGCTCCGGCCAGACATCTTGTTGTCCCGGTATTTTACAGATTGCTGTATTGCTGCGGATTGCGGCCCGCAGAAGCGAGACTGCTCAAGAAGGAAAATGTGGACTTGGTTCGCGGTTCTGTCTACGTTGTGGAATCCAAAGGGCACAAGGACCGTGTCGTTGCGGTTGCAGATGATTTGCTTCAGATTATGAGAAGCTATTCCACCCTGATTTCAGAAATTTACCCGGACAGCGATTACTTTTTTCCGAGATACGATGGGGATGGGCCGTATACGAAGCGTTGGACAGAAGAAATGTTTTGGAGATGCTTCAGTATGGCCGGAATTACTGCGTTTGAGGGACCTAAACCTAGGGTCTACGATTTCAGACATACTTTTGCAACGGAATGTATCTGTCGTTGGATGCGAGAAGGCCGTGATATTGATGCAATGCTGCCGTTTCTCTCCGCATACATGGGACACGCCCGTTATGAAGATACGCTTTACTATGTCCACATGGTTCCTGATTTTTATGAGCGTGTTGGAACAGTAGACCGTACTGCATGGGAAAAATTGCTTCCGGAGGTGCATGATGAAGGTTAAGGATGCTCAGTTTTTTACGGTTGTAAGTTCGTTTCTGAATGTTTATCTTGTGAAAAACCGAAGCTGCAGTTCTAATACGGTAAAATCCTATGAGGATGCTCTGAATCTGCTTTTTACGTTTTTGGAAGGCACAAAAGATATTCCCAGACAACGAGTAAACTGGAGCCATTTCACCCGCCAAAACATACAGGAATTCGTGGACTGGTTGGAGAAAGTCAGGAACTGCAGTAGACAAACACAGCTGCAAAGGCTTGCCGCAATACGCTCTTTTGTGCGGTATGGCGGCATTGTAGATCTGCGCGTAATTGCAATACAGGCCGACGTGGAGAGAATTCGATACCGAAAACCACCGCCTGCTTTGGTTGGCTATCTCACAAAAGAAGAACTTTCTATTTTCCTCGCGCAGCCGAACTGCAAAAAGCGTACAGGATTCCGGAATATGGTGTTTCTGGTTTTAATGTACGATACAGCTGCTCGGTGTCAGGAAATGTTGGATTTAAGGATACAGGATTTAGTGCTGCACAGAACCTCACCGTGTGTCTATTTCACAGGTAAGGGAAACAAGACACGGGTTGTTCCTATTTTGCCGAAAACAGCGGAGCACCTTCGCAGTTACCTGAAAAAATTCCATCCGGCAGAAAATAGAAAACGAGACGACTATGTGTTCTATGCTTATGGTGGCCCTCAAAGGCCGATGTCTCCTGATACGGTTGCGGCATTTGTAAAGAAATATGGAGAATCTGCACGGCACGTCTGCACATCCATTCCGGAACGGGTACATCCCCACATGCTGCGGCACACACGGGCAATGCACCTATACCAAGACGGTGTTCCATTGGCTATGGTATCCGAATTCCTCGGCCATGCGCAGATTGAAACAACAAAAATTTATGCCCATGCTGATACAGAAATGAAACGGAAAGCCATTCAGCAAGCAGCAAACAAGCTAAACGATACGATTCCGGACGCACTCTGGAATACAGATGACGAGGAGATGATGCTTAAATTAAGAGGCAAACAACAATACAAGTGAAAATATTATCCCGAAGTTTTTATGCAGAAATCCTTGCGCCGCAAGGATTCCCGGCTGGGCTTCGGGCTTCTTATTTTATTCGGGATAAGTCTGGTTATCCTGAATTTCGGAATAACCAGACTTTCAGCGTGGCCGGGGCAAGAAGGGGCTTTAGCGACCCCAGAGGAACTTTGTTCTTTGAAATTGCCCGACTGGTTGAGGCCCGACACCCTGCGTATCTCATCTTGGAAAATGTACCCGGTCTGCTTAGCCATTCACGGGGCGAGACCTACGCGACAATCCTCAATACGCTGGACAGACTGGGGTATGGCGTGGAATGGCAATGTCTTAACAGCAAAGATTTCGGTGTTCCCCAGTCAAGAAACCGCGTGTACATTATCGGATATCTTGATGAGCGATGTAGAGGAAAAGTATTTCCTTTCACCGAAACAACAGGAGGTTCTCTTATTCAAACCCACGGCGGTCACCAAGGAGAACGAGTCTACTCCCCCGAAGGACTGAGTTGTACGCTGGCTGCCAATCTGGGCGGGTTTGGCGGAAAGACCGGGCTGTATGAGGTGGGCGTACCAATCAAATGTGCGACCAAGACAGGCTACCAGATGGCACAGGTCGGTGACAGCATCGACCTGAGCTACGCCACAGTCAACAGTCGGCGCGGACGGGTTGGTAAAGAGATTGCGCATACACTTACAACGGGCTGCCAACAAGGCACTGTTGAAGTTCGCCCGGTCAAAAATCCCATCAAGTCCGACCTCGCCCGCAACACCGAACGCACCGGTAAGCCCGGCGCACCCATGCATACACTTACCACAAAAGACCGTCACGGTGTTCTGTGCGAGGGGCGCATCCGCCGCCTGACACCGCGCGAATGCCTGCGGCTGCAGGGCTGGACGGATGACCGCATCGACACGATGCTTGCCATCCAGAGCGATAACCAAGCCTACAAGCAGGCTGGCAACGGCGTCACGGTCAATGTAATCGAAGCCATCGGTCGCCGCATTGCCGCCATGGACGCGGAACTTCGGGGTGAGGCACTTGCCCCTTGATTTCCGCGACCAGTATTTTGGCTGTGAAATTGAGCTGACCGGAATAACCCGCGCCACGGCAGCCCATGCGCTGGCCAATCTGTTTGGAACCCGCGCCGAGCATTCCGGCGGTGGCTACGATGCCTACCGTGTCAAAGATTTGGACGGTAAAGAGTGGAAAATCGTCCGGGACGGAAGTATTCATCCGGAAGGATATCGGCGCTCCTCTACTTCGGGCGAGTATAAAGTCGAGTTGAACTCCCCCAAACTGGAATACGCTGAGATGGAAAAGTTGCAGGAGGTCATCCGCAGCCTGCGCCGTGCAGGCGGAAGGGTCAATTCATCCTGCGGTATGCACGTGCATGTGGACGCCAGCAAGCACACACCGCAGAGCCTCAAAAATGTGCTGTCCATTATGTATTCCAAGGAAGACATTTTGTTTGCAGCCTTGAAAGTAAACCCCAGTCGAATCTCCAGCTACTGCCAGCCGGTGGATGAACCGATTCTGGAAGAAATCCGCAAGCTGCCCAGCGGTGCGAGTATGGATCAACTGAAAGACCGCTGGTATCAAGGGCGGGATGGGAGTGATTATCACTACCATTCGTCACGGTACAGGGCTTGCAATATGCATTCTGTCTTTTATCATGGCACTGTGGAGTGGAGATTGTTCAATTCAACGCTGCACGCGGGTGAAGCAAAAGCCAACATTATTTTGGCAATGGCGATCTCGGCGCAGGGCATCAACCAAAAGTACACGCAGTTCCGGAAAACGCCCATCGGGGATAACCCGGCGTTCACCTTCCGCACTTTCCTGCTGCGGCTGGGGCTGATCGGTCCTGAGTACAAAAATGTGCGGATGCATCTGCTGAAGAACCTGCCCGGTGACAATGCGTGGCGGCACGACAAGTCGCTGTATCCCAGCAATCAACCACGACCCCGCACTGACGAGGTCAGATAAGGAGAAACCCAATGTCTCGAAAAGAATACTTTGCCTATGGCTCCAATCTGAATTTTGATCAGATGGCCTACCGCTGTCCCGAAGCAACGGTGGTAGGCACTGCCAAGCTGGATGACTATGAGCTGGCATTCCGGCGCGGCTACCTGACGATTTTGCCCAAAGAGGGCGCAAGCGTTGAAGGACTGATCTGGTCTGTCACTGACCATGACGAATCACAGCTTGACTGTTACGAGGGCTACCCGACATTCTATGACAAGGAAACCATGACGGTTACGGATGCAGATGGCACGCCGCATGAAATCATGGTTTACACCATGAACGCACCGTACCGCGACCAACTGCTCCCCGTCAGCAGCCGCTACAATGCGGTTGTCATGCAGGGGTGTCTGGATGCCGGTATCTCTCCGCAGCAGTTCTATGATGCTGACGAAAAATACCGCAAAGCCTACAAGGCCAGAGCCGCGCCGGTCCCTAAGAAACACGCTCCCGAACGCTAACCAAGCCCGCTGCACCGCGCAGCGGGCTTTTTCTTTTGCAACAAAAGGAGAACCAGTATGAAAAACAAACACAGAATAAAGCAGGGATTGTCGCTGCTGCTGGCGGGCGCACTGACGTTTACCAATGTTGGCGCAGCGCTGCCCGCCTTTGCAGAGGATGCCCCTGCCACGCCGGAGACAGCCGAAGCGGCCACACCGGAAACCGCTGAAGCCAATGTCCCGACACCGAATCTTTCGCAGATCACTGAAAATCTGTACAACGATCTGCCGGACGCGCCTACCGGCAGTTACCTTGGCAGCATGGGTCTGCCCGTGGCAACCGGCGAGACAAAAATCGGTATCTCCGCGTGGGTTTCTGACCTGTATGACGGCGTAGATGCCCATATGGATGCCGATGCGCTGAACGCAGATGAGAACACGGTCACAATCGGCAAAACTCCCGGCACAGACTATGCCATTGTTCCGCTGTTGGCGCAGGTCGAATACCCGGCAGACGGTGCGGTATCCGAAATCATACTGCCGGACGGTGTAGAGCTTTTAAGCTACCGCTCCACCGATTATGAGCCTATCCCGGCAGACGAGCAGGAGCAGACTGAAATCCTGCACCAGATATACTCGGAGCAGTCAGCGGCAGGCACCGGCCTGTATGTAAAAGCCTCTGCCGATTTTACGGCACAGCTGGTCTATACGGATTCGGACGGCAGTTCGCAGTCAAAAGCTATCCATGTACAGATCAGCGAGGATGCTGCACCCACACAGATGTATGCCGACACCGGCGATGACGGCATTGCCGCTTATGCTGCAGGGCCGACTCCGCCGTATGCCACCGGCAAAATCACGAGCATCGCCAAAGAGGGCGGCACATGGCTGATTTGGTTCAACGGTCAGGAAGCCTACTGCTGCAGCCACGGCCTGAACGGCCAGCCCAAGGGCTGCCCCACCTACAGTTTCTCTCATGTGTCCCGCCTTGAACCCGGCCAGTATACCCCCGGCAACCACTATGCAAATCAGGTCAACATCTGGGGCGGTCTTGGTCAGCTGAGTCTGGATATGCTGGATGATCGTCCTGTTGTGGCAAGCCTTGAAGATGATCCTGAAGGCTGTGAAGAACAGCCGGACATCCTTGGCAGCCTTTACGATGAAACCCAGCAGTGGATCATGGAAAACTATCCCGACAGCTACGCGGCGCAGACTTATATTGCTGCTGCGGAAGAACTGGTAAACGGTACAGATGCACAGTCCGGGGAAAACGGCTACTACACCTACATCTATAACCCGCCCGCAGGGTATGCGTGGCAGGTTGTGGCACTGGTCGGTGAAGAAATTGCGGGCGGCACTGAGATCCCGGATGTGCCGAGTGTTCCGGAACCGAAGTATTATTCTGCTGCGTGGACAGCTCCTGCGCAAAGCGCCAGCGGAAGCTTTGATCTGACATTCACTGTCAACACCGACAAGGTTCAGCTGAACACGCTGGAAAAGGTGGACGGCGCGGTCATTACCGTCACGCCCAGCCGGACCGGCGGCAATGTGGACGGCGGCAGCTGGCAGATGACCCCTGCCGCAGCGCAGACCATTACCACAAGTGGTCACACGCAGGATGACAGTTTTCACCTCAACGGCGGCGATGGTTCTGCCACATGGACGGTTCACTACGAGGTGTCCAAGACCAGCACCAGTATGCTTTCCGGGCAGGAAGGACCGTTCACCAGCCAGGCCGAAGCGGATGCCGCTGCCGAAGCCGCCAAGAATGCAGCCATCGGGCAGCTGCAGAACGAAGCGCAGGGCATGGTGGACGCCGCTATTGCCTCGGCGCGGGCGCAGCTTGCCAATATTGCATTCAGCTACGATGAAATCACTATCCCGCACGGTTTTGATTCAACGCCCGGTGCGCTGGGCAGCCACCAGACCATTACGGTTCCTGCCAACAGTTCCAATGACTATAAAATGCAGAACGATGAATGGTCGGTAAAGGTCAGCATTGATAAAATCGACAGCGAAACAAAGCAGCGCATCAAGGGCGATGCCGAGTTTAAGATTTTTGCGTGGGACACCGTTCGGCAGTGCTATATCCCCAATGGTGGGTATAACCAATATAAGGTTGAACGCCAGAGCGACGGCACTTATAAGGTCATCAACCACAGCGACTATGCAGGCGGTTCGGACGATTTGTTCTACACCCAGCGCAATGAGGGCAAGTTCGTCATTGTGGAAAGCCGCGCGCCCAGCGGATATTACGGCGATTGGACGGATGCAACCAAACCCGGTACGGCAGGCTCTGTGCTGGGCAAGCGGGCGTATGCCTTTGAAATTACCAAATCATTGGACGCCCAGACGATTTGGCTGGGCAACGCCGATTATAACGCCGACATTACTACGGCCAACAGCGGCGGCACGCTCATCGACACCGGCGAGGGCATCGTTACTATCACCTTTGGCAGCCGCAATGCAGACAAGACCTACGCCACAGACCCCACCGGCATTGCCAACAATGAAGATTCCTACACCATGCATGCCGACTCCGACAAGATGCAGAATGACCGTGTCCTCGGCAATATTCTGCTGACAAAAGTGGACTTGAACGCCGCGCGGTATCTGGCTGCGGGCAGCAACGGAGATACCACGCTGGAGGGGGCGGTGTATGATCTGTATGCCGCTGACACCATTGAACATCCGGACGGTGCTTCGGGTGTCGTAGATTATTCAAAAACCACCGATGCCAGCGGCACGCCCCTTTGGCACACCACGGTTTTAACCAACGGCGGCTGGGATACCGATTACCTGCCCATTTTGCAGAAAGACCGGCTGGTAGCCTCCGCCAAGATTACAGACGGAAAGCTGGCTTTTGCCAACCTGTACATGGGCCGCTACTATCTGGTCGAGCGTGCCACCGGGCTGGTGCTGCCCATTGACGGAAACGGCAAGCTGTATGTTACCGGGAAGTATCCACAGCTAAACAAGAAGCTGGAACGCACCGGCAAGTACAGCAGCCTTGCCACCAAGGGCGGCGAGTATACCGATTACATCTACAAAAACCAGTATTCCGCCGTAGCCGAAAGCCGCAAATTGAACGGCAGCAAAGCGTGGGATGGCTACTATCTGTCCTACGCGAAAGGCTACCTCTGCGATGAGGTCAACCACTACAAAACCTTGTCCTATGCTGACGAATCCACCTACCACATCCACGCCGAGCAGGAAAGCCAAGACGAAGTGCTGAAATCCGGTTTTTCTCTGAACAAACTGGTATCGACCACAGGCCAGCCCTCTCCGGCGCTGAAGCTGGAGGGCGCGGGCTTCACCGTTTACCGCATCTCTAAACTGAGCAAGGCCGCGCAGTTCAAGCAGAACCCGGATGGCAGCTACAATGCACAAAGCATTTTGGACGCCTACCGCAAGGACAACTACGATAACGCCACACTAAAATACGATTTCACCGCCGAAGGTCAGGCCATTGCCAATATGTTCGAGAGCAGCACCGATACGATCAACGCCTATAACGCGACCTTGACCGCAGACGGCGACTACGCCAACGGCAGGGGCAACGGCTGGATGCCCACGGATCAGCCCGCTGAATATAGGCTGGGAGAAATGTTCACCAACGATGAGGGCATCTTCCGCGTGGAGGGGCTGCCCTATGGGCAGTACCTCGTGGTAGAAACTACTATTCCCAAGGATGTGTTCCAGTGCGATCCATTCATCGTGACGGTAGACGCCAACAGCCCGCAGAGCCGATTCACGGTTCCGGCGGGCTGTGTCACTACAGCCACCAATAACTATATGACCTACAACGTACTGGATGAGGAATTGGAGGGCTATTTGCAGCTTATCAAGACCGATACAGAAACCGGCAAAGCGGTCAAAATCGCTAACACCTCTTTTGCCTTGTACAAATTAGATGACAAGGGTAATAAGACCCGCATTTCCATGATCGACCCCGCCAGCGGCAGCGCCACCAAGAAAACGGATGTGTTCTACACCGATGCAGACGGTCTTATGAAAACACCCGAAAAGCTGCCGCTGGGACGCTATCTCATTGAGGAACTGCAAGGTCCGGAAGGGTACTATAACGATCCTGCCTACTCGGTAGAATTTGAAATCAAATCCGACCGCGTTTGGCAGGTCGTGGGTAACGCCACCAACGACATGGACGAGTACATCGTTACGGAGAAATACTGCAACCACGAAACGCTCGGTCAGCTTACCATTCGTAAGCTGGGCAATGTGCTGACCGACTACCAAGATGGACAGTTCATCTACACGCAGGACAACCTTGCAAGCGCGGTGTACGAAATCCACGCTGCAGCCGACATTGCCACACCCGACCGCCAAGGCACCTACTGGTATAAGGACGGTGACCTTGTCGCCACCGTTACCACTGGTGCGGAGGGTCAGGTGGACGAAGTAAAATTCAGCCCCACCCGCACACAGGCTACCTATGATTTCTTGAAAATCACCCATGATGGCACCAAAGGCGAAGTCACCGTGACCCTGCCGCTGGGTAAGTATACTGTTACCGAGGTAAAAGCACCTTACGGCTTTATCCTGACAAACCAGAGCTACACGGTCGAATTTGGCTGGGACAACCAGAAAAATGATATTGTGCTGGCAAAAACTATTACCAGCCACGAGCAAGACGGCGACAAGGAATGTTCGTACAGCATTGTGAATGTCAAGGACGCCTCGGATGCCCACAA
>ENA-OPDD01002458-OPDD01002458.1-human-gut-metagenome-genome-assembly--contig:-NODE-2458-length-11339-cov-2.178394_pt1 | contig 11339 bp, 8 predicted proteins | sample MGYA00241574_ERZ501499 | MGnify/ENA primary metagenome ERZ501499 (study PRJEB25962, sample SAMEA2042576) | human gut metagenome | biome: human gut; feature: human-associated habitat; material: faeces...
TCTGCCACATTTTTATCATTGTTAAATTGCTTAATTTTATCTTATTTCTTTTTGCTTTTTCATTCTAATTCTCACCATCGCAAAACCGCCGTTTACCGTTGTGCCATAACCGATCATATGCTCACAGTAATGCACCACGCCGTTTCTACAGGGCTCACAGGCTCCGCAGTAGCAGTTCGGATCGATGCAGACACGATCTCCTGCCTTATAATTTGTCACCTCAGAACCAACCTCTGCGATTACACCTGAAAACTCATGTCCCAGAATCGTCGGCGGCGTCACCTCCGCTGCTCCCTTGTCCCCTTCATAAATATGGACATCTGTTCCACACACACCGCAGGCCTTCACCTGGATCAGAACATCTTTCGGTCCGACTTTCGGCATCTCATGCTCTTCCACTCTCAGATCATGCTTCCCGTAAAATACTGCACTTTTCATTTATTATCCCTCTCGAAAAAATAGGTGTTTTAACTGTAGATACGTTCAGTATATTCTTTGTTTTTGGTTTTGTCCAGTTGGAAATTTTCCATGCAAAAAGGCTATTCCCTACTGATATAGAGGATAGCCTTTGTTTGCAAAAATCAACACTTTATTTTCTACACACAAGAACCTCTCCGGCTTTCACGTTTTTCACCGTGCAGAGTTTTCCTTCCCGTATAAGGTTCACTTTGCCTGTGCTGCTCGTCACCTTCACTCCGTCTTCTTCTGCGATAAACCGGAAATCTCCATCGGCCTTCATTTCCCAGATGCAGATGTCGTCTCCGACCCGTTTTTCCTCTGCGGCTCCGTTGGAAATGTATTTGTTGATCAGGCCTACCATCGTGAATTTTCCGGTGGCAGGAATCAGCTGATAAAGATTTGCCTCACCCGGCTTGATCTCATAGGTAAAACCGTCATATTTATCGACTGCCTTTTTCTTATGGTCGTAAACATACCATTCTTTTCCGTTCTCCGTTCCCGGAAGGTCTTTTAAGAGAATCTCATCCTTGACGGCTTTTAGGGAAGAGCGGTCAAGGAAGGCCGCAACATAAATATGATCTCCATATTTATTGTAAATTTTCAAAGGCTTCTCTTTCATGACATTTCCGGCAGTCAGGCAGTCCAGGGTCGGTCTTCCCACATCCTGGCAGCGAATGATCGTACCATCGTTAAAAATCACAGGCCAGAGCTTTTCCGGATCTGTTTTTCCGAGGCCGCCGCTGATCACGCGGAGAAGGATGCTCTGCTCCACATCCTCATGCTCCGACCAGACCATATCCCAGTCTCCCCAGTAGAAACAGCCGTGATAAACGGAATCATAGGCGTTCTGCAGCGCATGCTCCATAAAGCTTCCTGGCACCATCGGCGTATAGTCATCGCTGTTTCTTGAGAGCGCCGCGCTCTGCCGGTTCCAGATATCCTCCGGCGCCATTCCCATACAGTTGATAAGATTTCCGTTAAAATGCAGATCTGCAGAGGCTTCCAGTCCCGTATGAACCGCTTTTGCCGCCTCTCCGTAAGAGACCGTACCCTGGGTCATAATGGAAAAAGAACTCTGGCTGTCCACCTTGATAAAGTCCACGCCCGCATTTTTGAGAAAAGCATGCCACTGATTCCAGAAACCGAAGACCGCGTCTGCCTGCGGCTTTACCGTGATCTCTCCATTGGGATAGGTTGTAAGAAAAGCCGCATTCTCTTTCTCTGCCTGAGATCCTGGAAGGATTCCATTCCAGTATCCCTTTATGGCCTGCCATACGCCGACATATTTCATCTTGTAGGCTTCTTTCAGCATGCTGACCGTCTCTTTAATGCCTCCCGGAAACTTTACCGGGTCCGCCTCAAAGCTTTTCAGCATCTGACCTTCGGAATCGGACCAGCCGTCATCGATCAGCACCCACTGAACGGGCACTTCCTTTTCTTTCAGCTCTTTCACCTTATCAACGACGGCATCCATATTTACGCTCTGACCGAGAGAATCCCAGGAACACCAGCCCAGTTTTCTGAGGATTTCCGGAAATTCCTTCTCTCTGCGAAGCTTTAAGTTCTTTCCGGAGAGCTTCAGGGCCCATTTTACAGCCTCTTCCGTCACTGCATAAGGGTCCTTGCCCGCTCCGCAGATCAGGGCCACATCCTGCATTTTCCGCTTTCCGGCACAGTTGGAAGAGAGTGTCAGCCGAAGACCTTTTTCCCAGCCAACGAGATCCGCCCGGTTCTCCTTCCCGCTGACAGCCAAGAATACCAGATAATCCTCCGGTCTTTTGAAAATGACCAGCTGGCTCTGCTCCGGAATTTCCGAAAAAACAGTACCGAAAGCAGGACGAATCCACCATTCCTTATGCTGATAAATGGAAACAAAGGGATAACCTTCGGAAAGCTTAAGATCGATCTCCACTCCGTTTCTGTCTGCAAAGGCCTTCTGGTAGCCAAAGGCCGGCGCCTGGGTCTGAATTTCCGCATCGATGCAGACTGCCGTCAGCTCGTCCTGCTCGGAAATCTTCGGAGAAACCGCATATGCTTCTGGTTTACCAGTTACGGAATGGACACTTCCATCCCGCAGCCTTACTTTTTTCTCACAGATTTCAAAGTACTTATTCATGGCTCACCCCGTTCAGTTTTTCCAGAAGCTCAGTCAGCTGCTGCTCGGAAAATCTTCCTTTTGTGAAAGTCACCAGTGTTTTCAGCGGGAAATCGCAGATCACGCGAAAAGCGAAATCCGCCGGCCGGTCTCCCAGGCTGAAATCAATTCCGGACTCTCTCTCAAAATAATCCATCATCTCACGGGCAATCTCTCTAGTCGGTTCATAGTAATAGATCTCCCCGAAGGTGGAATTTCTGTAAAAATGCTTTTTGACAATCGCTGTGGAAGTCACCTCGATGGCAGCCTTCAGGCGGATATCCTCGCTGGAAGCTCCCACCAGGATCTCAAAGCGTCCGCTCTGAACCAGGAAATCCTTCGCTTCCACATCGTAATAAGCGAAGCTTCTCTTATCCAGTTCAAAAACAGCTTCCTTCTCCTCACCCGGCTCCAGAGAAAGCTTCTGGAAACCTTTCAGCTCCTTATAGGGGCGGACGATATCGGTCTGGCAGTCATGGATATAGAGCTCGACAACCTCTTTTCCGGCAACCGCTCCCGTATTTTTCACTTTCACTCTCACCGTTGCTTTTTCCTGATCTGTCATGCTCTCCCGGTCTACAGTAATCTCCTCGTAGGAGAAATCCGTATAGCTGAGACCATGGCCAAAGCAGAACAGCGGTTTCACCTTGCAGGTATCATAGTAGCGGTAACCGACGAAGATTCCTTCCCGGTATTCCACATGATAGCCTTCGCCCGGGAAATTTAAAAAGCAGGGAGTATCTTCCAGTCGCTGCGGGAAGGTCTCTGCCAGTTTACCGCTGGGATTGGTCTTTCCATAGAGCACCTTTGCAAGGGCTTCGGCTCCTGCCTGTCCCAGAAGATAACCCTCGACAATGGCTTTTGCCTGGGGTTCAAAGGGCATTACCACAGGGGCTCCGTTGCTCAGAACCACGATGATATTTTTGTTATGTTTCGCCACTTCTTCGATCAGCTGGATCTGGGCTCCCGGAATGTTCAGATGCTCACGGTCCATTCCTTCCGTCTCATAGACTTCCGGAAGACCGGCACAGATAACGACCTTGTCTGCTCTGGAAGCTGCCTCAACGGCTTCAGCGAGCAGGTTCGCATCGCACTCCTCCGCCGCGCAGGCAAAGCCTTTGACATACTCCACATTTCCCAGCTTTTTCAGCTCTTCCAGCGGCTTATCGAGGAAGGTGGTATTGATATGAGAGCTTCCGCCTCCCTGAAACCGCGGTTTCTCCGCAAATTCACCGATGACGACTACCTTGTCCTCCGCTTTTAAAGGAAGAACCTTATCTTCATTTTTCAATAGAACGATGCATTCCTCGGCAATCTCCTCGGCAATCCGATGATTTTTCTCATAGGAAACCGGCTCTGCCTCTCCTGCTGCATGGAGTTTTTCCCGCAGCTCCAGAAGGCGTCTTACTGCTCTGTCTACATATTCCACTGGAAGGCTTCCGTCTTTCACGGCAGCTTCCACCTTGCTGTCATTGACCGTACCTGAGGAGGGCATCTCCAGATCCTGTCCGGCAATCAGTCCTTTTACTCTGTCATTTGCTGCGCCCCAGTCTGTGACAACCAGGCCGTCATAGTCCCATTCCTCCCGGAGAATATCGTTCAGCAGATATTTGTTCTCGGAACCAAACTCTCCGTTCAGGCGGTTATAAGCACACATAACAGTCCAGGGTTTTCCTTCTTTCACCGCGGTCTCGAAGCTGGTGAGGTAAATCTCCCGCAGCGTTCTCTCGTCAACGGTCGCGTTCAGAGTCAGTCGCTTGGTCTCCTGGTTGTTTACGGCAAAATGTTTCAGGGATGCTCCCACGCCCTTACTCTGCACGCCTTTGATATGCTGTGCTGCCAGGTTGGAGGCCAGATAGGGGTCCTCTGAAAAATACTCAAAGTTTCTTCCGCAGAGGGGAGAACGCTTGATATTATTGCCCGGTCCGAGAATTACTGCAACATTCTCTGCCCGGCACTCGGAAGCCAGGGCCTCTCCCATTTTATAGACGATTTCCCGGTTCCAGGAAGAACCCAGAGCGCAGGCCGGCGGGAAACAGGTGGCAGGTACGCTCACATTCATTCCCAGATGATCCGGTTTATCACTCTGTTTTCTCAGTCCGTGAGGGCCGTCGGTCATCAGCATTTTTTCAATTCCAAGTCTTGGAATGCTCTGAGAGTCGTTGAAGGTCTCGCCGGACAGCAGAGAGCATTTTTCCTCCAGAGTCAGTTCTTTTAATAATTCATCTACACTTTGTCCCATATTACAAATCCTCCAGCAATACTGCCTGATAGGGCAGAAGTTCTATCGTTTTTCCCTTCTTTTCCAGGCAGCTGTGATTATTCAGCAAAACCCTGAAAGCTTTCGGAAGCTCGATCCGACAGCTCTCGTTCTGATTATTACAGATGACACGAAGACTCTGAGAGTCATTGCTTCGCGTATAGGCAAAAATTCCCTTTTGCTCTCTCTGAAACGGGGTGATTTTTCCTGTCGCCAGCACCTCACTGTATTCTTCGCTTCGTTTCAGTGCAATCATTTTTTTATAGAAAGAAAGGAGAGAATTTTTGTCTTCTCTTTCTTTTTCCACATTGATTTCTTTATGGTCCGGATTGACCGGAAGCCAGGGTGTTCCTTCGGTGAAACCGCCATTTTTTCCACTGTTCCAGGGCATCGGGTATCTCGCATTATCCCGGCTTCCCTTCTGCGCGATCTTTAAGGCCTCCGCTTCCGTGAAGCCATGGGCTCTTGCAAGTTCATACTGATTATGCGTGGAGCAGTCATCGTAATCTTTCAGCTCAGGAAAGGCAAAATTTCGCATTCCCAGCTCCTGACCCTGATAAATAAACGGAGTTCCCCAGAGATAGAGATACATCATTCCCAGCATGGAAAAGCCGTAGAAATTTTTCCCTTCTTCCCTCAGAAGCCAGTCCGCCGCTCTGGGTATATCGTGGCATTCCAGAAACGTAGCGATCCACATATCCGGGCAGAGCACCGTCTGGGAATTTAAAAGCTGGTCCCGCAGTTCATCTGGGTCCCACTCTTCTTCCTCGAACCAGAAGTAGTTCGGCGCTTTTCTTCCGAGGCTTAAATGGGATACTTCAAAAATGCAGGAAAAGTACCCATTTTTCAGAGATATAAAATTCTGCATGGAGTGAACGTCCGCATCTTCCATCTCGCCGATGACAAAATAATCACCTTTTCCATAAGTCTTTTCTTTCATCTCTTTCAGAAAAGCTTCCAGTCCCGGCTGATTCAGGGTTCCGTGTTTCACAGAAACCAGACCGTCCGGTCCGTCTGCCGGAAAAGAGGGCAGCCCTTCTTTTTTCTTCATATATGTAACCGCATCCAGCCGGAAACCGCTGACTCCCAGATCCAGCCAGTAGTTCATCATGCGATACATTTTTTCTCTGAGCCGGGGATTGTCCCAGTTCAGATCCACCTGTTCTTTTGTAAAAAGATGAAGATAATAGTATTCGCTTCCCGGAATCTTTTCCCAGGCACTTCCCCCGAAGATGGAGCGCCAGTTATTCGGCGGATTTTCGCCTTCTCCTTTTCTCAGGAAAAAATAATCCGCATATTCGCCCTCGGGATCCTTCAAAACCTGCTGAAACCACTCATGCTGATCCGAACAGTGATTTAAAACCATATCCATAATCACATGGATGCCCCGTTTGTCCGCCTCATGAATAAGCTCCTTCATATCCTCCGTCGTTCCAAACATCGGATCAATCTCATAATAATCGGATACATCATATCCATTATCTTTCATCGGAGATTTGCATATCGGATTCAGATACAGAAGATCCGTTCCCAGTTCCTGAATGTAGTCCAGCTTCTGGATAATCCCTCTTAAATCTCCTATTCCATCTCCATCAGAATCATAAAAACTTTTTGGATACACCTGATAGGCGATCGATTTCTGCCACCACTTTAAGTCTTGCTTCATTTTTACGTTCCTTTCCTTTTTATGCCCTTATACATGTAGTGGTGATCAGAAAAATCTGATCACCACCTCAGGTTTACATCTTCACAGCACCCTCAGATACACCAGCAACAATGTATTTCTGAAGGAAAATGTACAAGATAATAATCGGTATGATTGTAACAAATACAGCCGGGAAAATTAACTCCCACGGGTTTCCGTACTGTCCGGAAGTCAGCTTTGCGAAATAAAGCTCCAGCGTCAGTGTCTTGGATCCTGTCTTGTTTCCGATTACAAGGAAAGGAAGAAGGTAGTCATTCCAGATCCACATACCATTTAATACGATCACGGTAACGGTGGTTCCCTTTAACAGCGGGAATACGACCTTGAAGAACATCTGAAACAGGTTTGCTCCATCCAGCACTGCCGCTTCTTCCAGAGAGGCAGGTACGCTCTTGATAAAGCCATGATACAGGAAGACGGACATGCTCAGTCCGAAACCGCCGTACATGAGGATCAGTCCCTGTACGTTTTTCAGTCCCATTTTTTCAAACACGCTCAGGAGCGGGTACATCAGAGACTGGAACGGTACCAGCATAGCTGCGGTAAAGCAGAGGAACACGATGTTGGAAAGGATGGTTTTACTTCTCACCATTGCCCATGCGGCAAACGAGGAAACGATTACCAGAAGCAGGATGGAGAAAAAAGTAATAATAAAGGTCAGTCCCAGAGCTTTTCCAAAGTTGATTGCTTCCATTGCTGTCTTGATATACTGGAGAGTCCAGTGTTCCGGAAGCGCTACCGGCGAAGCAATGATTTCATTGTTTGACTTAAACGCATTTACAAACAGGAACAACAAAGGAGCCAGTGTGTAAAGAGCCAGAATGATCAGAATAAGGTGACGTACTGCTTCTCTCAGTACATGTCTGTTTTTCATTGACATTACATCTCAACCTCCTTCTTTTTGGTAACTACTACCTGAGTCAGGGTAACAGCCGCGATCAGCAGGAAGAAAATAACTGCCTGGGCCTGAGCCAGACCGTAATCCGGCGGGTTGGTATCTTTCGTGGTTCTTAAGATCTGCATAGCCAGAAGACGGGTATTGAAGTTACCGTCTGTCAGGGCTACGTTGGGGTCCAGCAACATGAAGCATTTGGACAGAGTCAGGAAAAATACGATGGTGAAGGACGGCATCAGCATCGGGATCGTGATATAACGGAATCTCTGGAATACGTTTGCACCGTCGATAGCAGCCGCCTCGGAGAGATCGGTCGGAATGTTGTTCAGACCTGTCGTATAAATCAGCATCATGTATCCGGCCATCTGCCAGGTAACGAGAATAGCCAGCGCAATCATTGCTTTGTAACGGTCCTGAAGCATGTTGCAGAAAAACGGAATGTTGATGATTCCATCTTTGTTGAAAATCAGCTGAGAGAAAACGATCTCAAAAATGAACTGCCAGATATAACCAAGAGCCAAGCCGCCCAGAAGGTTCGGCATAAAGTAAATAGTACGATAAGCACCGGCTCCCTTATGAACGGATGTTGCCAGCAGTGCCATGATCAGAGAAACAATATTCAATGCAATCACAGCAACTACGGTAAACTCCAGTGTATATACAAAGGAATCTCTGAATTTGGAAGATTTAAACACTTTGATATAGTTCTGAAATCCTACAAAAGCATCATAGAAATGATCTCCTCCGGCAAAGTAAGTTCCTCTCCACCCGCAGAAAGAATAGATTACGCCAATTCCAAAGGGGATCAGAATTACCATGATAAACAGGATCATAGCCGGAAGTAAAAGCGGTACCAGCCGCTTACGATAATATTTATCCATACTTACCACCATTCTGCTGCACTGGCAGCGTTTCTTCGGATTCATATAGAGGGTGTGCGGTATTCCACACACCCTCTATGGATCAATCTTTTTTCTTTTCTTTTTATAAACCTGCTGCTTCGCTCCAGCTGCTTACGATGAAATCAGCGATATCGGAGTAAGCGGTTTCCGGCCACTCAGCGGTGTTTACATAGTTCTCAAGGAGATGAGCACCTAAAGTAAATGTAGCGTAGCTAGCCGGCATACCTGCGTATGCATTGGTGATGGTCTTGCCCTCTTTTACATAGGAAAGAATGCTGTCGCCCAGGCTGTATCCAGCGCTGATAACATCCGGATCTGCATTGTACGGGATGAAGGAGCACTCTTCGATGACATATTTCATACCGGTCTCAGAGGTGTTCAGCCATACCAGGAATTTCTCTGCTGCTTCTTTTTCTTCATCGCTGCATTTTGCGTTGATGCAGTAGTACTGAGGTACGAATACCGGGATGGAGGTGTTCATCTGCTCTGCAGTGATACCAGAGGTAAGATCCTCATCGGTAACATCCAGTTTGATCGGCAGGAAGGTCATGTAATCAGCGATATCTGCGTTTGCGTTGGTAATATTGGTGTAGCACCAGTTACCCTGTTTGATAAATACGGTCTCGCCATTTGCGAAGCTTGCTACTGCCTGATCATAACCGTTGGTTGTCTGGTTGATGAGCTCCGGTCCTCTTTCGGTCTGTGCATGAGAGGTCAGGAGGTCAAGAAGTTTTGCATATGCTTCCCAAACCGGTTTTCCAGCTTCCAGCTGCTCGGTGGTTGCTTCTGCTGCTGCAACGGAGTCAGAGAAAACGCCGTCTACTGCTACGTTTACCAGATGGTCGCCGTAGGTCCATTTCTCAGAACCAGCTACTGCAATGACACCTTTCAGTTTGGAGGTGATATCGTTTTTCTCTGCAAAGGAGAAGGTGCTTCCGCTTAAGGTGATGTCATCTGCGGTTCCATCGGTGATGTACTGCTGCATTGCATTGATCATTGCCTCAAACTCTGCATAAGAAGCAGTCTTGTAAGCTTCGATAAATGCATCGGTATTGTCCTCACCGAACATAGCGCCGATTACTCTGGTATCTACAATGTAGCCATATCCCTCGATGTTAAGGGGTACGCCGTAGTTTGTCTCACCGTCTCTGGTCAGATAGAAGTTCTCCGGAATAGCATCTGCAAGAGCTTTGAAGTCCTCGTTGGTAGCATCGCTGAGAGGCATTGCATATCCGCCCTCCTGATACTCAACGAGCTTCTGTGCATCCTGTACACCGAAGATTGCCGGCATATGATCGGACTGAAGATCTGCTCTTAAAGCCTCGGAACTGTCAGTACCGGAACCAAGAGTAAACAGTTTTATGGTTACTCCGGTTTCCTCTTTGTAGGCATCTACTGCTGCCTGCATGGCATCTGCATCTTCACCTTTGATATTGAAAAAGTAAAAATCATAATCGTCATCGGAAGCACTAACTCCCATACCCATGGTTGTGGTAGCCAGAACTCCTGCCAGCATCATTGCTGCAAATTTCTTCATTTTCATAATTGCCTCCTGTTTTCCTGACTGACGGATCTCTTGGGATTCGGTCAGATCCTGTTCCATTCGTATCACGGTTGATCGAATATTTTCACGATTTCGGTGTGGGCGCCTCACACCTTGTTTACGAAACAGAGTATAATATATGATTCGCTGTATGTCAACCCGTTGACATATTTTTCGTACACTTTAATAATTTTAAACACCATTTTTCTGGCATATTGCACATAAAATTACTGTCTGAGCCTTACACTCTCTTTGAAAATCCGGTTTTGGGGTAAAAAAAGCTGAAGTTTTCAACTTTTCAGGGTTGAAAACCTCAGCCAGATATCTTTTTTTGCTTATGCTGTCTCTCTGATGACCAGAGTCACCGGCAGCAAAACCTTCGCCGCGATCTTTCTGCCATTGCAGAGGCGGTCCACAGATTCAATGGCCTTTTCCGCCATTTCCCGGATCGGCTGGTGGACGGTGGTAAGCAGAGGCCAGGAAAGCTCCGCCAGCTGCGCGTCGTCATAACCCACGATCCGGACTTGTCCCGGTATATCAATTCCCTTTCTGTGGCAGATCTGAATCGTCTGAAGAGCCATCGCATCTCCATTGCAGAAAATTCCGTCCGCATCCGGATTCTTTTCCAGAACCTCCAGGATCGTTTTATGGTAGTCCAGACGTTTATGCTCTTCCCAGGTCGCACAGTATTCTTTTACCTGCATTCCCATCTGCTCGCCCTGTCTTCTGAAGCTGATTCCACGGCTGTCACTCTGCATCCCGGTCCAGTGACCCGGGTTTAAATACAGAAGCTTCCGGCAGCCCTGCCTGTAGAGATGTTCCGCTACCATTTTTCCGCCTGCTTCATTGTCACAGACAATGCTTTCCGCAGCATAGGAGATTTCCCGCTCCAGAGAAATAATCGGTACGCTGACACTTGCGAATTTATCAATGTTTACCGCATCTGTACAGAGGATAATCCCCGCAACCCTGTGGCGCTTGCATATTTCCAGATATTCCTCCTCCTTGGCAGCATACGCTTTGGAACAGAATACATAAAGAATATAGCCCTTTTTATCCGCTTCCAGTTCCAGATAATTCAGAAGTCTCGAAAAAAACGGCTGATCGATATAGGGCATGATTACCCCGATACTCTTTGATGACTGCTTTGACAGAGATCTCGCGATCTCATTCGGCTGATAGTTCAGCTTCTTCATGGCAGCCTGAATCTTTTCATGTGCTTCACTGCTGATATACCCACGGTTATTCAATGCTCTGGAAACCGTCGTCACCGACAGCCCGCACTCCTTTGCAACATCCTTTAGCGTACTCATCTGGTAAAATCTCCTTCGTTGTTTTCTATATCAGAAAACGATCAGAAAACGTCCTAGCTCCCAATATTAAGACAATTTTAACATGGGATGGGATTTTTTTCAATTTAAAGATATTGCAAAGGAGGGCG
>ENA-OPDD01002463-OPDD01002463.1-human-gut-metagenome-genome-assembly--contig:-NODE-2463-length-11322-cov-2.262714_pt1 | contig 11322 bp, 8 predicted proteins | sample MGYA00241574_ERZ501499 | MGnify/ENA primary metagenome ERZ501499 (study PRJEB25962, sample SAMEA2042576) | human gut metagenome | biome: human gut; feature: human-associated habitat; material: faeces...
CATGCAATGAAAAAACTTGTTGTCTTCACCGGCGCCGGCGTCAGCGCCGACAGCGGCGAGGTCGCGGAGGGCGCGGTGCAGGCTGACGCGACCGTGACGTTCGACTGCACCAAGCCGCTGCACTTCGCGAAAGCCTTGAAACCGCTCTGCGGCGCGCTCGTCTGCGCCGATATCGGCATCGGAAAGGCGCTCGGAGAGCGCGAGACGTAACTTGTCTGTAATATAACCGCGAAAACTGTAACACAGAAGTAACTTTACAAACCTCCCGAAACGTGGTATCATAAACTGTACCACGGTAAGGGAGGTTTTGCCATGGCTGTTGATAAAAAAGGCACAAAGCAGGTCGCTGCGAACAAAAAAGCATGGCATGACTACTTTGTCGAGGAAAAATACGAGGCAGGCATTGAGCTTGCAGGCACCGAGGTAAAGTCCATCCGTCAGGGACACATCAACCTGAAGGACAGCTACTGCACCTTTAAGGACGGCGAGATCTTTGTGCGCGGCATGCACATTTCTCCCTACGAAAAGGGCAATATCTTCAACAAGGACCCGCTTCGCGTGCGAAAGCTGCTCATGCACAAGAAGGAGATCATTCAGCTGTTCAGCAAGACCAAGCAGGACGGCTACTCGGTCATTCCGCTTGCGGTCTACTTCAAAAGCTCTCGTGTAAAGCTGGAGATCGGTCTGTGCAAGGGCAAAAAGCTGCACGACAAGCGCGACAGCATCGCGGCACGCGATGCAAAACGCGAGATCGACCGCGCGATGAAAGAGCGTAATCGTTAATCTTACCCATGAATATGGGGCCGTAACGGGTTCGACGGGGGCGTTGAAGCCGGGATAGCGGGCCGCAGTGGGGAACTGCGTAAAAAGCTCCAACTGTTTATAAATTAAACAACAACGATTATACTCTTCAGGCTGCCTAATTAAGGCTTAGCCCGTCGGCTCAGGGAGGACCACGGCCCAGAGACCCGGCGTCGATTAGTGGTGAACGTGTACGGGGTAAGAGTTGCCTCCGTCATGTAACATGACTCTACCAAAACGGTAAGCCTGTTTGTCGGCGTACCGCGGCGGGAATTTTAATCGACAAACTGCGCCCGGAGAAGTCCTTGTGGATGCGCTTTCGGACAGGGGTTCAACTCCCCTCGGCTCCACCAAAACTAACACAAAACCGACGGTTTAAGCCGTCGGTTTTGTGTTTATCTATGATAAATTACAACTTTCCTGAGAATGTGATTTTGCGTTGTAGCCATTTGTAGCCATTGACAGCCGCAAAATTCCGTGGTATCGTTAAGCCACAGAGGTGAGGAGCATGGCATACGGCAGCATTACGCAGCGCGGCGACAAGTACCGCGTGTGCTTTGACTACGGCATTGACCGCGAGGGAAATCGTGTCCGCAAGTACCGGACGTTTGACACAAAACGCGACGCGACCCGTGCATTCAATGAGCACAAGGTCAAGATGGACAAAGGGACGCAGATCATGCCGAGCGAGTACACATTCGCGCAGTGGCTTGACTACTGGTACAAGGACATCATCCTGCCGCAGATCGAGGAGACGACCGCATACGGCTACCGCGGCATGATCGAGAATTACCTCAAGCCGCAGCTTGGCGAAATCCGGCTGCAAAAGCTGACGGCTCGCGATATTCAGCAGTATTACACATGGCTGATGGACGAGAAGAAGCTGTCACCGAATACGGTCATCAAGCATCATAATCTGCTGACGAACACGCTGAACGCGGCGGAGCGGCAGGAGTACATCACGAAAAATCCGATGCGTGCGGTCTCGCCGCCGAAAAAGCGTCAGCGCGAGGCGAAGTTCTACACGCCCGAACAGCTTGGCATTCTGCTCGACAAGGCTGTCGGGACGCGGCTCGAGCTGCCGGTGTTTATCTGCGCGTATCTCGGACTGCGCCGCGGCGAGCTGTGCGGACTGCGGTGGGGCAATGTTGACCTTGAACACAAGACCATCACGATTGAGAATACGCGCACGCAGGCGGGTAAAAAGGAAATCGAGAAGGGCACGAAAACGGCGTCCTCGACGCGCACGCTTTATCTGCCGGATACACTGTGCGATATGCTGAAGGCGGCGAAGGAGCATCAGCAGGCGTGCAGGGCGGAATATAAGAATGCCTACGACGACAACGACTATGTGGTCGTGATGGAGGACGGCAGGCCGTTCCGGCCGAATTATCTGTCTGAGCTGTTCGGCAAGTTCCTTGCGGATAACGATTTGCCGAAGATCGTGCTGCACGAGCTGCGGCATACGTTCGCGTCGCTGTCCAATCAGGCAGGCATTCCGGCGTATAATATCGGCAAGGCGCTCGGACATTCCACACCGGCCACCACGCAGAAGATTTACACGCATCTGCTCGACCAGACGCATACGCAGGCGGTTGAAGGCGTGGCTGCAATCGCGGACGAGGCGCGCCGCAAGGCAGGCAAGGAATATCTTTTACAGCTTGCGAAGGCGCTTATTGATGAAATCCGCGTGTGGGACCCGATGAAGTTCGGGGACTGCAATGAGTATACGGAGGAAATCCAGTCGATCGGAGGGCGGCTCGAGCCGCATACGGACGCGGCAGCGCTCGGCAATATGCTTTACGAGACGTTTCGCGCGTCCTTCGGCACCCGCTCGTTCCGGTGTACACCCGAGGAGTGCGAGAGCGTGGCGAAACGGGTGTTTGAGAAGGTGCAGAAGTGAGAGGAGACGCGATATGGACTACATTTTGATGAATAAGGATGTGCCGTATGCGCTGTTCTCTTGCGCGCAGGATGAATTTGGCGAGGAGAGTGCCGTTCTTCGAGAGTGGTATACCGACCTGCGGCCAATCGGCCGGCGATTTTAGAGTAAAAAAACGAGGGTACATACCATGGCGGTGTGTACCCTCGCTGTCATTTATATGTGCTCAGATCGCCTGCGGCTTCTTCATGTCGCGGGGGAGAACCTTGATGTAAACACCGTCCTCGCGGACCTGGGTTTCCGGCAGGTCGGTGTCTGCTTCCGACTCAGGCTCCGGCATGACAGATACTTCGTTAGACTCTCTGCTCTTCGCGGCGCTGTTCAGCTCCTCCTGCAAACGGTTCTCGAGCCAGTCGATCATCGCGTCGCGCGGAACGATGATGCGGCGTCCGAGGTGGATGCAGGGAAAGCCTGGCTCACGGAGCAGGTCGTAGATGCCGCTGCGAGAGATCGGGAAGATCTCCAGCAGGTCGTTGGCGGAAAGCATTTCGGGCTTCGACTTCAGATGTGCAAACATGTTCATGATAATTTCCTCCTAATGAATATTGAAATGGTATAGATTTTGATGAAACCGGTCCAGCCGATTTACCTGCGGGGTGGTGGGTGCAGAGTGCTCCTCTGCGGTTATAATATATACGCCGGTGTGCGCGTCAGTCGGTTTTCGACTTGCAGCGGCAGCATTTACGGCACTTTTTGCGCGGTTTCTCACCGAAATACTTCTCGATGACACGCCACAGGCATTTCTTAGAGTCGACCAGACCGTGCAGCGCATTCAGGCGCTTGAGCCTGCGCGCTACCGCCTTGCGGCCGCCGGACTGCGACAGGGTGCGCTTGTTGCGGTCAAAGTCGGACTTGGTGTAGAACAGCACGCAGCGCGACTTCTTGCCGTCACGGCCAGCGCGGCCGATCTCCTGCACGTAGCCGTCCATGGAGAGAGGCAGACCGGCGTGAATGACGAGCCGCACATCCGGCTTGTCGATGCCGAGACCGAACGCATTGGTCGCAACCATGATCGGCTTCTTGCCGCGCATGAACGCCTGCTGCGCCGCCTTGCGCTTTGCGTGCTTCATCTTGCCGTGGTACTTGCCGACCGGGTAGTCGCGTGCCTTGAGCCACTTGCACAGCCGCTTGACGAGCTTCACGGTCGGGCAGTAGATGATGACGGCGCCATGCTCGTCCCACTTGCTCAGCTCGCGCTCGACCGACTGGAACAGCGTGTGCTCAATCGACTGGCTGCACTTGCCATTGCGCGTCTTGCCGCTGCTGTCGATGCGCTTGATGTACAGGCGCAGGTTGTCGCGGCGCATGGGCGTGCGGAACAGCGAAGCGTTGTCGATGTTCAGCGACTTGCGGATGCGGGCGACGTCTTTGCGGGTGGCGGTGGCCGTCAGCGCAATGACCTGCGGGTGAAGGGAGAGCGAGTCAATGAAGCTGCCGATCTTGCCGTAGGCCTTGCGGAAGTCGTCCTTGGCCTGCGGCAGAGTGTGCGCTTCATCGACGGCAATACGAGTGAGATTGGCGGTACGCAAAGCATCAGCAACAGCCATGTTCTGGAGCTGCTCGGGCGCAAGGTAGAGCAGGCCGCCGTGCTCGGTCATGTCCTCCAGCACGTCGCGGTGCTCGGCCGCGGACAGGTCGCTGTTCAGCACAGCGGCACGGATGCCCTTGCTGCGGAGCGACTCCACCTGGTCGAGCTGGAGCGCCTTGAGCGGCGAGATGACGAGGATTAGTTTGCCCGTATCATCCATTACAGCGGGCAACTGGTACAACAGAGATTTACCACCTGCCGTCGGCATTAAAACTATGGCGTCCTTGCCATCGAAGATGGCCTGCATCGGCGCCTCCTGCTGGAGACGCAGGTTTGCGATCCCCAGCTTTTTCAGTGCCTCGGTAAGGTGTTCATTAATCGTAATAGACATACAGACTTCCTCCTGTAAATGTGTAAAAACCAGAAAACCAACGAACTTCAGAACTTTTCATCGCCAATCCAGAAACCACTAAAATTGGTGTCTCCAATCTTCACTGGCCAGGATTGCCGCGCTAGCAAGCCCGTGGCGGCGGCGCGCTTTTTCAAGGCGTCGTACATTGTATCATCTAAACCGACACGGGTAAGCAGGCGAAGCAGCGAAGCATTGGAAAAGATTACAAAATGTTTTCCGGCTTCCAAACCCCGTGATGGCGTGTGCCGAAAAGCCACTGCCGATTGCTCGTCATCAAGCAGCCACGTCGCCTCCTCAGCGGTCGCCGGCTTCTTGATGATTTCATCCTTGAATCGGCTCTGCTCACCGAGCAGCTCGAGTGCCTTCCGCAGGGTTTCCTCGCGTTCCGCTTCGGTGCGCAACTGGGCTTCCTGTGCGGTTTCGAGACCGTCATAGGCGGCAGTGTGAGCCATGCCGTGCGAGGGGAGATTGGCTTCCAGGAAAATCCGCATCACAGCATCTCGCCACACTTCGAAAGGATCGAGCTGATAGCGTGCGAGGCTGGTCATAGGACCGTACCAGCGGCGGTACGCCTCGGCGGCGTTTGCCTTGGTGAGAGTACGCGCTGCGGCGATACGCAGAAGGTCGAGGTCGTAGTTGGTCAGTGAATCGATAGTCGACGGAAGCTCGATATCGACCGTGTCACTGCGGTCAAATATGGTTCGACTACGGACAATCGGCACCGTCGACAGTCGCTGCGGCAGTACACCGCCGAAGCGCGTCTGCCGTTCGCATTCATCAAGTGCATCGAATAAAGGCTTGAGCGGCGCTCCGGTCGAGGTTCGTAGAAGTACCAAACGGTCGCGGCAGTCAGACCAGTCCGCGAGATCACCGCTGTCAAGCACGGTGATTTGGGGTGGAGCGGAATTGCAGGCTGCGCCTTCGGTCGTAAGGTTCAGTGCTGTGAATGCGCGAGTAATTGCTTGCTCTGCTTGCAAATTCGGCTTTTTTATCGTAAAATTGTATGCAAAGATTGGCACCTCTGCACACGGAGCGAAGCTGCGGAGCTGCACGTCTAGTGCGGCGGTGATTACAGGAAACAGCCAGTCAGCGTGCTGCTGAAGCAGTTGACCGAGTGCCTCGGGGTTCAACTCATTGCTGCGCCATTCTGTGCGGTTTGACTTTACTGCAGCCTTCGCCGGGCGAGGGCACTGAACGGTGTACTCGGCAGGTGCCGGAGTGATTGAGTTGGCGATGCGGAGGTACGAATCAAGCTCACCGGCGGTCAGCTCAATGTCGGGCAGATTGAACGTGCCTTCGAGTTTGGGTACAGGGATCGCGTACGCGCAGCAACCGTCAGGGCGAACAAGCGCCAGAATGCGGTGACGGTGCGTAAAGCCGGCCAGCTGGGTGGCCTGTACGCCTGCCCAAAATGCGAAGCCCGGAACGGTACAGCCGTTCGAGATTATCGTGTTCTCGCCATCCCAGGTCAGATACTCATCGGCGTTGAGGATCTTGTGAAATCGGCGAGCAGAGCGATCATTCAGTTCGCCGGGACTGAGGGCAATGACTGCGTCGGTTTGGCCAGCGGCAAGGGATTTCGTGAGGGAAGGTGCGAAAATAGTTCTTGTAAGGTGGATTTTCATGACGTTTTCTCCTTTCAATGCTTTTATTATGACAGAGCAAGGAGAAAAAATATAACGGAGAAAAATGAGGAAAAATCAGAAAAGTTGAGGAGGGAGAGCGGATGTTCGAGCCAGCCCCGGATTTTAACGCCGATGATAAAGGCTGTGCTATCGCGGCAAAACAGTTTTACGAGCGGGTGCTTCATTATGCGTATCAATATAACGTTTTCAGTGAGCATCGTATCGGTGTGATTAATAATTGCTGCAGCTATTTGGAGAACCTGCATCGAGATAACAAACAGAAAATATGGCCGAAAGGCAGTCGGGAGCCCGTGGAGGAGTTTCAGAATGTGTTCCAGCTGCTGATCTACGCCATCTGCGATCACGGGTTTCTATTTGATGATATAGGATACTTCAGAGGCAGCGCTAATGTGGAAACACCGGAAAAAGAATGGTTTCGGTCGCCGTGGCAGGAGTCCGTCTACCAGTACCGCAAATTTGCATTGACTATGCGGCGGCGCAATTATGCCCATCTGGAATTGAAGGCTCTGCGTACTCATTTAGATGAGCACGCCAATCAAGATCGAACCTACGGCAATAGTGATTGGATAGCGAAAGAGAAGGTATCTTCTGCGGATGAAAAAGATCTAATAAATAAGCTGTATCGATGTAAGATAGAGGCCAACGCTTCAGCAAAAAACTTCTGGATGAAATCTGATGAGGTTAAGAAACTGTCGCGGCTGCTAAAGGCCATACATAAAGATCGGCTGCTAAAGAAAATAGAGCTGTTTATTGTTTTCATGGTTCTGTCCGGAAAGGTGTCCTGTGATGATGTGACAGATACGGCTTCGGTCAAAGCGATGCTGAAGCCCAATAAGAAGCTGTTTGGTACGGATAAGGCAGCAGAGGATTGCGCGTTATTTGCGGCAATCATCAAGGTTTTTCATGGGCAGGGCGCACAGCCAACCGAAATAAATTACTTGTTCGATCCATATAGTTTGATAGGGAGTCTACAGTATACTTATGAAATCGAGTTGTCAGATGCGGATTTTGTCAGTCTGGCACATTTATGTGAAAAATGCTTTGTAGAGCCGAGTAAAAAAGAGGAACTGAGAAAATACGATCAGCCGCTGCATGATACGGCACTTGGAGAGGCTTTGAGAGCATTGTTTGTTGTATTCGAAGCGCAGAAATATGCCAATGGTGATGAAAAAAAGCCTCGCGGCTGGAACGAGGCTGTTCAAACGCTGAAAGCAGCGCAGATACTGGATACGGGCGTGGGTGAAAACGCCTCGGAAATTATGCAGAGTCTGAGTGAGCGCTATGCAGTCGAGCAATATAGCTTTGTGTGGGAAGTATTTTGGTTGATTACAGGCTATATGCCGCCCCCGTTGTTTGATTGGAAACCCAATTTCGGAGGAAAAAGTTTGCTGAAAGAACCGTTCGAGTTATATGCTGTGTGCGACGATAACTTGAATGATACACTCAACGGAGTATATGATCACTTTATTAAGGAATGGGATAGCCCCAGAATTTCACCTGAGCTGCGGTTGGATATCGCGAAGGTGCGTCGGACTTTTGCTGATGTCAAAAAGACAGAGGACTTTCGTCATGAGTTATTGGGAAAAATCAATTTCTGGGCGCTGAACACGGAAAACGTGGAGTTAGAATGCGAAATTGCGGAATACTGTTTGCAGCAATACCGGAAGTTAAGTTCTGACAAGGAGTCAAAACTCAAGAATTTGCAGAAATACCCTCAAATTATGTCTTATGCGATGGCTGAGGAGGCTGTAAAGCAGTTGTGCGCGGATAGTTATGCGTGTGTATTCCGGATGCTGGCTTCTTTGAACCAGTATTTGTGGCCAGTTACATGAATTTTCGACTTTTCAGATACACTATGGTTGACGTATTGGAAGGTTTGGCGCTTCGCATGAACTGAAATAAGATACTTATAACGGGCATTCATTCAATTTCCTCTGAGAAATGAATGAATGCCCGTTTCTAGTTGTGAAAAGCGAATATTTGGAAGCGGCGGTTATATGAAGGCGTACGAATTTTTTAGACATTTTTCACCTGTTCTGTTCAAAATCCCTTGACTTTTCCATAGTAAACGAGTATGCTTAAAAAGCATTTGTATTAAAATTCGAAGGAGCGATAAAATATCCATCTTTGAATGATAAAGACAGGTGCAGAAATCCTATATTTACCACGAAAGAGGGAGTACACATGAAGAAGAGAGCGGCCAGCCTCGCGCTGGTGCTTTCCATGATCCTGTCGTTCACCTGTCAGGCGGGTGCTGTTGATGCAAACAGCGGCGATGACGGACAGCAGGTATCGACCTATGCGGCGCTCGAAGCTTCGGCACAGAGCGGCGGCTTGACCAAACTGGGTGCGGTCAAGTACATCCTGCTGGACTGCGGCATGAAGACAACGCAGTTCCCGAGCGGCGACAGCGACTACATCGCTATGGCGAAGAGCGTAGGCATCGCAGATGACAAGTTCGACGGTTCCGCAGCCTGCTCGCTGGAAGAGCTGAACACGATGGCAAACAGCACGGAAGCTGTTAACCTGCGCAATGCAGTAAAGAACGGCACTCCGCTGTTCGTAGACGGTGTGGCACAGCCGATTTTTCCGTACACGAGCGGCGTTCCGACCGAGGACGGCTACAGCAACGATAACAGCGACATCATCCGCTACTCGGTTTACGTTGAGACCAACTACGACACCGACGGCGATGGCAAGCTCGACCTCGTAAAGGCGCTGGTGCAGCTTCCTCGTGCTGCCGCTGAGGGCAAGTACAAGGCTGCGGCCATCTATGATGCACGTCCGTACATCACCGGCTGCACGGATAACGGCGATGACCGCAAGTTCACCTATAAGAAGGATGATCTGGGCTACGACTTGAACAGTCTGTATGCACAGCCTAATGCGCGTCAGGCTGAGGGCGAAGCAGGCACCATGGAGGCTGCTGCAAAGGCTAAAGCAGACGAGTGGTACTATGTCAGCCCGTATGAGAGCGGCTCCTGGGGTGACTTCTACGACTATGAAGACCTCGACTGGTATGATTACTTCCTCGTTCGAGGCTACGCGGTTGTTGAGGTAGGCGGTCTGGGCACCCGCGGCTCTGAGGGCCTCGAGACCTGCGGCGCTGATGTTGAGACGGACGCATTCAAGTGCGTAGTCGAGTGGCTGGCAAAGGATAGCACTCGCACTGCATACACCGATAAGGAAAAAAACATTAAAATCACGGCCGACTGGTCGAACGGCAATGTTGCCATGACCGGCCGTTCCTACGGCGGCACGACTGATTTCGCTGTGGCTTCCACCGGCGTCAAGGGTCTGAAAACCATCGTTCCGGTTGCAGGCATTGCAAGCTGGTATGAATACACCAACTCGCAGGGTATTTCGACCTCCGACAATCCGGCATACTCGGATAACCTCGGTCTGTACTGTGCGGGCCGCTACATCGACGAGGACGACTGGAACTCGATCAAGGACACCTATCAGGCGTATCTGAACCGCATTTACAACGATCAGGTCGCATTGAACGGCGATTACGGCACGCACTGGGCTACCCGTGACTATACCGCAGGCAATACCGGCAAAAAGACGGACAACGGTCTGACCTATGACAATTTCAGCTGTCCGGCGCTGATCGTGCACGGCCTGAATGATACGAATGTCCGCACCAAGCAGTTCCAGCTGATGTATGATGCGTTCAAAAATGCAAACCAGAACGTCAAGCTGCTGCTGCATCAGGGTGCGCATATCACCCCGGACTATGACTCTCATAAGACCTCTCTGCTGATTGGCGATGAGACCTACAACGGTATTCTGAACAAGTGGTTCAGCCATTATCTGTATAACCAGAACAACGGTGCAGAGAAGATGGCAACCGTTACCGTACAGAGCAACATCGTTGATGGCGGCTGGTCCACCTCGGATACCTGGCCGACCTCGGATGCTGTAAATGCAAATGAGCTGACTCTGACCAACAATGCAACCGGCACGACCACCATCAACAGCAACATGACCGGTATTTCCAGCTGGCGTGATGCGTTCACTACTGCGTCCACCTCTGCAAGCGCAATGTACACCTATGATGTCAAGGACGATACTGTTATCAAGGGTACGGTCAAGGTAAACATCAAGGCGGCTCCGATTCAGCATCCGGATAAGCAGGCTGTCGAAGCAGCTGATTTCGATGCAGTCGAAGCTGCTCCGCGCGGCGTGGATCATGAAGAGATCATGAATCCGGACAATCAGGTTGCGGACGAGGATGAATATGACGCTGAAGATGAGTATGGCATTGCGGTCATGAGAGCAGGCAGCAACAGCCGTGATGCGCTGATGATGAGCGCAATGCTGGTTGACGTATCTGACGAGGCATTCCAGAGCTACACCACCAGCGTCACCGAGAACAAGACCGGTGCGGTCAACTGGGTCGGCAGCGGTGCTGAGGATTACGATGTAATCAAGTTCAAGCCGACTACCTCCAAGTACAAGATTATTGCACGCGGCTGGATCGACCTTGCAAACCCGGGCGCAGGTTTCAGCTCTGCTTCCGCAGCGGACGAGATCGAACTTGAGGATGGCACGTACAACAACTACACCGTATATCTCCAGCCGAACTACTATACCGTAAAGGCAGGTCACAAGCTGGCACTGGTTGTTTATACTTATGAGCCGGGCAAGGCAAGCTACTCTGAGAACTACGGTATCACCATTGACAATGCTGCACTGTCTGCCGTTATTCCAGTAGAAAACGGTCAGTACACTGCGACTATGTCCGCAGTAGACAACAAGTACTGCGTAAGCACCAGCGCAAAGAACGGCAAGGTTACCGGCCTGGAGAGCAGCGTGGTTGCAGCAGGCACGGAAGTCACCCTCACCGCGACCGCAGACAGCGGCTATGACTTCAGCGGCTGGACGGTAAACGGCGAGGCAGTTGAGGGCGGCGCTACGAAGACCTTTACCATCAACGGCAACACCACCATCACCGCAAACTTCACCGTGCATCATTCGAGCAGCGGCG
>ENA-OPDD01002476-OPDD01002476.1-human-gut-metagenome-genome-assembly--contig:-NODE-2476-length-11270-cov-1.731788_pt1 | contig 11270 bp, 8 predicted proteins | sample MGYA00241574_ERZ501499 | MGnify/ENA primary metagenome ERZ501499 (study PRJEB25962, sample SAMEA2042576) | human gut metagenome | biome: human gut; feature: human-associated habitat; material: faeces...
TTATCCTCGCACTTTTCTTATTGAGAACCGTTCTCTGAAAACCCGGCGCGCGTCTACTGCGCCGTCGAGGCGCCCACCGAAGCGAGTCGCTGATTCACGCGGGTCTGAACCTCGATATAGTACTGCTGCTCTTCGGGGGTCAGCGAATTCTCGTCGATGGCGTCGAGCTTCTTCATGGCATCGTTGTACTTGACCATTATCTTCGCGTAGTCGGCCGCCATGCTCGCCGGGTGCCCGCCGGCGTTGTACTTCTCCATGAAGTCGGCGTACTCGTTCATCAGCGACTCGTAGCTGTCCATCGCGGCCTTGAAATCGGCGTCGGAGCTGGATCCGGTGGAAGCGTCGCCGGAACCCGAATCACCGTTGTTTTGCGTAGCGCCGTTCCCGGATGTGCCGGAAGTCGAGGAGTCGTCCGGGGCGAAGACGTAAATGGCCATGATGGAGTCGCCCTTGGAATCGTATCTGATATTGACCGAGTAGCCGGCGGCGTTCTTCGCGTTGAACACGGAGGAGCTCCTGAAGTAGTCGACGGTGAATCCCTTCTCCTGCAGAGCCTTGACATAGTTGTCGTACGCGGTGGCATCGGTGCCGCACACCTTGATGTAGAACGTGCTCGAGCTATCCCTCTCGATCTTACCCTTGGCGGATTCCGGCTTGGGCAGCTGACTGGCCAGATCGGTCGTCGGCCATGAGTAGGCGTCGCATTTGGCCTTCGCGGCTTCCTTCGCGGCCTGTTCCGCGGCGTCATGAGAGGCCTTGGCCTCGAGGCCGTTGCGTACGACATCCACGCCGCCGACGATCAGCGCCACCACGGTGATACCGACCGCGACCCAGGCGAGCACGCGCCCCTGCGCCTTGCCGTCCTTGCGGGTTGTGTAGACGGCGAATCCGGACAACAATACCGGCAACAGCGCGAAGAACGCCAACAGACTCCAGCTGTTCACACCGATGAAGGCGATCAGCAGGAACACCGCGGCGACGATGATCGCGAACACCGCCAGCTTGGAGGTCTTCTTGTTGCGGACATCGGGTGCGTCGGGTGTATTGGGAGTGTTAGGAGTGCCGGGGGCGATGGGGATGACGCCCGGCGTCTGCGGCGGCACGGTGTTCCCCGCGGGCTGGACCGGCATGGGCTGAGTGGGCTGGACGGGTTGCGGCCCCGATCCTTGGGGTGGCTGTGGCGTGAAATCGGATGGGTTCGTCATGGTCTGCTCTTTCTCTTCAATCGCGCGTTTATGCGCGGACACTGGTGACATCGTCCATTGTCATGGGCGATGCGGCGGCCCGTCATCAGTTGCCAACTGAATTTCGGAAATTTTTTCCGCATGGATGATTCCGGCACCGGAGCCGTGTCGCACGCCGCCGCGCCATGTAGTCTGGTCACAGTGAAACGAACGGGCCAGTCGATTGACGCTCCCGACGGGAGATCTCCCGGCGGTCCGGCATGTGAAGACATACCAAGGGAAGGCGAGGCATGAACGTCAACGATCCGGCGCATCTGACCGAGGAACTGCTGGAACGTCTGCTCGCCAGCGACGACATCGAAACGCAACGGCTGCTGCGTCTCGCCGGAGTGCCCGAACTGTACTGCAGGCAGCGGCGCGACGCGATCATCATTTGGTGCCTGCGACAGGGTCGTGACCGCGTCGCCACGGATGACGAGCTGTACCGCATGAACGAGCCGACGCTGCTCGACGCGGACTGACCGCGGCGCTCGGGGGACGACGACGATTATGGACGAACGGCAGACCATGCACGCCATGATGCTCGGCGACGCCTACTGCGTCGAACGGGTGCTGGCGGACGGCGCATACGGCGTCACCGAAATGGTGAGCCTCGATGGAGCCTGGCCGTTCGTGCGCAAGAAGATGCCGCTGCGGCTGGCGAGGCGGCGCGCATCGCCATTTCGCTCATCCTGCGCGACGAGAAGGGGAACTTCGTGTTCTGGCGTAGTGAGTATGTGCGTAAACCGGCCAAAGGCGAATCCCGCGCGTTCTCCATCCAGATCTATGGTCTGCCCAAGTACGCTTCCTATGAGGCGTACGCCTATGCCTCGTAGATGTTTCTCCTTTGGAAGAGGTACATTTGTCTTGTTGCGGAGAGCTATCTGCGTTCAATGAGGTGCCTGAAACATGAGAACCCGAGTATCAACGTTGCAATGACGGCGTTTGTACTCGAGGGTTCCCATTCGGTACCTCTCTGAAGACAGTTAGCATTCTGCAGGAGGTCGAATGTACCTCTTGCAACGAAGATAGATGCTTGCAACGGTCCGAATATGTCCCTTGTTGGCCAGTTGCGTCCCTACAATGGGCGATGACGTGACGCGTCGTAGGAGACTTGAGTGAGGGGGTGCCCAATATGCAGCGGATACGGGACGATGCGCGCCCGGAGTCGATCGAGGTGCGCGGCGCGCGCGTGCATAACCTCAAGAATGTCGACGTCGACGTGCCTCTGGGCGAACTGGTCGGTGTGGCCGGCGTCTCCGGTTCGGGCAAGAGCTCGCTCGCACTCGGCGTGCTGTATGCCGAAGGCTCACGGCGCTATTTGGAGGCGCTGTCCACGTACACGCGCCGCCGCCTCACTCAAGCGAGCCGCGCGCAGGTGGACGAAGTACTGCACGTGCCCGCCGCGCTGGCCCTGCACCAGCGGCCCGCGGTGCCCGGCATACGCTCCACCTTCGGCACGATGACCGAATTGCTCAACAGCCTGCGTCTGTTGTTCTCACGTCTCGCCTCACATGTGTGCCCGCATTGCGGCGCACGCAACGAACCGACTCTCAACGTGGCCGCCGGCCTGCCCATCGTCTGCGCGAATTGCGGCAAGGATTTTCACGCGCCCGGCGCTGAATCCTTGGCCTTCACCTCGGCCGGCGCATGCCCGGCCTGCGCCGGCACCGGCATCGTGCGCGAGGTGAACCGCGCGGCGCTCGTACCCGACGAATCGAAAAGCATCGACGAGGGCGCGGTGCTGCCATGGGGTTCGTTGATGTGGGACCTGATGAAACAGGTCGCCGGCGCGATGGGCGTGCGCACCGACGTGCCGTTCAAGGACCTCACCCCCAAAGAACGCGACATCGTCTTCAATGGCCCGGCCGTCAAGAAGCACATCCTGTACAAGCCGAAGAAAGGCAATGATTTCGCCGAACTTGACTTCACGTACTTCAACGCCGTGTATACCGTGGAGAACGCGCTCGCCAAAGCCAAGGATGAGAAGGGTATCAAACGCGTATCGAGATTCCTCAGCGAGAAACCATGTCCGGATTGTTCCGGTACGAGACTTTCACAGCAGGCTCGTCAACCACAGATTCTCGGTATTGATCTGGCACAAGTCACGGCGATGACACTTGACGAAACGATACGTTGGGTGCGTTCAGTACCCGAGTCATTGCCGCAGGAGATGCGTGCGATGGCCGCAGCCATCTGCGAATCGTTCGAGGATACGGCCGAACGGCTCGTGGAACTCGGATTATGCTATTTGTCGCTTGATCGCGCAGGTGCGACACTGTCCACCGGCGAGCGGCAGCGTGTGCAGTTGGCGCGTTCGGTGCGCAACCGCACTACAGGCGTGCTGTATGTGCTGGATGAACCGTCTATCGGATTGCATCCGGCGAATGTGGATGGACTGTTGGGCGTGATGCGCGATCTGGTGGATGACGGCAACACCGTGGTTGTTGTCGACCACGATACGCGCGTACTGGCGGAAGCCGACTATCTGGTCGAGATGGGCCCCGTTGCCGGAGCAGGCGGCGGCAATGTGATCGCCGCTGGTACGGTAGACGAGGTCGAGCAATCGCAGAGCAGTCGCATCGCGCCGTTTTTGCGCGCCGAGCCCAAGCGCTTGCGTCCGCAGGTGACTGACGACGAAATGTTCGACCAGGGCCATATCCGTATGGCGACCAATGCTATCCACACCGTTAAACCGCTCGAAGTCGATATCCCGCGCGGCCGTCTCGTTGCGGTGACGGGCGTTTCGGGTTCGGGCAAGACGACGTTGGTGCTTGAGACGCTCATCCCGGCGCTTAAGGCGCAGGCAGCTGGCGAGCGCTTGCCGGGACACGTGCGTTGGGTCGATGCCGAAGGCACTGCCCGCGCCAACCTGATTGACGCTACGCCCATTGGCGCCAATGTTCGCTCGACGGTGGCAACCTATGCCGACATCCATGACGAGCTGCGCCGCGCCTTTGCCCGTACGCCCGAGGCCAAGGCAGCCGGCTACAAGGCGGGCGCCTTTAGCTACAACACTGGCGCCTTGCGTTGCCCTACGTGCGATGGCACGGGCTCGATATCGCTCGACGTGCAGTTTTTGCCCGATGTCGAGATCGTTTGCCCGGCATGTCGCGGCTCACGTTATGCAGACGCGGCTTCGCATATCCATCGCGAGGGCAAGGACGGGAGTCTGCTTACGTTGCCGCAGCTCATGGACATGAGTGTGGACGAGGCCATCGACGCCACACTGGGACTCAAGAAGGTTCAGACGCGCTTGCAGACCTTGCATGACCTGGGCCTGGGCTATCTCACACTTGGCGAGCCCACGCCGGCGCTCTCGGGCGGCGAGGCACAGCGTCTTAAGCTTGCGAGCGAGATGGGCCGCGTGCAGGACGATGCCGTATTCGTATTCGACGAGCCCACGATCGGCCTGCATCCGCTCGATGTTCAGGTGCTATTGAACGTGTTTGACGGTCTCGTTGCCAAGGGCGCCACGGTTATCGTGATCGAACACGATCTCGACCTTATCCGTAACGCCGATTACGTGATCGACATGGGCCCGGGCGGTGGCGATGCGGGCGGGCAAATCGTCTGCGCCGGCACGCCGGGGGACATCGCGGCCTGCTCCGCAAGCATTACCGGCCGCTACCTATAGACAATGAGGCAAAGGGACAGCCCCTTTGCCTCATTGATGCCTATTTCACGCATTGAGCCGCGAGGTAGTCGCGGAAGAATGGCAATTCAAATGCGACGAGCCCTCGTCCTCGTTCCCCGATGATGCCGGCATCTATCATGCGGCGTCGGTAGCGGGAGACCTGCTGCGGCGAACGCTTAAGGCGCTCGATAAGGTCGGCGGTGGTGGACTCTTCCTCGTCATCGAGCATGGCGATGAGGAATCGCTTGTCCTCTGCAGTGAGTTCCCGATAGGTTGCCGCGAGGATTCGGTCGTCCATCTCGTCGCGCGCGATTTTGATTCCCAGGTCAAAGTCGCGTGACGAGATTTCCTTCGAATCGCTTGTGAGATCCCAGGCACGGTAGCCTACGAGTTGCAATAGGAAGGGAAAACCAGAGATCGAGCGAACGGCTCTATCGATTCCCCCAGCATCTGCCAGGCGATCGTTTTCCTGGATTGTGCGAATCAAGGCCTCGCGTACGTCATAGTCGGCAATGCGACCCAGATGATATTGTTGGGCGCGGCGAAGGAACGAGACCGTCTTGTGGTTCAGCAACGTCGAGACGTTGTTGGGAAGTCCCGCCATGAGCAGGGCGACGCGTTTCCCATCGGTCACAAAGTGCTGATACGTCGCTGCGAGCTGAATCATCTCGTCGAGTGTCGGGTCCACCTCGTCAACTGTGACGAGCAGACCGGTGCCAGCCTCGTTGAGCTGGTCGATGATGTCGCTCATGCGATAACGCCAGGTTGAGGCATCGTGAACGCGATTGACTTCGATGCTGCCGAGCGGTGCAATTCCGAGACCGGTGACTTCGAAGTTCTTAGACGGGTCGATAAGATGGCCGGCAGCACGTTTCGCCCCGAACTCGATTTCCTCAAGCATTCCCGGGAGCGCGGTCGTCTTTACGGCAATCCAGCCGTGGGATTCCGCCCTTGTCGCGAGCGACGACATGAGAGCGGTTTTACCGGTTCCACGCGCGCCTGAGAAGATCGAGGTTAATTCTGGGCGCCTGCGCTGACTCAAGAAGGCACGGTCCAAATCCCGAATAATCTGTTGTCTGCCAGCGAGATGGGCAGGAACCTCACCAAAACTGGGGGTAAACGGGTTCTCGAGATATTCCACAAGGCTCTCCTTTCACACCGTCGTTTAACTTCATTTTACTTTAGTTAATTCTGATTAAAAGTGAGGGCTCTTTATCTAGAGCATCAATTAGGCGTGTGTGCCATCGGCGTGGCGCTTGAATGTGACAAAGGGATAGTTCCTTTGTCACATTCCCGGAAAGCCTGCCTGGCGCAGGGCCTCGTAGAGGACGATGGCGGCGCTGTTGGAGAGGTTAAGTGCGCTGATGCGGTAGTCGTCCGGGTTGACGAAGTTGCCGCAGATATCCTGTTGAAGGATGGCCTCGTGGCTGTCCTCGGTATGCCCCAGCGATTCCTCGTGGGCTTCCCAGGCCTCGGCGTTATCGAGTGAGTCGCAATCGCGCAGCATCGGGATGCGCTCGCAACGCTCGGGCGCCGCGGCAAGCAGTGGCTCGGGAATGCCCGAGCTCTCGCTGCCAAAGACCAAGTAGTCGCCATCGCGGTAGGCACTCTGCGCATAGGTGCGGCGTGCCTTTTTGGTCAGCAGATGCAGGCGTTCGTCGGCAGGGGAGAGACCATTGCGTGCAAGGAAATCCTTCCAGCCGGCATAGGTGGTCACGTCCAAGTTTTGCCAGTAGCCCAGGCCGGCGCGACGTACTGTCTTGTCGTCGAGCGAAAAGCCCAGTGGCTCCACCAGATGTAGACGGGCGCCGGTGACCACGCAGGTACGGCCGATATTGCCCGTATTGGCCGGGATTTCGGGCGCATACAGCACGATGTTGAACATGAATCTCCTTGGCTCAGAACGAAAAACCACCACGAAGGGGACAGGCACCTTCGTGGTGGTTTGGCGGTTACGTAGCGGAAAAACCCGCTTGGATAAACCTAGGCGCGGTGCCAGTCGGTCAGGCAGGCATCGAGGGAGGCGATGAGCGCATCCTTGTCCATGTGACGGCCGATGATGCACAGGCTCGTCATGCGGTCGCCCGTCTCGTCGTCCCAAATCTGCATGATCTCGGGGTTCTCGTCGATGATCTTCTGCTTCTCGCCCTCGGGCGCCGAGTCAACGAACAGGCCGTTCTCCATCAGGCGCATCTGGTGGCCGGCCTGCTCGAACATGTAGCACATGTCCGGATCGCCGGTCTGCCACAACGGACCCTTGACGCGAATGACCTCGTCGGGCCACTCCTGCTCAACAAAATCGGTGAACTTCTGCAGGTCAAACGGCTTGCGGCGCGAGTAAACAAAGGTCTCGATGTCGTACTCGAGCACCTCGGGGTCGTCGTGCTCCTCGGGATGCTCCATGGCCTCGATCCAGGCGGCGGAGTTGTAGGCGCGCATAAAGTCGAAGCGGTCGGTGTCGAGCAGCTCCTCCATGGGGACCTCGCCGTTTTGGGCCTCGACGATCACGGCATCTTTCTGCAGGCTGCGCACGATGGCCTTGAGCTCGGCGATCTGCTCAGGGCTCACGGTATCGGTCTTGTTGAGGATCAGCGTGGAGCAGAACTCGATCTGCTGGATGAGCAGGCTTTCGATGTCGTCCTCGTCGATATCCTCGGCCAGCAGGTCGCGACCGCCGTTGAACTCGTCGTACATGCGGGCGCAGTCGACCACGGCCACGATGTTGTCGAGCGCGAGCTTGGGCTCGCCGCCCACCTTGGCCTCGTCGCAGAAGCTCGAGATGGTGTAGGCGATGGGGATAGGCTCGCAAATACCCGATGCCTCGATGATGATGTAGTCGAAGTTGCCCGAATCGGCGATGCCCTGCAGCTGGTTGGCCAGGTCGTCCGAAAGCGTGCAGCAGATGCAGCCGTTGGTGAGCGGGATGAGGTCGTCGGTCTCGGAAAGGCCGCCGTCGGCGATAAGGCTGGCGTCGACATTGATCTCGCCGATGTCGTTGACGATCACGGCGGCGCGGATGCCGCCGTCGTTAGCGAGGATGTGGTTGAGCAGCGTGGTCTTGCCGGCACCGAGGTATCCGGTAAGCATGATGATCTTCACGGGTTTGTTGGGCATGTGCCCTCCTTTGTTAGACATGGCTTACAGTTGAATCTTATGCCAAACGCCTGCTCTTATACCCACGCGCCGGCAAATAACACAAGCTACTCCCAGGCTCCCCATACATCGGGGCAATAACCGACGGTGGCCTTTTTGCCGTTGCGCACGATGGGCTCGGCTAGAACCTGCTGGTTCTCGAGCAGCTTGTCGAAGCGCTGACTGGGGGTGAGGTGCTGGATGAGCGCGAGTGTCTCCTCGTCCTTGGCTTTGGGGTTGAGCAGCTTGTCGATGCCGCCGACCGCCTGCATCACGCTCGTGAGCTCGCCCTTGCTCATCTCCTTTTCCTTAAGGTCGATAAACTGCACCTTAATGCGGCGCTCTTTGAAGAAGCGCTGTGCTTTCTTGGTATCGAAGGACTTTTTGGTGCCAAAAATCTGCACGTTCATGTATTTGTTCCGCCGTTCTACCTGATGAAGTTGGTCGTTGCTCGATCTGCCTCGGGTGCGTTGATACCGGTGGCCTGTCCCGCCTCGATGCAGCGCAGGAGCCAGGCCATGTTTTTGCCGATGTTTCGCATGGTGGCAAGGCCCTCGGCATCCCCATCGGCGTCGCCGGGCACGCGGCCAAACACGTTGTTCCAGTAGGTGGAAGCAACTACGGGCATCTGCTTAATGGTGAAGTACTTGTTGAGCACATCGAAGGTGGTCGACGTGCCGCCGCGACGGGCAACGGCGACGGCAGCGCCCGGCTTGTGTGCAAAGGCTTTGCTGCCGGCATAGAATGCGCGATCGAGGGCCGAAAGGATGCGTCCGCTGGGGTGCGCATAGTAGACGGGCGAGCCAAAGACAAAGCCGTCTGCCTGCTTGGCGGCAGCGATGAGCTCGTTCACCACGTCATCGTCAAAGGTGCAGCGACCGCCAAGCTTGCCGCACTGACCGCAGCCGATGCAGTCGCGAATGGGCTTGGCGCCCAGCTGAAACACCTCGGTATCAATACCTTCGGCATTGAGCTGCTCGGCGACCTCGGCGAGTGCACGGGCGGTGTTGCCGTTTGCCTTGGGGCTGCCATTGACCAAAAGAACCTTCATCACAAACTCCCTCTGCTTTTGGTGACTTCTGCAGAGGATTATCGCACGATGGGGGAGGCGGTGCGGGCGCGGTGCTAATCCAGTTTGGTACCTGGCACCTGCACGGCTTTCCCGAGCAGCGCTTTGAGCTCGTTCAAAATGGAAACGGGCTGTCGGTCAACGCTGTCCAGATGAAGCGTCGCCACACGAATGGGTGGCTGATATTCAAGTGAGCCGATGAGCACGGGAGAACCCAGGAACCGCTCGATTTCTTCCGCGATCGCGTCGGTCTCTTCGGGATCAAAGTCGTCGAAAAGCGCCACGAACATTGGTCCCGTCGAGCGGAACAGGCGACCCTTGCCGCGCGAACAATCCATGAGACAGGCGGCGCTTTCGGCGAGCACGCGGTCGCCTGCATCAAATCCAAAGCGGGCATTGACCTCGGCGATATCGTCAACCTTAATGGCAATAAAGCCTGCCCCGCGCGCCACGCGGCGCATCTCTCCAATAGCGTTGACCAGCGCGTGGACATCGCCCAGGCCCGTTACCGAGTCGGTCGTATCTGCCAAGCTTCGGTTGATGATAATGCCCACATACATGCTGGGCTCGGTATCGGTGCCGTCCAAGCGGTAGCCCGTGCAGTCGCAAAGCACGTATTTTCCGGTGGCATCCATTACGCGATACTGCATGTAGTGGAAGTGCCACGTGCCGTTTATCACCATGTCGAGCTCGGCGCGTACGTTGTCGCGGTCCTCGGGATGAACGCGAGCGAGCCACATGTCGAGTGAGTTAAAAGGGTGCTGGGAGGGCAGGTCAAAATCGCGCACGGCGTTAACCGACCATTGCGATTCGCCCGTATCGAGGTTAAGGATGAACAGATAGCGCGTCTCGGAGCTCATGGAGATCGCTTGGAACACTCGGTCGTTGCAGGGAAGCTGATCGACGATTGGGCGTTGCGGCGCATCATTGTCTTTCGGTTGCTGCACACGATGCATAAGCTTATAGCGATACATCTTGCGATCGGCATCCATCGTCATCTGGCGACGCGTGTCGCCGGCAAGTGGATCGACGCGCGAGCAGCCAAAGCTAAAGCTGCCGATCATGGGCGCCTTGCCACCTGAGCTCGCCTCGATCAGCCCGGCACGTACCTGCTCCAAGCGCTGCTCGAGTTCAGTCTCGTTTGCGGAGAGCGAGATGAGCACAAACTCGTCTCCACCGATACGGAACAGCATCTCATCGTGCTTCATGGTTTCGGAGAGCGTGCGGCAGATGCTCAGAATATAGCGATTGCCTTCGGCGTGGCCAAACCTATCATTGCAATGTTTGAGATGGTCGATGTCAATATAGGCGCAGGTGAAGGGGTCGCCTTTGTGCCAGAGTTGCTCGACGTGACGGTCGAATCCGTTGCGGTTGCCCAAGTTGGTGAGCGGATCGATATAGGCGTTGCGCTCAAGCAGCTGGCGCTCTTGTTGCAGGATGGCATGCGTCTTTTGCAGTTGCTCACCAACGGCGCGTAGCTCAGCAGGCAGCGCGGCAACATCGAGTTCGGCGGTCGAGACGCCATTCGCAAGTCGCTGAAGATAGGCAATAATCGATTGCTCGCCCAGGCGATATGACTCGTTCATGATGGATAACCTCCTTGGGCGGAACAACGGTTTGTATCATATCCCCAATTCGGTTTGAATTGGGGATATAAGTTAGCTAATGGAGGCAAATTCCCCCTTCGGCGGTGGTGTTTTGCGCGCGAGCGTATCAGTTGTTATTGCCGCCATCGAGCAATGCCTCAAAATCCTTCGCCGGCATGGGGCGGTAGTAGAGGAAGCCCTGAGCGTAGCGGGCGCCCATTTGTCGTAGCATGTTTGCCTGCTCATTTGTCTCGACGCCTTCAACCACGACGGGCAGATGGAGCGACTGCGCCATCTCGAGCATCGATGACACGATCTGCGCGCTGCGGCCTTGATCGCGGTCGGTGGGCACAAAGGTGCGGTCGAGCTTGATGACGTCGACGTTGACGTTCTTGAGCATCGCGAGCGTGGACTGGCCGGTGCCAAAATCGTCCATGTAGGTCGAGAAGCCACGGGTGTGCAGATCCGCGGTCAGCTTATCCACGGCCTCGGATTCTCCCGTATAAGCCGTCTCGGTGATCTCGATACGCATGAGCTCGGGCGGTAGGTTGTATTGGGCGGCGAGCGCCCCCATATGTTCGGCAACGTCGCAGGCAAGGATATCCACGCGCGACACATTAAGC
>ENA-OPDD01002478-OPDD01002478.1-human-gut-metagenome-genome-assembly--contig:-NODE-2478-length-11264-cov-2.398251_pt1 | contig 11264 bp, 13 predicted proteins | sample MGYA00241574_ERZ501499 | MGnify/ENA primary metagenome ERZ501499 (study PRJEB25962, sample SAMEA2042576) | human gut metagenome | biome: human gut; feature: human-associated habitat; material: faeces...
CTGCGAGACAATCGCCGGTCGCGCCACGTCCTTCTTCCCCGCTGCCTTACGTCGCGCAGTGCAGTGCGTCCTGCGCCTTGCCGTACAGTTTTCGGCGTTTTGTTGAAAGCTGAAATTGGACATGATGACTAAAATATGAGACACGACTTTAAAACAACAGTGGTTTTAAGGCGCATCTCAAAGAAAAAAGGGGGACATTATGAGCAACCCGAACATGAATCCGAACCCGCAAAGCGGCGGACAGGACGACGCGCAAACCCCGCGTTATTTCGATAATCCTTACGGCTATCCGTATGGCTATCCATACGGTCCCGGCCAACCCAATCCGAACGATTCCAACGGCGAATGGAAGCCCGTAAGCCCCTTCAAACTGATGGAATCGTGGCTGCCGCAGCGTGCGAAGAACGCGATTCGCGGCGCGTACGGCATCATCGGCGTGATCGCCATCGTACTCGGCTTGGCGCTGTTTATTTGGCCGGGTGCGACGCTTAAAATCGCAGCGATCGCGTTGGGCGCGTATTTCGTGGTTTCCGGCGTGGTTCGTATCGTCACGGCGATCGTGGAACTCGGTCTGCCGGGCGGCTGGCGTGTGCTGGATATTCTGGTCGGCCTGCTGTTGTCCGTCGGCGGCGTGGTCATGCTGAAGAATTCGGCGCTGTCCGGCGCGACGCTGGCAGTGGTCGTCACCATGGTGGTGGGCGTCGGCTGGATGATGGAAGGCGTGATGGCGCTGGTGGAATCGTGGCGTATGCCCAGTTCCGCATGGGCTGTGATTTACGCGCTGATTTCGATTGTGGCCGGCTGCATCATGCTGTTCAGCCCGCTGGCCTCCACCGGTTGGCTGATTCTGTTTGGCGGCTGCGCGCTGGTGGTGCTCGGCATTGTGGCGATCGTCCGCGCGTTCACGTTCGGCAAGGTGGGCAAGAAGGGCTGATTTCCCGCAATCGCAACGCCGGCCATACCACCGGTCGCATTGCCTTTTTCTGTCGCACGATTCGGCGTTTCGATACAGACGCCGAATCGTGCGACTTTTTCTTTATGCCGCCCCGCATCGCCGGCAAAATACGATACGAAACCAAAGACGCAACGGAAGATTGACAGCAATCGTAACGCTGCGTTATGCTAGGTGAAACGTTTCGACGAAACGATTCGACGCACAGACGCGCACAGTACGGAACAACCACAGAAAGCGAGCTGAATGACAGGCATCAAAGACGTCGCCCGCGAAGCCGGAGTATCCGCCAGCACCGTTTCCTACGTGCTGTCCGGCAAGCGTTCGATTTCCGCGAAAACCACCGAAAAAGTCATGGCTGCCGTAGACAAGCTCGGCTACACTCCGGACGCCAGCGCCCGCAAGATGCGCGGCATGCGCAACCAGCTCATCGCGCTGAGCTCCCCGATTCGCGGCGACATCAACAAAGCCCGCTACAACGCCTACTTTCTGCACACCGCATGGGCCGCAAGGAACGCTGGCTATGACGTGATGTTGCTGACCGGCCCGGACGCCACGAAAGACATTCGTCGCGTGACGCAAAGCAATCTCGTCGATGGCGTCGTCCTGCTTGACGTCGAACAGGACGACGAACGTGCGGCCGCGGCCATGACCTTCCCCAAGCCGTGCGTGGCGATTGGTTATCCGTCATCGCATGCCGGCTGCGCCTGCGTGGACATCGATTTCGCGCTGATGGGCCGCAAGGCCGTCGATTTTCTGTACGAAAAGGGGCATCGCACCGTCGCGTTCCTGCGCAACAACGAATCCGATTACGACCGCCGTTCCGGTTACGTCATCCTCTTCCGCGAAAGCCTGCTGGCGCACGCGAAGGAGCGTGGCATGACAATCATCGAATCCGAGCATTACGAGGAAGATAGTTTCGATGCGAAGCGGTTCGTCCGCACCATTTTCGCGCGGCCCGACCGCCCATCCGCCATCATCAACCAGGCGAATGCGGGCGTGCTCAGCCAAGTGTTGGTGGAGCTGCACGACAATGGAATGACGATTCCGCAGGACGTTTCGGTGCTGTCGTGCGGCACGTATTTCGAGGGCGAGCCTACGCGCTTCCCCATCACCGAAATGCCGGTCATGCCGGAGGAACTGTGCGCCGAAGCCGTGAATCTGCTGACTTCCGCCATCGAGGAACGCGCCGATATCAACGGTTCCGTCAAGCTCATCGAACCCGCGCTGAAGCGCCGCGGATCCGTTGCGGAAGCGGGGTCCGGCGGCACACAATAAATTTTCTTGCGATTGCCGGCACCGCAGTCGGACACCAATCGCAAGGCCAAGCAATATCGGCAGCATAATTTCATACGGATAATCGAAACGTTTCAACATCGGCCGGCCCCGTTCGGCCGATTGCCAAGATTTTCAGATTTCCAAGTAAGGAGAACAAATATGAATACTATGGCGACTTCCGGTTTCGGCAACGGTGCCCTCGATTCGCTAGCAATCGCGACGGACCACGGCCGTACACGTTGCGTCAACGCCGAAAACCCGCCCGGCGGCAAGGGCACTGCAGCCACCGCTGCCAGCGCGCTCGGCCCGTCACGTAAGGGCAGCCCTTGCATCCAGACGATCAAGGCGGGCGATTCGGTCACGCTGATGGACGTCGATGGCCCGGGCGTGATTCGCCACATTTGGATGACGGTCACCGACCGCACTTCCCCGACCGGTCCGAACGTACTGCGCAATCTCATCCTCGAATTCTATTGGGATGGCGAGGAGACGCCGTCCGTGCAGTGCCCGATCGGCGATTTCTTCTGCTGCGGTCACGCACAGGCCTGCCGTATCAATTCCATCCCGATCATGGTGGTGCCAAATCGAGGTTTCAACTGCTATTTCGCCATGCCGTTCGAGCACGCGCGCATTGTGCTGCGCAACGATCACAACGAGGACGTGCCGGCCTTCTTCTACCAAATCGACTACACGGAATACGACGCGCTGCCAGCCGATGCGATGCGCTTCCATGCGCAGTGGCGCCGCGAACGCGTCACCGAAATTGCCCGTGACTACACGATTCTCGACAATGTGCACGGCCATGGCGCGTACATCGGCACCTACCTTGCGCTGACCGCGCTGGAAAGCCGCTGGTGGGGCGAAGGCGAAGTCAAAATGTACATCGACGGCGATGAACAGTACCCGACGTGGTGCAGCACCGGAGCGGAAGACTACTTCGGCGGCGCGTGGAGCTTCGCCGACTTCGACGAGCATGGCCGCATGCGCGAGAACACGTTCACCGGACCGTACCTGGGATTCCCGTTCTATTCGCAGCGTCTTGCCGCGCACCGCGAAAGCGACTACTGGGATGTGGCCACACCCGTCATGCGCGGCCTGTACCGCTGGCACATTCCGGATCCGATTTATTTCGATTCTGACCTGCGCGTCACCTGGCAGCAGATCGGCACCGAGGAAGCCGGCAATTTCGAGCGGCAGGATGACGTCGCGTCGGTGGCATACTGGTACCAGCTTGAACCGCACACGCCGTTCGATCCAATCGGTGACCGTCACTTCCGTCAGCCCCGCTGATTTACGATTATTCCGCTGATTTACGCCGATATCGCCGTATCGTGCGTTGACATGGGAATGGATATGTTCCGTCTCGTGTCAGCGTACGATACGGCGATTGTGTTGTTATGCGGGCACAGTAATCACATTTTCTTCAAGATAACCCGATGATTTTACAATAGAAATGACGATTGCGGCATGCCAGACGCATACCGACGTGCGTATAGTAAAGGCACAACAGAAAAACAACAGAAGAACGAAGAACAAGAAAAACAACACAATAGCGACGCACCGCACGATGTAGAGAAGAAAAAAAGAAGCAAGAAACCAGGCGGTCGTCCGAAAGGAAACATCATGAAGAACAACGACACTTTCAACCAGATCCTCAACTCCAACCTCGCCTCCATGGATCCGGGCTTCGGCCAGTTCGCCCTCGCCAAGGCATCCTCCGACCTGTTCAAGAAGGTCATCAACAAGTAAGGCGCAAAGACTTCTTCTGTTTCCTTTCAAAAGAAAAGGTGCCGCACCAGATTCCGTGGGAATAATGGTGCGGCACCTTTTTTCTTTTCAACCCCGGCGTTTTGACTTGGCCTACAACGGCATTCCAATGGATGCGCTTCGGGATTAGCCCCTTCCAATCAAAGTCGCGTTCAAACTCTTGATATCTCAACCTCCACACTACGCAACGATCCCACAATCACCTTCATCCATTCTCCACGCATATTTCCGTTTCGTCAAAAACAGCGGCTTACCCCCCCCCATTCACACTTTCGAGTGCACTCCACACGCACCGCACGACATAAGAAATGAGAGGGCAGATTGTAACCGAAAGATTACATCGGTCAGGTAATGTGAACTAAGTAGTGATTGCGAGCGAACGAGTGCCATAGAACCACGTGCCGCTAACACTCCCCTTCGGTCGATTCGTTTTATGCCAAAACACGCGCAGCAAACACTATCATAACCAACATTCGCGGCTTCCGTATGCACAACACTTGGAAAGCTTGAATCATCAAATAACAGTTCGCCGCCAATGAATGCAATCAGTCGCAGCCGATCATCTAGACCCCAGCTGAAGTGCTGAACCGCAACTGACCTCATCACGCATAAAACAAAATTTTTCATTTTGTGCAAATAGCTCAGTCTCAAATCTTCCATTTTGTGCAATTTTATCCTTTTCAAATCTTCTATTTTGTGCAACAAACGCTTCCTATGCTATGCTTTTCAAGGATTCATCGCACTAAAGGGGCTGCCGATGCTGAAACGTAAGATCACACAGCAACTTATCGACTGGAAAACATCATCCGAAAAGGCAATGCTCGTCACTGGAGCACGGCAAATCGGAAAAAGCTACGCAATACGCGAATTCGCCAAACAGGAATACCAGACGTACGTTGAAATCAATCTATATGACAACAAAGCGGCCACAAAAGCACTGCTGACAGCCTCCAGTATGGATGATTTCCTCTCCCGACTTTCCTTATTCGCCCAAACCGACATGATCCCCGGCAACACCCTCATCTTCATCGACGAGGTGCAGGAAGCACCGGATATCATGACGATGGTCAAATTCCTGGTGCAGGACGGTCGGTTCGACTACATCTTCTCCGGTTCCATGCTCGGAACAGAATTCAAAGGCGTACGTTCATATCCGGTAGGATATGTGACGAAACGAACTATGCGCCCTATGGATTTTGAAGAATTTTTATGGGCTAAGGGATATTCAAAAGAAACAAGAAATGATTTTCTGGAACATATGCGGAGCCTGAAGCCGTTTAATGAGCTGGAAATGTCAGTCTATCTGTCACTTTTTATGGAGTTTTGCATATTGGGTGGTATGCCTGCTGTCATTCGGGAATATATCGAGAAGGGAACCTTTGAGGGATCACTGGACACACAGCGTCAGCTTCTTGCTGATTATCGGGAAGATATCCGAAAATATGCAGAAGGAATGGATCAGGCAAGAATTTTAAATGTATTTCAGCATATACCGGTGCAGCTGGCAAAAGATAATAAGAAATTTCAGATTTCAAAGGTTGCTTCAGGAGCTCGATTTAAAGATTATCGAGGCTGTATTGAATGGCTGAATGACGCAGGTATTATCAATGTTTGTTACTGTCTATCGTTTCCGGAGCTTCCGTTAAAGGGAAATTATGACGAAGAAAAATATAAGATTTATCTTGCAGATACAGGGCTTCTTGTGGCAATGCTTGATGAAGAGGTACAGGAAGATCTTCGTGTAAACCGGAACCTGGGTGTCTATAAAGGAGCACTTTATGAAAATGTGGTTGGAGAGGCATTGGTGAAAGCCGGATATGATTTATATTATTTTAAAAAGGAAAATTCGACCCTAGAGGAAGATTTTTTTGTACGGACTGCGGAAGCACTGGTGCCTGTGGAAGTCAAGGCATCTAATAACCGGTCAAAATCTTTACGTACACTGATTGACAGTGAGCATTATCCGGATATTCATTTTGGAATAAAGCTGGCAGGTACAAACATTGGCTATGGAAATGGAGTTTATACATTTCCATATTTCTGCAGTTTCCTCCTAAAAGAGTATTTGCGTGGATTTCAGCACCTGGAAAACAAAAGCTGAAAAATGGCAGGCAGTTATTTCATACTCCATGCAAACCCCTGCGCGGTCCGTTCTTCCGGGTGCTGGAAATGTCCGCCGGGATTCCATTCCAGAGTGCAGGAGAGAAGAAAATGTCGAGTGGAAGGCTGTTCCTCCGGCTGTGGATGGTGAAGCTCTTCTGTGCAGGATAAGACAGAGTCCGGAGCAGAATAATGCTGATAAAGCTTACGGATATTGTCTCCGACGGTCTTCATGGTCTGATTCTTTGTACGTTCTTCTTTATCACCGAGGCTGAGATAGATGCGTCCGGTTTGGATGGGTTGGGAAAGGGCATACTCCATCCAGCCCGGAAACCAGACAGAGGGAGAGACAGCGGCAATGCCGGAGAAAACATCTGCCTGGTAAGCGGCCCAGAGGGAAAAAAGTCCCGCCAGGGAATAACCGCCCAGAATCACCGGAAGCTTTGAGGAAAGAGAGAAGCGGCGTTTCAGCTCCGGCAGGAGATCTCTGAGGATAAAATCCAGAGTCTCTGCGGCACCGTTTCCAAAAGCTTCTGTCCCCCAGACAGGCGGAGCTTCCCAGGGAGAAAGCTCCTGATTCCAGTTTCTAATATCGAAGGCCGCAAGAAGAAAATCTTCTCCGGCCATTTTTTTCAGGCAGGCAACCTCTTTTTCCAGTCCACCGGAAAGATCCTGAGCCCCGACGGGCTGGATCAGAAGGTGGGATGGCTGGGGATTTCCATAGAGAAAACAGGTTTTATCGGTAAGAGGAAAAGATTCCTGGAACATGGGCAGACCTCCGGTAGTTTTTCTTAATATGATACGCTTTCGGGGAGCGTTTCACAAGGAGAATTTTTGTAGAAAAGCAAATTATCTATTTGCTTGTAAAAGCCCGGTCTTCATGGTATGGTAAACTTAAGATTGCTTGTGGAAGGCAGAAGAGACGTGGTTGTTTATGACCCGATAGAAGGCCGTGTGGCAGTCTTTGAGGCGAAATATTTCCATACAATGGAGGATATGGAAAAGGACTGTGAAAAAGCTTTGCAGCAGATTGATAAAAAAATGTATGCGAAGGATTATGACGAAGAATATGACGAGATTTTCTGCTATTGGATCGCATTTGTAAAGAAACGATGCCTGGTAAAAAGAATGATATCTGATTGACAACAGATAAGTTCGATGATAAGATGCAGATATAGAAATATCGGAAAACTTATAAAATAAAAGTAAATTGTGAAAAACAGAGAGGAGATCAGGTATGAAGAAATTATTATGTACGATACAGGACACGTCGCAGATGATCCAGATTAAAAAAAGACTGGACCAGAATCACATTAACTATTCTGTAGAACCCATCAAATCTAACTTTCTCTCCGATCTGGTGCATATGATTTTTTACCGGACTGTGGTGTCGGGGATTGAGCATAAGAGTGAGAGCGGAGTTTATGTGGAAAAGGATTCTTATGAAACGGCGAAAAAGATAGTACAGGATATCGCGTAAATACTGCATAGTTCTCAAGAGTGATATAGGGAGAGGAAATCTATGAAAAAGTGTATTGTATGTAAAAAATGTGGCTTTGAGAATCTTCCAGGAACACAGTTCTGCCAGCGTTGCGGCTCCAAGATTTTATTGAAATTTACTGATAAAATCGCTTCTTCTCTGGCAGGTACCGGGCAGAAGGGCAGTTCACTGGCTCCGCTTGGTGCGATGGCGATCGAAGCTCAGGCAGAAGAACTGGGAAAAACAGCTGCTCCGCCGAAACTGGTTTCTGTAATTCCTCTGGAAAATGGAGACTGGTATTGCCCGGACTGTGGGGAATACAATCCAAAATATTCTCTCTTCTGCAAAAACTGTGGCCGGGATTATGTGGAATCCCGTTTATAAAGTGATATAGAAAAACGGCTCCCGAATCTTAAATACATTTCAGAAATCATTTTGGAAAAAATTCTGAGAGCAAATCGTGCGGAGGTGATTGCCGTGAGTATTTTTGAGTACAACAAAGAAGAGGAGGAGCAGAAACTTCGTAAGGCAGAGTATGAAGCTGGTGTAGCTGAAGGTGAATTAAAGAAAGCCAGAGAAACGGCGCTTTCTCTGGCTGAGATGGGCCTGCCTGTCGATAAGATTGCAGAAGCAGTGAAAATCAGCAGGGATAAAGTGGAAGAATGGCTGAAAGAAAGTATGAGCGTTGTAAAGTAATCTTTTAGAGTAAATAGAAAACACTGTCTGGGTGAAAGTCATAAAAGCGATTTTCAGAAAGTGTACTCAAATGAAGATTTTTGGATAAGAATAGGAGAAATTAATGGGACAACAAGTGTTTAAAAATGAAAATTTCTATATTGATGAAACTAAATCAAATTATATAGAACAATTACAAACGATGTACCAGAAAGATATAGTTGTTCCGGAAATGAAATACAAAGAATTTTTAGAAAAATTATATGAAAAGTTTTCATTAAAAGAGACTACGCTTTCAGGTATAGATAAAGTCACATATGCGACACTTAACTCTAATTTAATTAATTTAGATAGATCAAAGATATGGATTGTTATCAATGATGAAAGTGTAAAAAATTTTTATAAGTATTATTACCAAAGATTTTTTAATAAAAGTTATGTATGCTTAGTATATGATCCGAATTTAGATACATTTTATTCTAATTGTTCTTTATTTGAAGCATATATTAAGATTATACGAGGTATTAATGAAGAAGAAATTGTAAAAAACACTTTTAAATATCGAGATTATTTAAATACGATGTATCAATACCAAAAATTGATAACAGAGTTAAAAAATAGTTGAAGTAAAGAAAGCTGCAATTGAAATCAGGTATATTAATTTTCAGATTTACATATGCTATAATGCCTATAGGCAAGAAAGAATAATTATCTCACCAGAAAAACGGCTCCCGATCCACGGAAGCCGTTTTTCCTGCAAGTAGTAAAAGAAAAATGTGATATGTGTAATCGGAAAACGGAGAACCGTTTCCGCAATTACTGAATGTTCATGGGATAGTTGCCGTCGAAGCAGGCACAGCAGAGAGGGAGGTCTCCGACCATGGAAGGTAAATCTTCGATTTTCATGTATCCCAGGGAGTCTGCACCGATGGAGTCGCGGATCTCTTCCAGGTTGTGCGAACAGGCGATGAGCTGATCATTGGAGGGGACATCCGTGCCGAAGTAGCAGGGGTGCAGGAAGGGCGGGGAGGCCACGCGTACATGGACGCTTAAGGCTCCGGCCTTTTTCAGCATGTGGATGAGGTTGGCGATGGTCGTGCCGCGGACGATGGAATCATCCACAAGGACGATGCGTTTGCCGCGAACCACGGGCTCAATGACATTTAATTTCACCCGGACGGCGGATTCCCGCTCTTTCTGGGTGGGTTTGATGAAGGTCCGGCCCACATAGCTGTTTTTGTGGAAGGCAAGGGCAAAGGGAATCCCGGATGCCTCCGAATAGCCCTTGGCTGCGGCAAGACCGGAATCCGGAACGCCGACTACGATATCTGCCTCTACGGGATAAGCGGCTGCCAGTGCAGCGCCGCCCCGGATGCGGGCTTCGTAGGTGGAAATGCCGTCCAGATGGCTGTCCAGCCGGGCAAAGTAAATATATTCGAAAATACAGTGGGCATGTTTTTCCTGGCACAGGCTTGTGTCGGATTTGATGCCCTCGTTGGTTATTGTCACGATCTCACCGGGAAGGACGTCCCGGATAAATTCTGCATCGACGGCAGAAAGCGCACAGCTTTCCGAGGCGATGACGTAGGCATCCTCTCTTTTTCCGATACAGAGAGGTTTTAATCCCAGGGGATCACGCACACCCACCAGTTTTCTGGGGCTGGCGATGACCAGACCATAGGCTCCGCGGATCTTTGCCGCGGTTTTTTTGATGGCTTCCTCCACGCTTGTACTGTGGACCCGTTCTCTTGCCACACAGTAGGCGATAACCTCAGAATCTGTGGTAGTGTGGAAGATGGCGCCGTTCTCTTCAAATTCCCGGCGGAGTTCTTCTGTGTTGACCAGATTTCCGTTGTGGGCCAGAGCCAGAGTACCTTTGACGTAATTGAGCACCAGAGGCTGGGCGTTGCTGGCGGAATTTCCTCCTGTGGTGGAGTAGCGGACGTGGCCGATTCCTAAGTTTCCATGAAGGGAATGAAGGGTTTCTTCTTTAAAAACTTCGTTGACGAGTCCCAGATCTTTATGGGAGCTCATGTTGCCTTTCGGCCCCGTGGTATCGCTGACGGCAATACCACAGGATTCCTGGCCGCGGTGCTGCAGGGCACACAGGCCATAGTAAATAGAAGGAGCGGCTTCGGTACCTTCTTTTGCAAAGATACCGAAAATGCCGCATTCCTCTTTGATTTCACAGGAAGGATCCAGTTCCATGTGTCGATTCCTCGCTTTCCAGTCAGTTTACTTTTGTAAAAGAGGGGGATGAGCGTACCTGAAGAAAAAGGAAAGCGTTCAGACGGAAAAGAGCAGCTGATCGTAGGTCGGATAAGGCAGTTCTTTTTCCGGAATTCTGGTCTCTGCTTCGTCTGCTACGGCACGGAGTTCATCCATGAGAGCCAGAACCTTGTCATGGCAGAAGGTAGCGGCTTCCTGCATGGATTCCATGGAAGAAACCTCCTCTGTGAGAGCTTTCAGCTTGTCGTTGCCTTCGGACAGGGTCTCATAGGCAGCGGTAAGAGATTCCACGAGAGCCAGTTCTTTCTCTGCTTTGATGGAGGGCAGGAGCGCTTTTTTGTCCAGAACGCTCTTGGAAACCTCTCCTGCGAAGCGGGATACAGCAGGCAGGAAGTCTTTGCTGAGCATTTCCTGCATGGTCTTGGACTCCAGCTGGATGGTCTTTACATAGTTTTCCAGAAGAATCTCATAACGGGAATGGATTTCTTCTTTGGTGAAAATATGATGTTTCAGGAAAAGATCCACGTTCTTTTCTGCGATAAACTGCGGAAGAGCTTCCGGTGTGGATTTCAGGTTGAAAAGACCACGTTTTTCTGCTTCTTCTACCCATTCATCGGTATAACCGTTTCCATTGAAGATGATCCGTTTGTGTGCTTTGACGGTCTTTTTGATCCATTCATGGACTGCGGATTCCATCTGATCTGCCGGTGTATCCTTCAGTTCATCGTAGAACTGGGAGAGAACCTCTGCAACCGCAGTGTTCAGAACGGTGTTTGGACCTGC
>ENA-OPDD01002481-OPDD01002481.1-human-gut-metagenome-genome-assembly--contig:-NODE-2481-length-11259-cov-1.837737_pt1 | contig 11259 bp, 10 predicted proteins | sample MGYA00241574_ERZ501499 | MGnify/ENA primary metagenome ERZ501499 (study PRJEB25962, sample SAMEA2042576) | human gut metagenome | biome: human gut; feature: human-associated habitat; material: faeces...
GGTTGGTGAGTTCGATTACAAGCCGCTCGTATAGAGTCACTTGATACTCTCTTTCAACTACAATGAACAGGTGTCTATAAAAAGTATCAGTGTTGATTTGCGTCAGAGCAATGAACAGTTTCGAGCTGCTGTCGATAAACGAGCGGCTTCTGGATATTGTTGAGCGCTGCAATTGGAGGGGCCATGGAATCGGGGAAGATCGATCGTCGCCGACGCTATACGCTCTCGGTCATACGGGAGGCGTTCTTTGCGCTGCTGGCCGAGGTGGGCTTCGCGAAGATGACGGTGGCGGATATCTGCCGCTGCGCCGATATCAACCGTGGCACGTTCTATTTGCACTACGAGGACAAGTTCGCGCTGCTTGATGCACTTATCGACGAGGCCCTGGCGGCGGCGCCCCCACTCGAGGGAACGGAGGCGGGAGCCCTCTGCCAGCGCCCGCCGGCAAACGATGACTATTATCTGCTCTACTCGGATGACGATGCATACGCCCGGGTGGCACAGCGCGTCGTCGAGCGCGGCGCTGAGCAGATGGTTCCCTCGATCATGGAGGAGACCGGGCTTTCGCGCGAGGACGCTTATCTGCTCTTCGTCCACAACGTCCAGGGAAATCTCGCGGTCAACCGCCTACTCGGTTGGAGGCGAGGGCCCGAGTTCGCCCACGCCCAGGAGCTGCTCAGCGCTTATTCCGAAGGGGGCATGCGGGCGGTATCGGCCCCTTGCACACCGATCGCGAATTAGAACATGATAGCGTCGTCGGCCGTGAAGGCATTAAGGGACCCCTGCTTGACCTGGATGCAGACGTATGTGATGCCCGAGTCGGATGCGGCGCGGAACTGACGGTGTGCGGCGGGGGAAATGCGCAGCCAGTCGCCGGCTGCAAGCTCGATTTCCTCACCGTCGATCGTGACCGAGCCCGCGCCCTCGAGCACGCCATAGATCTCCTCGTTTTCCTTGTGTGCATGGACGAACGGAACGCCAGCGCCGGCGGGAAGACTGTTGATACTCACCTCTGCCCCGGTAAGCCCGAGCACTTCGTGCAGCTCGACACGGCTCTCATTACCGATGTGGGTCCTTGCATAATTAGCCATAATGGTTCCTCTCTTGGGGTTAATTTACCTTGTAGGCATCTCCTGCGTGAGCTATATTCAACGCGAAGGCGCATGCAAATACGAGTACGCACATATTTGTAACTGCGTACTTTTTTGTGAAACCGGTATGGTCAAGGAGGTTGGGTCTCCCATGATGGCGAAAGAGGAGCTTCCGGAGTGTCCGGTCGCAACGGCGGTAGCGCTCATTGGCGGCAAGTGGAAGCTGCTCATTATCCGTAACTTGCGCGTACGCCCTTGGCGTTTCAACGAGTTGCGCCGCGACCTCGAGGGGATCTCTCAGAAGGTGCTTACCGACAGCCTGCGGCAGATGGAGGATGATGGGCTGGTCTTTCGCCATGACTATGGCGAGAATCCTCCCCGCGTTGAGTATGGCCTTACCGAGCTCGGCCGCCAGATGATGCCCATCATGGACTCGCTCGCAGACTTCGGCGCCTATTACAAGACGGTCGTTTCGTAGCGGACACGCTGCTTAGGGGGGGCGGAGAGCCGCTACGAGTACGATAGCGATTCTCCTGCGGCTGCCGTCGATTCCGTAGTTATAGAGCGGAAGGAGACTGCAATGGGGTCGTCCGCCCCACAAGAAGGCCCTCCCTTCCCGGTATGGCGCCGACATGCGCACGCCGGCTCAAACTGCTCGATGCGCGAAGTGTTGTTATGGCTTCACTCAGCCTGCGGACGCCCAATCATCCGTGCACCACATTCTGCCCATGTGCATGGGCGGCTGCCCCCACCGCCATATGGTCTCCGGCGTGCGCCGTTGCCCCTGGTTCAAAGACGACCCCGATGCCTACGTCCTCGCCAAAACTCGCGCCGCCCGCAAGAGCCGCCAATAAAACCTCCGGCCCTGCTTGGCCCCGGGAATAAACGTCAGACTTGCCGATTCACGCCTCGCGCAAGGGCCGTTCTACTTCCCAAACCTGATCTGTCTGTCGCACAGCTCAAGGGAGCCTGGGATACCTCTTTGATATCTTCCACGAACTACTGGAGTGCGGCACAGTCGGATGACTGGACCGTTTTCGTTGGAGCTTGGTTGTTTGCCTGTGTGAATGGCGTATTTGTTTTAGCTAGCGGTTGCGACGCCTTGTTGCGGAAATACCAACTGCTGCAACTGCGCCACTGGCAACACTCAGGGCGACAGCCATCGCACCGTTGTCGCCCGTCGCGGGTAGGGTGGTCCTGGCTGGTTTAACCGCCGCTACTGCCTTAGTGGAAACGGGATTTGCCGCGGGCTTTTCTGCCTTGGGCTGCGGTGTGGGCTCGGGCTTGGTTTCCGGTTCGGGTTTGACCTCTGGGCTCGGTTTAACACTTGGATCGGGTTTGGAACCGCTCGTATCGGTTGCAATCAAGTGCACGTCGCTGTCGAAGACGTAGCGGATGTAGTAATCGTGCCGCGTCTCGTGCATAATCCCCTGCCCGCTGTCGAAGTCGCGGTCAACGTGTGTGCCGAGGCGGGTTGAGCTGGTGAGGTTCAGTCTGTAAGGGATTTGGTCGTCGGCGTAGCCGCCTGTAAAGACAGCGGTTGCTCTAACGTGATTGTCGATCATGGTCAGGGCAATAGAGACGCTGGCCTCTTTGGGGTTCTCGGTTTTTATAAGGCCTTCGGTATCGGTGTCGATCTTGAAGAGAAGGACGGTGTCGTTAAGCCCGTAGATGAAGTCTTCGGGTTTGTCGGGGAAATCGTATACAAACGCCTCATTCTGGACCAACATGAAGGCAGGAGGGAGCTCCAGGTCATAGTTATGGTCGACAACGGTGGTAGCTGTGAGGCTGCCTTCTGCGTTGGCTTCGTTGCAGGTAATGGGTGCTGCGACATCGGTTTCGGGCATTTCTGTCGCCAGTGCTGCGCAGGGTAGCAAAAGCAGTCCTGCCACAAGAATGCTTACTCCGAAGGCGGCGATTCTGGCGTCTGCATGACGCTTGACGTCGCGGATAGACAGGCCAGTCCGTTTGTTATGGGTCTGCGGTGCAACATGCTGTCCATACATAAGACGCTCCTTGTTCGTAGGCCGGTTTCCGCGGATCTATATTGCGCCTGGCCGATGCGGCTAGGCTCTTTCACGCGAACGCTTATGCGAGCAGGGAGAAAGCTCAAGCTAATTTTCTCACAGTCGATACTTTGCGAGCAACGATTTGCTGTTCAATTTTCGGAGAGAGAATCAAGACGGTCGAGGAGTTATCAGGCAATGAGATTGTGTCTAGAGAACACGAACGAGAGATGCGATCTACAGACGACTGAATAGCTCCATCCGTTTTGGTTACAACGAAATGTATGCCGCGCGCCTGCGGCATGAAGAAGGGAGATTCTTATGAATATCGTTGTATTGAGCGGTAGCCCGCGCAAGGGCGCCAATACCGACACTATGGTCGAGGCCTTTGCCGAGACCGCGCGCGAGGCCGGCAATACGGTCGAGGTCATCCGCGTTGCCAGCAAGAAGATCGCTGGTTGTCTGGGGTGCCAGTATTGCTTCGCCCACGAGGGCACTTGCGTGCAGAAGGATGACATGGCCGACGTGATCGAGTCGCTGAAAGGCGCCGATATGGTTGTCTTCGCTTCGCCTATCTACTGGTTTGATATCACTGCGCAGGAGAAGGCCGCCATCGACCGCCTGTACGCCTTCGGTGCCACGGGCTTCCCGTTCACCAAGACGGCCCTTTTGCTCGATAGCCACAGCGAGGGCGTCTATGATGCGGCGATCGCTATGTACAAGTCAACCTGCGCGTACTGCAAGTGGGAGGACCAGGGCATTGTCACCATCAGCGGTATGACCGAGCGCGACAGCATGGCATCGTCGCCCAAGTTGGAAGAGGTGCGAGAGCTCGCTCGCAAGCTCTCTTAAGGCAAGAAGAACGCATGGCAATCAGCGTTGGCGGAAAGCCTACTTCCCTTACCAAGAGGATTACTGATTGCCATGCGTTGATGTCCTTATGGACAATCTCCGCGTGCTAGGAGACTTTCTCGCTCAGGAACTCCCTGAATGCGGGGATGTCAAAGCCAACGAGACCACGCCCACGTTCCCCGATGACGCCGTCCTCGAGAAGGCGGCGTTTGTATTGGCTTGCGTAGTTGCTGGCGACGCCCATGCGTTTGGCTATCTCCGAGATCCTGCTGGGGCCAGAATCGGGCAGCATCGCGAGTAAAAACTCAATGTCTTTATCGGAAAGCTCTCGATAGGTCGTTTCGAGAATGCGATCACGCAGCTCCATGCGTGCGAGTAGGGAACCCTGCTGGACATCGGATGCACTGATTTGGGGCGAGTTCTCCGAAACATCCCAAGTGCGATATCCGACGAGCTGCATCATGTAGGGGAATCCGTCGACGGCCTTCACAGCATTCTCGAGCGCTTCTGGTGTGATTGAACGTCCTCCGGCCTCAACGGTTTTGCGAAACGCGTTTGCAATTTCAACGTCAGTGATTCGTCCTAACTGATGATATTGGGAACGCCTGAGGAACGAGACGGAATCGTTACGCAGCAACGCCGATACTTTGTAGGGCAGTCCTGCCATGAGTAGGGCAACTTTTTTACCTTCGCGTACAAAGTGCTGGTAAACAGAGGCAAATTGAAGCATTTCTTCGAGATCGACGGTGACTTCATCGATGGTAATGAGAAGTCCGATGTCATGTTTTTCGAGTTGCTTAAAGATGCCATTCATGCGTGTGCGCCAGTTGCCCTGGACCTCTTGAGCATATGTCCAATCGATGCCCACTGGACCAATTTGAACGCCGTTTATGCGCGCATGAGGCTGTGAGAGGTAGCTATCTGCGGCTTCTTTGGTTCGCTCGATAATATCTTCGAGCATGCCTGGCATGGCGGAGACATTTGCTGCGATCCAACCGTGTTCAAGCGCCGTTTCTGAAAGGAGCGAGAGAAGCGCCGTCTTGCCCGTTCCCCTTGCGCCCGTAAAAATGGTCGACAGGTTGGGATCTCCTGGGCCGTTGATAAAGCCACGGTTGATGTCACGCAGAATATGCTCGCGACCCGCTAGAAAGGGAGGGACGCTTCCGAACGTCGGGGTAAAGGGGTTCTTGCTGTACTCCATGGTGACTCCTTTGCAAGTTTTGCTAATTTTTGCAAGTTTTGCTAATTTTTGCAAGTTTTGCTAACAGCTGACCAAAGGGCATCGAAGCAGTGACGCTGACATTTTTTACGCAGAAAAATAAGCAGAAATCAATTTATCTGCGTTAAAAAATAGTTGAGAAGAAAAACGACGAGTCCCGGGCGCAATGCCGTTGCGTTCCGGGCCTCGTCGCTTTGAGAAGTATCTAACGGTCTCGTTGCCGTGGCACCTAGTCAAACAGGCTCGGCATGTCGTTTTCCTTCATGAGGGCACCGGCTGAGGGGAGGCTCTGCGCGGTGAACTTCTCGGCCGAGACGCCGGCGCCAAGAATCTCCTCGGTTGTGCCGACGGTGGTGACCGAGCGGCCCTTCTTGGCCGTAAAGGCTTGGACGCCCTGCGTGTTGGTTGTCGTCTTGGTCTTGAGTAGCGACGTGTTGAAGTTCATCAAGCGATAGTCGCTCGAGACCAGCGCGATGTCGCGATCTTCCTTGAGCACCTGGGCATACAGCAGCTTGCTGCCGCCGTAGATGGCGTTCTTGAGGCGTTTGCGGTTGGTCTTGGTGACGTATCCAGAAAGCGCGACGCGCACCACGCGGCCGTTCTCAAAGACGAACAACACGTCGGCCTTGTAGTCCTCGGGGTCGATGACCCAGATGACGCTCTCGTCGGGTTCCATCTCAAGATCGGTCGGCAGGTACGAGCCCAGCTGGGCCGACTTGGTGTCCTCAAACGCCGCAACCTTGCACTTGTACACCTGGCTCTTGTTGGTAAAGACCAGCAGCTCGTGGGTGTTGGAGGACGGGAACTCGATAAAGGGTTTGTCGCCGTCCTTGTACTTGAGCGTGGTCGCCTTTTTGAGTACGCGGTCCGTCATCTTCTTAAGGTAGCCATCGCGCGAGAGCATGATGGTCACCGGGTACTCCTCGACCTCGGGCTCCAAGCTTACCTCGATAACCTCATGGGGCTCGATCCTGCCCGTGCGACGCGGCATCACATATTTCTTGTTGACCGCGGCCAGCTCGTCGCTGATGACCTTCTTGATGTTCTCCTCGCTGGAGAGGATCTCCTCAAGCTCGGCAATCTCGCCCTCAAGCTTGGCAATGTCCTTGGTGCGGTTGAGGATGTACTCCTCGTTGATGTTGCGGAGCTTGAGCTCGGCAACAAACTCGGCCTGGGTCTCGTCGATGTCGAAGCCGCGCATAAGGTTGGGCACGACCTCGGCCTCGAGCTTGGTGCCACGGATGATGGCGATGGCCTTGTCGATGTCGAGCAAGATTGCCTCGAGGCCGTGCAGCAGGTGCAGGCGCTCGGACTTTTTGCCCAGGTCAAAGTTAATGCGGCGACGCGTGGACTCAATACGCCACTTGACCCACTCGTGCAGAATCTGGCGCACGCCCATAACACGGGGATAGCCGTCGACGAGCACGTTGAAGTTGCACGAGAACGAATCCTGCAGCGTGGTCGAGCGATAGAGCTTGGCCATGAGCTTGTCGGGGTCGACGCCGCGCTTAAGGTCGATGGCGATGCGCAAGCCCGAGAGGTCGGTTTCGTCGCGGATGTCAGCGATCTCCTTGACCTTGCCCTCTTTGGAGAGCTTGACGATGCGCTCGATGATGACATCGGTCTTGGTGGTGTAGGGAATCTCGTAGACCTCGATAATGCGCTCTTCGGGAATCCAGCGCCAGCGGGAGCGGATCTGGAAGCTGCCAAGGCCGGTCTCGATGATCTTCTCCATCTCCTCGCGACGGTAGATAATCTCGCCGCCGGTCGAGAAGTCGGGCATGGGCATGTACTCGAGTAGGTCGCAATCGGGATCCTGCAGGTAGTGCATCGTGGCGGTGCAGACCTCGTTGAGGTTGAAACCGCAGATGTCGGACGCCATAGCGACGCCGATGCCCTTGTTGGCCGAGACAAGGATGTTGGGAAACGTGGTGGGCAGCAGGCGCGGCTCCTTCATGGCGCCGTCGTAGCTGTCGACGAAGTCGACCGGATCCTTGTCGATGTCCTTGAAGATCTCGGCGCTGATGGGGGAGAGCTTGGCCTCGGTATAACGCGAGGCGGCGTAGCTCAGGTCGCCCGAATAGTACTTGCCAAAGTTGCCCTTCGACTCCACGAAGGGGGCGAGCAACGCCTCGTTGCCGGTTGCCAGACGCACCATCGTCTCGTAGATCGCGGCATCGCCGTGCGGGTTGAGCTTCATGGTCTGGCCCACGATGTTGGCGCTCTTCTGGCGCTCGCCCTTGAGCAGACCCATCTTGTACATGGTGTAGAGCAGCTTGCGGTGCGAGGGCTTAAAGCCGTCGATCTCGGGGAACGCACGCGAGACGTTGACGCTCATGGCGTAGGGCATGTAGTTGACCTCGAGCGTCTGCGTGATCGGCTGGTCGGTGACCTCGGAGTGCAGGCCGATGACGTTCTCGGCGTTGACCTGCTTTTTCTTTGGCTGGTTCTTCGTCTTCTTCTTTGCCACGATTTCCTCTTGAACTTCTTATGGGCCGTCGTTATCGATTTGCTGCTACTGCAGGTCCAGCTGGTCCAGGTATTCCTTGCCGTGCTCGGAGATATGGCGCTTGCGGCCCGCCTCGTCGTTGCCCAGCAACAGATTGAACATGGTCTCCATCTTGGTGACGTCCTCGGGCTCCACCTTGATCAGGCGACGCGTCTCGGGGTTCATGGTGGTGAGCCACATCATGTCCGGATCGTTCTCACCAAGACCCTTGGAGCGGTTGATGGAGCACTTTTGGTCGCCAATCTCCTTGAGGATGCCGTTCTTCTCGAGCTCGGTGTAGGCAAAGTAGGTCTTCTCTTTGCAGTTGATCTCGTAGAGCGGCGACTCGGCGATATACACGTAACCCTCTTCGATGAGCGTGGGCACCAGGCGATAGAGCATGGTGAGCACGAGCGTGCGGATGTGGTAACCGTCGACGTCGGCGTCCGTACAGATGATGACCTTGTTCCAGTTGAGGTTGTCCAGGTCAAAGGCGCCAAGGTTCTTGATGCGCTTGTCTTTGATCTCCACGCCGCAGCCCAGCACGCGCATGAGGTCCATGATGATGTCGGACTTAAAGATGCGCGGATAGTCTTCCTTCAGGCAGTTGAGGATCTTGCCGCGGACGGGCATAACGCCCTGGAACTCGGCATCGCGCGAGGTACGAATGGCGCCTGCTGCCGAGTCGCCCTCTACGATGTAGATCTCGCGACGGTTCTTATCTTTGGAGCGGCAGTCGATGAACTTCTGCACGCGGTTGGCCATGTCGGTCTTCTGCTGCAGGTTGGTCTTGATGCTCTGGCGCGTCTTCTCGGCATTCTCGCGCGAGCGCTTGTTGATGAGCACCTGCTCCATGATCTTGTTGGCAGCGTCTTTGTTCTCGATCAAGTAGGTCGAGAGGCGCTCCTTAAAGAAGGCCGTCATAGCCTGCTGGATAAAGCGGTTGTTGATGGCCTTCTTAGTCTGGTTTTCATAGGACGTCTGGGTGGAGAAGCAGTTGGTCACCAGCACCAGGCAGTCCTGGACGTCTTGCCACTTAATGCCGCTCTCGTTTTTGTTGTACTTGCCCTGTTGCTTGATGTAGGCATCGATGGCGCTGGTCAGAGCGCTGCGGGCGGCCTTCTCGGGCGAACCGCCGTTCTCGAGCCACGATGAGTTGTGGTAGTACTCCTGCATCATGAAGGTGCGCGAGAAGCACATGCACGCGGTGATCTTTACGTTGTAGTCGGGCAGGTCCTCGCGATCGCGACCGCGACGGTCGGCCTCGATAAAGAAGGGCTCGGTGAGGTAGTCGGTACCGACCTTCTCGAGCACGTAGTCCTCGATGCCCTTGGGATAGCAAAAATCCTCTTCGGAAAACTCACCATCGTCGCCCTCGATGCGCAGGCGGAAGGTCACGTTGGCGTTGACCACGGCCTGGCGGCGCATGGTCTCGCGATACCAATCGTGGGGGATGCTGATGGAGGTAAAGACCTCAAGATCGGGGCGCCATTTGATGGTGGTGCCGGTACGGTCCTCGTCGCTGGGCTCAATCTTGAGTGCCTTCTTTTTGGCGCCAACGACCTTGCCCTTTTTAAAGTGCAGGGAGTACTTGTTGCCATCGCGCCAAACCGTGACGTCCATGTACTCGGAGGCGTACTGAGTCGCACAGGAGCCCAGGCCGTTGGTGCCGAGCGAGAAGTCGTAGTCGCCGCCCTGGTTGTTGTTGTATTTGCCACCTGCGTAGAGCTCGCAAAAGACGAGTTCCCAGTTAAAGCGCTTCTCGGAGGGGTTCCAGTCGAGCGGGCAGCCGCGGCCGTTGTCCTCTACCTGAATGGAGCCATCGCGAAAGGCGGTAAGGGTGATGAGCTTGCCGTAGCCCTGGCGCGCCTCGTCAACGGCGTTGGACAGGATCTCGAAGGCGGCATGCGCGCAGCCGTCGAGTCCGTCCGAGCCAAAGATGACGGCGGGGCGCAGGCGTACGCGCTCCTCGTCCTTGAGCTGGCGGATACTGTCGTTACCATAGTTTGCGGTGTTTTTTGCCATACTCGCTCTCTCGGTGCTCCTTTGCTGCGTTTAAGTCATATAGATAGTCAAGGTAGCATAGCCCAGCCCACAGACGATTCCAACCAACACGAAATCCATCGAACAATCGTTCGATTAGATAATGAATGCTTGGAATGCGGGAGGGACCTGTCCTGTCCTATCCAAACATCTGCGGCAGGTCGATGAAGACGGTTCGATCGCTTTCGCCAGCTTCGAAGCCCGAACGGGAGAAGAATCCATAGCGATGGCACTTGAGTCCCGTTGCCTCGACTTGGGCGATTTCCTCGTCGACCATTTTTTGCGTGACGGGGGATTTGCGGAACTTTGCTTCGTAGAATGCGTAGCCCTCGGGGTCTTGCGTTACCACATCGAATTCGCCGCTCGTTTTGTTTGCGGGATCGTCGTACCAGTACTTGCCTATGGCGTCGAAAGCCGGTTCGATCTTGCCGGTCCTGTTCTGCCGCACGAGGTATTGACGGCAGATCTCCTCGAACATATGAGGAACGTAGTTTTCCTCGAAGTCTTGGAAGACGTGACGATCATAGAAGACTTCCGGGTCGAGCAGCTGACGCGCTGAGGCATTGCGGAAAACATAGCGATAGTAAAAGAGCGAAAGCGGATCCACTACAAAGTAGCCAGACTTGCGCTTGTTCGTAGGGTCGTTGATGGGTGCACGCTTTTGGACGATTTCGAGTGACATGAGCTTGTCGAGCACGTCTGCCATGGCCGGACCGCTCGAGACGTGCGACTGTGCCAGCACGTCCCCCCAACGGGAGTAGCCTTGTGCGAGAGCCCCGAAAACTTCGTTGGCGTTGGTCATCTTCGAGATCTCGGCGTTGAGATAGGACGGCACCTCGCTTTCTAAGCGGGCACCAGGTTCCGTGACGAGCTCGATGATGTTGTCGCGTACGCTTTGGGATTGATCGATGAGGCGATTGTAAAAGGGGATACCGCCAAAAACGCTATAGAGCCGCACCTTGTCCTCGGGCGAGAACGCGGGATAGAACTTCGCAGCGTCAAAGTAATCCATGGGCTTAAGCTCAAGCGCGAGATCAATTCGCCCGTAGAGGGGGCTTTCATGCTCGATGAGGGATTTCATAATCTCAACGTAGGAGCCGCACAGGACAATGTTTAAACGTGAGTCTTCCCTGTGGGCGTCGATTGAGGTCTGAAGAATGCTGTCTAAGCCTTTAACCGCATCTCTCAAGTAGGGGTATTCGTCGAGAACGAGGGTAATGTTCTTGTCTTTGGCTTGGGCAAACAGAAATTCGATGAGCTCGCGGATGCCTGTGAAGGCGAGCGGAGGAAAGCTCAGCGCTTCAGCAACAAGGACGGACAGACTCTCGAGGTTGTCTGCCTCGGAGGTTTGGCGGCACTCGTAATAGACCGTTGCGACGTCTGACAAATCCGTTAGCGCCTGCTTGATGAGCTCACTTTTTCCGACGCGACGCCTGCCGTAAATGAGAACATTGCGCTGCTCGGGTGCTTTGAGCGTTTTCTTAATACGGGCGAGTTCACGCTCCCTGCCAATGAATTCCACTTACTCGGTTCCTTCCGACTCGGTTTTGTCCGAGTTAA
>ENA-OPDD01002486-OPDD01002486.1-human-gut-metagenome-genome-assembly--contig:-NODE-2486-length-11250-cov-4.277892_pt1 | contig 11250 bp, 8 predicted proteins | sample MGYA00241574_ERZ501499 | MGnify/ENA primary metagenome ERZ501499 (study PRJEB25962, sample SAMEA2042576) | human gut metagenome | biome: human gut; feature: human-associated habitat; material: faeces...
GCGCAGGGACTGAGCGAGGAGGAGGCCGTCCGCCTCTCGACCGCCGCCGGCGCGGCGAACGTCATGTGCAGCGGCACGCAGGCCGCCGAACGCGAGGCCGTCGAGGCGCTGCTCCCGAAGGTGCGCTTTACCCGTCTGCGGCCGTGAGCGCCGTCCGCGCGGCGTCAAGGTGCTGTAAAGAAAAATCCGGCGCATCGGAAAATCGGTAAAGTTATAAAGTCACAGCGTTTCAAAGTTATAACGTTTCATGCAATCTATCCCGGCGGAACAGGATGTTTTCCGCCGGGATTTTCGCGTTCTGCGAACCGATATGCGGAGTAAAGTTGCAACGTTTTAACGTTGTGCAGTTACAGCTTTGCGTCGCCCAGCGAAAAAAAGATTGACAGCCGGAGAAAATGCAGTATATTCTTATCTCAGAAAAATACCGCACAGACAGAAAAAGGAAAGGGAGATTTCGGTATGTCGGAGCTGTCGAGCATCAAAAGTCAGGCGCTGACCGAACGGATTGAGGAGCGTTTGTTTGCGTACATTCTGGACAACCATCTGAAGGTCGGGGCGAAGCTGCCGAACGAGCATGAGCTGGCGGCGCATTTCGAGGTCAGCCGCGGCACCGTCCGCGAGGCGGTCAAGCTGCTCGTCTCGCGCGGCGTTCTGCGCGTCAAGCACGGCTCGGGCACCTACGTCGCGTCCCTGTTCCCGCTCCACGCCAATCCGCTGGGTCTGGACGCGGTGGAGGACAAGCTGCAGCTCGCGCTCGATCTGACCGACGTGCGGCTCATGCTCGAACCGTCCATCGCATCGCTTGCGGCGCAGAACCGCACGGACGAGGAGGTCGAGCAGCTGGCCGAATACTGCGACGCGGTACGCGAAAAGATCGAGGCCGGGGAGGACTACCTCATCGAGGATATGCGCTTTCACTGGTTCCTCGCGAAATGCTCGCACAACATGGTCGTCGAGCCGCTGATGCCGATCATCGACGCGGCCGTGATCTCGATCGCCAACATCACGCGCAAGGAGCTGCTCACCATGACCATCGACACGCACAAGGAGATTCTGGACGCCGTGCGTGACCGCGACCCGCAGGCCGCCCGCAGCGCCATGTCCGTGCATCTCGACACGAACCGCATCTTCATCCGCCAGACGAAAACGGCGCGGTGAGACTGTCGAGACTGTCGCGAAACTACAGTTTCGCCGACAAGTGTGTTCTGACTTCGCAGAACACGGACGTCCGAAAGTTCCCATACGGAAACTTTCTCCCTCTGGGAGTATAAAAACCGAGGTACACGCCCCCGGTTTTTATTATTTGCTTCGCAAATATTATTTTATGCGCGCTGCCGCGCGGCAGTGTCAGCATCGTGAATACAGATTTTTTCGACAGTCTCTCAAGCGCCTGCATTGCAGGCGCTTTTTTTGCGCGCAGCCTGAAGTGGTCCGACATATTTTTCTCGCTTTTTCTTATTTCCCGCGCATTTCCCGCAAAAATGCGCAAACTGTTTACGCAATTTGATGGTTTTGCACGATTTTATAAAAAAATTTTATTGCAAAAGTAGAAAGCATTTTGGACAACTTGAAACACATCTTTTCAAAAATTATAATGCTGAGTATAGAGACCTGCACCGGAACAGCCGGCGTTTCCGGGGGGTCAGCATAGAAAATTTTCGGGTGAAAAGATATTACAGGAGGAATGCGTTATGTTACGCAGCGAACATATTCTGAAGGGTCTGGGCAACCAGTATTACCGGGCAACCTACAAATCCATGGGCTTTACCACCGAGGATCTCAAGCGTCCGCTCATCGGCATCGCGAACGCCTGGAGCGAGTGCGTGCCCGGCCACTACAACCTGCGTCAGGTCGCGCAGCGCGTCAAGGACGGCATCTACCGCGCAGGCGGCACGCCCATCGAGTTCGGCGTCATCGGCGGCTGCGACGGCATGGGTCAGGGTCACGACGGCATGCACTTCATCATGCCCTCGCGCGAGCTGATCGCCAATTCCATCGAGTCCATGGCGCAGATCAACCTGTTCGACGGTCTCGTCCTGCTCGGCTCGTGCGACAAGATCGTTCCGGGCATGCTGATGGCGGCGGCCCGTCTGGACATCCCGTGCATCTTCCTGCCGGGCGGCCCGATGGAGGGCGGCGTTGAGTTCGACGGCCGTCAGGCCGACCAGACCTCTGCCACCGAGGCTTATGGTATGCTTTCCGCCGGAAAGATCACGGAGGCGGAGTATGTGGCTCTGGAGGATACCGCCTGCCCGGGCTGCGGCTCGTGCGCAGGCATGTACACCGCAAACTCGATGAACTGCCTGTCCGAGGCGATCGGCATGGCGCTGCCGGGCAACGGCACGACCCCGGCCGTTTCCGCTGCACGCATTCATCTGGCAAAGCACGCCGGCATGAAGATCATGGAGCTGATCGAGAAGGACATCAAGCCGCGCGATATTCTGACCCCGGCTGCATTCCGCAACGCACTGACCTGCGAGATGGCGATCGGCTGCTCGACCAACTCGGTCCTGCATCTGCTCGCGATCGCGAACGAAGCAGGCGTTCCGCTCCAGCTCGAGACGCTCAACGAGCTCTCCGGCAAGGTGCCGAACATCTGCCACCTCGCTCCGGCAGGCCCGCACCATATCGAGCAGCTTTACATGGCGGGCGGCGTTCCGGCCATCATGAAGGAGCTCACCAAGCGCGACTTCCTCGACCTCTCGCTCATCACCTGCACCGGCAGAACGGTCGGCGAGAACCTGGAGGGCGTGGTCAACCGCAACCCCGAGGTCGTTCGTCCGCTCGAAAATCCGTACTCCCAGACCGGCGGCATCGCGGGTCTGTGGGGCAACATCGCAAAGAACGGTTGCGTCGTCAAGCGTTCGGCTGTTGCACCGGAAATGATGGTGCATGAGGGTCCGGCCCGCGTATTTGACTGCGAGGAGGACGCAATTTCCGCTATCTACAACGGCAGGATCGTTCCGGGCGACGTTGTCGTCATCCGTTACGAGGGTCCGAAGGGCGGCCCCGGCATGCGCGAGATGCTGAACCCCACTTCCGCTCTGGCCGGTATGAAGCTGGACAAGACCGTGGCCCTGATCACCGACGGCCGCTTCTCCGGTGCAAGCCGTGGTGCTGCCATCGGCCACGTCAGCCCGGAAGCTGCTTCCGGCGGCCCCATCGGCCTGATCGAAGAGGGCGATATCATCAACATTGATATCCCCAACGCCAAGATCACGCTGGAAGTGTCCGACGAGGTGTTGGCCGAGCGCAAGGCAAAGTATGTGGCTCCGGAACCCAACATCAAGACCGGCTGGCTGAGCCGCTATGCCCGCATGGTCACCAGCGCAAACCTGGGCGCCGTGCTGAAGTAAAAACTCCCTCAGGCAAACCCTTGCGGGTTTGCCAGCTCCCCCGGCGGAGGAGCCTTTTCCGTCTTATTGCAACGCCAAAGCTCCCTCTGAGAGGGAGGTGGCATCGCATCAGCGATGACGGAAGGAGTTTTTCTCTATTCTACCATCAAATCTTGAAATAGTCCACGCCGCCCTCAAAGATCGGCTGATATTTGTCAGCTGCACAGCGGGGATTTTTTGCGATACGATGTTATTCGCCATGACCAAACAGCATGGAGCGGAAGGTGCGGAAGATGATCTTCCAGTCCACCGGGAAGCTGCGCTCGTGGACGTACTTGATGTCCAGGTCCATCCACTCTTCAAAGCTCAGCTGGTCGCGATGGGGTGCGATCTGCCAGTAGCAGCTCAGGCCGGGGGTCACATACAGCCGCTGCCACTCATAGGCGGTATACTGTGCGACCTCACGGGGCAGTGCCGGGCGCGGGCCGACGATGCTCATTTCGCCCTTCAGCACGTTGAAGAGCTGGGGCAGCTCGTCGATGCTGGTCTTGCGCAGGAACTTGCCCACCCGGGTGATGCGGGGGTCGTTCTTCATCTTGAACACAGGGCCGTCCTTCTCATTGCGCTCCATCAGGTCCTTGAGCTTCTGTTCTGCGTCCGGGCACATGGTGCGGAACTTGTACATCTTGAACAGCTTGCCGTTGCGTCCTACCCGCTGCTGGGTGAAAATGGGGCTGGCACCGGGGCTGTCGATCCAGATGGCCGCATAGGTGATCAGCAGCAGCGGCGAAAGCACCACCAGCGCCAGCGAGGACAAAAGAATATCCTGTGCCCGGCGCACCGCCCAGTAGACCCGATCCTCATGGCAGACTTCGGAAAGATCCAGCGTCAGAGGCCGATGGATCATATCGACGCTGGGAACGTCATACCCGGCCGCCAGGGGGTAGGAGGCCGGTTTTACCATCAGATCTGTTTTCTTCCAATATTCCGTTGAATCATGAACCCGCAGAGTTGCCATACAAATCCCCTCCTGAATGTGTGCGAAAAATCAAGACGGACAAAGTGCAACAATCATTTGATACACCGCAACAGAAGCGCACTCTGCTTTTGCTTTCATTTTAGCACAAAACAGACGATTTTGCAACAAAAATGTCACTAAAAATGTTACGCTTTTGTTGCAAATGATGCCAAAAGGAACCGTACCGCAACAAAAAAACGGACGAAGCAGAATGCTTCGTCCGTGAAGGACCGGGAACCGGTCAGCCGAACAGGCTTTTGGTGTTGTGACTGTAGACCGAGAGCACCAGTCCGACGCAGATGTACAGCATCAGCACCGAACTGCCGCCGGCGGAGTAGAAGGGCAGCGTGACGCCGATGACCGGCAGCAGGCGCAGGTTCATGCCCACGTTCACCGCGATCTGAGCCATCAGGGCTCCGCCGATGCCGGCGCAGATGTAGCTGCCCAGCAGATCTTCGCTGCGGGCACCGGTGGCAAAGGTCTTGACCACCAGCGCGAACAGCACGCCCAGCACCACGCAGCAGCCCACAAAACCGGCAGAATTGCCGATCCAGCTCAGGATAAAGTCGTTGTGGGCATTTGGTACACTGTAGTACCGGTCGCCGAACAGCCCGTTGCCGAAGATGCCGCCGGAGCCGATGGCGATCTCTCCGCGCTGCTGCTGATAGATGATGTTCTTCCACACCGCTTCGCTGGGGGCCCAGCCGGTGGTGTTCTCCGGGTCAATAACGGCCAGGATGCGGTACCACTGGTAGCCCTTGCCGATCTTGTCGCTGAAAAAGGCGAAGGCCGCCGCTACCGCTGCACCGGCCGCTGCGGCGGCACCCAGGATGTACTTCCAGCTCAGGCCTGCGGCAAACATCATGCAGCAGCCGATGATGCCGTAGATGATGGCTGTGCCGTCGTCGCCCTGCACATGGATGATGGCAATGGGCACCAGCAGGTGCAGCAGCAGCTTGGCCAGTTCCTTGGGCTCATTGATGTGGCTGCGCACATTGTTCAGATGCATGGCAAAGGTGAGGATGAAGCTGATCTTGGCCAGCTCTGTGGGCTGGAAGGTAAAGCCGCCCAGCTTGTACCAGGAGTAGTTGTCGGTATCACCGGCGTTGTAGCCGATGGTGAGCGGGCCGACCGAAACGTTGCGGATGAACAGGGTGGGCAGAACCAGGCCCCAGGTCAGCACCACATGCACCGGCCACACCTTGACAAGGCTGCGGTAGTCGATGCAGGACAGCAGCAGAGCAATGACCAGACCGATGCCGGCCGCACCGGCCTGCACCAGCGCACGGCGGTAGTCGCCGATGCCGGTGATCTGGCCGGTGACCGCGTCGGTGGCAAACCCGTTGCCCTGTTTGGCGGCCCAGGACGCCAGTGCCAGCACCGCCATGGTGCTGCTGAAGATGCACAGCAGCAGGTAGACCTTGTCAGTCCGTTTCCAATATTGTCGAATGCTTTCCAATGAAGCACATCCTTTCTGATCAGCAGATGACACCGGAACTCACACAGCACCGAGCAATATGACCCCAGTTTATCCTTATTATACACACTCTGCCCGGCCATTGCAAGAAACAGGGTGTGACAGCTTTGCAAAATCGGGCACGGACGCTTGACAAAGGGCGGGGGAGCTTCTACAATGAAGGTGGCAGAAGTGGGGTTTGCCGCCTGTGCCGGCCGCGCCCGAAGCGGCGGACGAGAAGGCAGCACTTGTGCCGGGAACGGGGCGCACGGAGGATGTGTGCAGCTCCTGAAGGATGGGAAAATGATGAAACAACAAACGATGCCCCGCCGCCTGCTCTGCGCGGTGTGCGCCGTGGTGCTGCTGGTATTGGCAGTGCCGGCCGCATGGGCTGCAGAGCCGGACGCGGATACTGCCGCACCGGTGCAGAGCCTGACCGCTTCGGAAGCGACCGAGATGCAGCAGGCAGACGCCGCCGTTACCGCCCTGACCGACAGTGCGGACTACGCCGCCATGTCGGCGGCGGACCGCAAGGCAGCGGCGCTGGAACAGCTGGACGACCTGGTGCAGCAGGGGCTGGTGGCAAAGGGCTCCATTTATGCCGACGAGGAAAACGGCATGGTGAGCTTCTCCTACAGCTGCGGCGCGCTGGGCGGCATCCTGCTGGAGGACCCGGATGAGGAAAATACCGCTGCCGACCTGCAGCTGGCAGAGGCAGCACAGCAGACCGCGCAGAACGGCACCTATGGCACCGCGATGCTGTACTATGCCTTTGACGACACGGTCAACAGCAGCCGCTACCCCAACTACGCCTATATGCAGAGCTACTGGACCTCGGTGGGGCTGGACACCAAACTGGACACGACGGTGACTGTGGCCGATCTGCGCCGCATGAACAACTACGACCTGTGCGTGCTGAGCACTCACGGTGCCTATTATACCTACGAGTACGGCTGGCTGTGGAAGCGCACGGCCACCGCGCCTGTGCTGCTGCTGACCGAGAAATCTACCTTCTGGAACGATCTGCGCTACGGCATGGACCTGCTGAACCACCGCATCATCAAGGTGAACGGGGCCTATGCCGTCACGGCGGGGTTCTTCCGGGCGGCTTATCGCAGCGGTGCGCTGAAGGACACGATCATTCTGTCGGAGACCTGTGAGTTCTACGGCAAGAGCGGGCATCTGGACACTTCCATGGCGGATGCGCTGCTGTCCGGCGGTGCGGCCTGTGTGGTGGGCTATGTGAACAATGTGTACACGGTGTACTCCCGCAGCATGCTGTGGGCGACTGTGAACCGCCTGCTGGCGGGAGATACGGTGCGCGAAGCCGTGGACTTCGGCCTGAACCTGTACGGCGCGGATGATATCATCTGGTACAACAATCAGGGCGGGCGGCGGCCCCACGCGGTGGCGTCTTTCCCGGTATTGAGCGGCAATCAGGATGCCCGGCTGCGGGCCGTGCAGGCTGCGGCCGACAGCACACAGCAGGCTGCCTGAGCAAAGCTGGCATTGCGCTTTTGCAAAAAGTATACTATACTAAGGGATGGCAGAGCACTGCCATCCTTTTTTGATGATTGGGAGGGAAACTCCATGGCAGAATACATCACCCATTCCCGCGCCGAGACGGTGGCGCTGGGCAAGCGCATGGCGGCTGTGCTGCAGCCCGGGGCACTCATTGCCTTTACCGGGGGGCTGGGCGCAGGCAAAACGGCCTTTACCGAGGGTCTGGCCGAGGGCCTGGGCTGCACCGACCCGGTGAGCAGCCCCACCTTTGCCATCGTGAACTATTACCGCGGGCCGCGGCCGCTGGCCCACTTTGACCTGTACCGCATTTCCACCGAGAACGATCTGTGCGCGGCCGGGTTCTATGACTATCTGGATCAGGGGGCCATCGTGGCGGCAGAGTGGAGCGAGAATTTTGCCGACCTGCTGGCACTGGAACAGCCGATCCATGTGAACATTGAGCGGGTGGATGAGAATACCCGCAAGATCACCATCGAGGGGGTAGAGGTATGAACATTCTGGCCGTGGACACCGCCAGAAAGACGGCGGGCGTGGCCCTGCTGCAGGATGACCGCCTGCTGTACGAGGTCTATCTGGACGCGGGCATGACCCACAGCGAGACGCTGATGCCGATGATCGATACCTGCCTGAAAACCTGCGGCATGACCTGCGCCGACATCGACCTGTATGGCGTGAACGCCGGCCCCGGCAGCTTTACCGGCCTGCGCATCGGTCTGGCCGCTGTCAAAGGCCTGGCCTTCCCCCGGGAGACGCTGTGCGCGCCGGTTTCCACGCTGGAAGCACTGGCAGCGGCCCACACCGGCGAGGGCACGGTGCTCTGTGCACTGGATGCCCGCCGCGCGCAGGTGTACAGCGCTGCGTTTGATCTGGCCACCCACCAGCGCCTGCTGGAGGACGATGCCCGCGCCGTAGCGGACCTTGCCCAATTTGTAGAAAATTGCAAAAAACCCCTGTTTTTTGTTGGTGATGGCGCATCTCTGTGCTATAATAAATACGGCAGTGTGCCGGGTGTGCTCGAAACGCCCCCGGCCCTGCGGGGCGGCCGCGCAGCTGCCGTGGCACTGGTGGCCAAGCAGATGGCCGAAGCCGGACAGGCAGTTCTGCCGGAGGCTCTGCTGCCGGATTACCACCGCCTGAGCCAGGCCGAGCGGGAGCGCGCCGAGCGCCTTGCCGCCGAGGCTGCCGCAAAAGCATAACGTCGTATCCGATAGAAATGGATCTATTGAAAATAAGGAGCGTGTTTTTATGACCCCGATGATCGTTGAGCATCCGCTGCTGCAGCACAAGCTGAGCATTCTGCGCAACAAGCAGACCGGCACCAAGGAGTTCCGTGACCTTGTTGGCGAGATCGCGACTCTGCTGTGCTACGAAGCGACCCGTGACCTGCCTCTGGAGGAAGTGGAGATCGAAACTCCCATCACCATGGCAAAGACCAAGGTGCTGGCTGGCCGCAAGCTGGCTCTGGTGCCCATCCTGCGCGCAGGCATGGGTATGCTGGACGGCATGCTGACCCTGCTGCCTGCTGCCAAGGTGGGCTTCATCGGCCTGTACCGTGACGAGGAGACCCTGCAGCCCGTGGAGTACTTCTGCAAGCTGCCGCAGGACATTGCAGAGCGCGACGTTCTGGTCCTGGACCCGATGCTGGCAACCGGCGGCAGCGCCATTGACGCCATCACCCAGATCAAGAAGCACGGTGCAAAGCGCATCAAGTTCATCGGTTTGATCGCTGCTCCGGAAGGCATCAAGGCCCTGCACGAGGCACACCCCGATGTGGACATCTACCTCGGTGCACAGGACGATCACCTGAACGAGAACGGCTACATCGTTCCCGGTCTGGGCGATGCCGGCGACCGTATCTACGGCACCAAGTAAATTTGATTGCACACATAACACAAAAGGAGCGGCTCCGCGCGGAGCCGCTCCTTTTGCGTTGTATGAAACCCTCTCAGTCAAAGCCTGATGGCTTTGCCAGCTCTCCCGAAAGGGAGAGCTTTTTGCATCTGACGGAAAGCACCGATAAAGCTCCCCCTTCGGGGGAGCTGTCACCGAAGGTGACTGAGAGGGTTCGTCTTTTTCAAATCTCCGCCAGGATGGCGTCGCCCATGGCGGTGCAGCCCAGGCAGGTGCAGCCCTCGCTCATGTTGTCGGCGGTGCGCAGGCCCTTGTCCAGCACCTTGTTCACGGCATTCTCGATGGCATCGGCCTCCTCGGTCATGCCGAAGGAGTAGCGCAGCATCATGGCAGCCGACAGGATGCAGGCGGTGGGGTTGATGATGTCCTTGCCTGCAATGTCGGGGGCGGAGCCGTGGATGGGCTCGTACAGGCCGCGGGTGCCGTCGCCCAGGCTGGAGGACGGGATCATGCCGATGGAACCGGTGATCATGGAAGCCTCGTCGGACAGGATGTCGCCGAACATGTTCTCGGTGACGATGACGTCGAACTGGGCGGGGTTCTTGACGATCTGCATGGCGCAGTTGTCCACGAACATCTCGCTGTATTCCACGTCAGGGTACTCGGCCTGCAGGCGGTGCATCACACTGCGCCACAGGCGGCTGGTGTCCAGCACGTTTGCCTTGTCCACGCAGCACAGCTTCTTGCGGCGCTTCTGAGCGGTCTCAAAGCCGATGCGGCCGATGCGCTCGATCTCGTGCTCGCAGTAGGGCATGGAGTCGATGGCCTGCTTCTCACCGTTTTCCAGCGTGTGGGTCTCGTGATTGCCGAAGTACACGCCGCCGATGAGCTCACGCACGATGATGAAGTCGATGCCCTGCGCCACGATCTCCGGCTTCAAGGGGCTGGCCGGGGCCAGCTGGGGCCAGATCTTGGCCGGGCGGTTGTTGGAGTACAGGCCCATGCCGGCGCGCAGACGCAGCAGGCCCTTTTCCGGGCGCTGTTCCCCGGGCAGGCCCTCCCATTTGGGGCCGCCCACGGCACCCAGCAGTACGCTGTCGGCGGCCAGGCACTTGTCCAGCTCGTGCTGGGGCAGGGGGTCGCCGTATTTGTCGATGGCTTCACCGCCCATGGCGGCGTCGGTGTAGTGGAAGGTGTGGCCGTACTTTTCGGCCACCTTGTCAAGCACGCGGATGGTCTGCTTGACGATCTCCGGGCTGGAGCAGTCGCCCCAGATGACAGCAATGTTTTTTTCCATTGGTGGTACTCCTTTTATGAATGAAACTCCTTCCGTCATCGCTGCGCGATGCCACCCATTCCCCTTCTGGCACTTTCGTGCCACCTCCCCCGGCCGGGGGAGTCTTTCTCACGGAGGGAGGCTCTGGCGAGAAGGAGAGGTGTTCCATTCTGCCAAATGCTCCCTCTTTGAGGGAGCTGGCACGGCGTAAGACGTGACGGAAGGAGTAAATTCCAAAGAATCAGTTGAACTTGAAGACCTTGCGCAGCTGGCGGTAGACGCCCAGCGTGAGCTTGTCGCCGCCGGGGAACTTCAGGTCGGTCAAACCGCCCAGATTGTAGCGCACGGCACGGTAAACACCGGTGCTTACGTGGTCCTTGAGGTACTGCCACAGCCCGGTGCGCTTGGCCTTTGCCTCGTCGCTGCCGTCCAGCAGCAGGAAGATGTCGCTCACGGCCATCATCACGGACAGATAGTGCACCATGTAAGCGTGCAGACGTTTCTGATCCTTCAGCTCATCCAGATCCTGACAGTCGATCATGTGCCGGGTGACCCGCAGCTGCTGATCCACCCGCTTTACCATGATGCTCTCGTTCACGCTTTGGTCGGCACGGCCAATGAAGTAGCGGTACAGATCCAGATCCATGTAGTACATGCTCTTGACATAGGGCAGGGGCTGGTAGACAAAAATGTTGTCCACATAGAAGGTGTGCTTGGGCAGCACCATGCCGCACTTGCGCAGCACCTCGGTGCGGTACATCACCGAGTGCATCAGGATGTTCTGATCCGG
>ENA-OPDD01002492-OPDD01002492.1-human-gut-metagenome-genome-assembly--contig:-NODE-2492-length-11237-cov-1.589251_pt1 | contig 11237 bp, 7 predicted proteins | sample MGYA00241574_ERZ501499 | MGnify/ENA primary metagenome ERZ501499 (study PRJEB25962, sample SAMEA2042576) | human gut metagenome | biome: human gut; feature: human-associated habitat; material: faeces...
GTGCTTTCGTCCACTATCCGGCAGGAACGTATCCGGGACAGACCAGGAATTTTGCAGATAATACGCACTTTAATCCTTACGGTGCCTATCAGATCGCCCAATGCGTCATCGAAGGGATGAAGAAAGCCGTTCCCGAACTGGCGAAGCATCTGAAAATAGACCCGGCATACAATCCCGCACATCCGGACGATGTGAATACTTTCCACTGGAACGATTCACCGTTCACGGAAATAGAGAAACCGGATGGAAATTAAAAGAATCCTATACTAAAAGACTATATGAGAATTAAAAACCTCCTTCCCCTACTTCTGGCAGGCTCGTTGATGATAGCGTGCACTCCTGCCAAACAAGCCGGCAACAGCTTCGAATGGGGGCAAGTACCGCAACAACCGGATTTGTCATGGGCCGATAGTGTAGGCAGCCGGCAAATGCCCGGAAACCATGTAATTTTATCCGCTAATTCTTTTGGCGCAGTAGCAGACAGCACGGTGCTTAGCACGGAAGCTATCCAGAAAGCAATTGACAGTTGTGCCGTCATCGGTGGAGGAACGGTAGTTCTTCAGCCGGGATATTATCAGACTGGCGCACTGTTCATAAAAAGCGGTGTCAACCTGCAACTGGACAAAGGGGTGACTTTACTGGCCAGCCCATCCATTCATCATTATCCCGAATTCCGCTCGCGGATTGCAGGAATCGAGATGACATGGCCCGCGGCAGTTATCAACATTGTCAATGAAAAGAACGCTTCCGTCAGCGGAGAAGGAACGCTGGACTGCCGGGGAAAAGTATTTTGGGATAAATATTGGGAAATGCGGAAAGAATACGAAGCAAAAGGATTGCGCTGGATTGTGGATTACGACTGCAAACGGGTACGGGGCATCCTCATAGAACGTAGCTCGGACATTACATTGAAAGGATTTACCCTGATGCGTACCGGTTTTTGGGGATGTCAGATTCTTTACTCCGATTATTGCACGATAGACGGATTGACCATCAACAACAATATAGGTGGACACGGTCCGAGCACGGACGGTATCGACATTGATTCTTCCTGCAATATCTTGGTCGAAAACTGCGATGTAGACTGTAACGATGATAATATCTGTATCAAATCGGGACGGGATGCAGACGGACTGCGGGTGAACCTTCCTACGGAAAATGTGGTCATACGCAATTGCATCGCCCGCAAAGGTGCCGGACTTATCACCTGCGGAAGCGAAACTTCCGGTAGCATACGGAATGTATTGGGATATAATCTGGAAGCAATCGGCACCTCCGCCGTGCTGCGGTTGAAAAGCGCCATGAACCGTGGAGGGACAATCGAAAACATTTATATGACCGAAGTAAAAGCGGAAAACGTCCGTCACGTGCTGGCGGCAGACTTGAACTGGAACCCCAGTTACAGTTACAGCACTTTACCCAAAGAGTATGAAGGGAAAGAAATCCCGGAACACTGGAGAATCATGCTGACTCCGGTAACGCCTCCCGAAAAAGGTTATCCGCGTTTCCGCAATGTCTACGTATCAAAGGTAAAAGCGGAAAATGTGGACGAATTTATCTCCGCTTCGGGATGGAATGACTCGTTACGTCTGGAAAATTTCTATCTTTATGCCATCGAAGCGCAGACCGACAAACCGGGCAAAATCTGCTATACGAAGAATTTCAACTTGTCTGAAATTACATTAAAGACAGAAGAAAAGAATGTCATTGAACTAAAAGAGAACGAACAAAGTAATATCAACTTCAACTATGTTAAGACATCTCCTGACCATCGTACTGCTGGGAATCTTGCTCATTGATGCGCAAGCACAAGCACTGACGCCACCTGCCGGCACTTTCCGGTTGGGCATATCAAAAGGAAATGAAAGCCACTGGCTAAAACCTAAAGAAAAGATACAGGGAGTATCCTTCCAATGGAAAGCACTGCCCGATAGTCGTGGATTTATTCTGGAAGTAGAAGTCGCCTCTGCTCCGGAAGCCGATGCCCTATTTTGGAGTTTCGGCGATTGCCAACCGGATTCGGACATCAATGTATTCAGCGTGGAGGGACAAGCCTTCACTTGCTACTACGGAGAAAGTATGCAATTACGGACGCTGCAGGCTGTCACTCCTACCGATGATATTCGCTTGAGTGACGGACATAAGGATGCAACTCCCCTGATGCTTTACGAATCAGGCAAACGAACCGACCGCCCTGTACTGGCCGGACGTTGCAGTCTCTCCCCGGCTTCTTCCCGAAACGAAGGAAGCAAGCCTTTCCGGCTTTACTTCTGTTTCTACGAACAGAATGAAAAAGCGGATTACAACTACTATATGTTACCGGATATTTTTGCCAAAATCGACAAAAAATGAAAAGGATCTATTTATTATTCAGTCTGTTAATAGGTTGCATCTATCTACATGCAGCCATTTATAATGTAATGGACTTCGGAGCCAAAGCGGATGGGAAAACGATTGATTCGCCTGCCATCAATCGTGCAATTGAAGCGGCCGCACAGGCCGGAGGAGGCACAGTATATCTACCTGCGGGAGAATATGCGTGTTATTCCATCCGGTTAAAAAGCAACATTCATATCTATTTGGAACAGGGCACCCGTATCATTGCCGCCTTTCCCGGAAAAGAGGAAGGATATGATACCGCCGAACCGAATGAACATAATAAGTATCAGGATTTCGGTCACAGCCATTGGAAAAACTCTTTAATTTGGGGAATCGGACTGGAGAATATTACGATCAGTGGTCCCGGCTTAATCTATGGCAAAGGCTTGACCCGTGAAGAGAGTCGCCTACCGGGGGTAGGCAATAAGGCTATCAGCCTGAAAGATTGCAGAAATGTGACCCTGAAAGATTTATCCATGCTGCATTGCGGGCATTTCGCCCTGTTGGCTACCGGAGTGGATCATCTGACGATTCTGAATCTGAAAGTAGACACCAACCGGGATGGCTTTGATATTGATTGCTGCCGGAACGTACGTATCAGCCAATGCACGGTGAACTCCCCCTGGGATGATGCCATTGTATTGAAAGCCTCTTATGGATTAGGACGCTTCCAAGATACGGAAAATGTGACGATCAGTGATTGTTATGTCAGCGGCTTTGACAAAGGCAGTGTAATGGACGGCACTTGGCAGTTGGACGAACCGCAGGCTCCCGATCATGGTTTCCGTACGGGACGCATCAAACTCGGCACAGAAAGTAGTGGAGGTTTCCGCAATATTGCGATTACGAACTGTATCTTTGAACATTGCCGTGGATTGGCATTGGAAACGGTAGACGGAGGACATCTGGAAGATATTGTAATCAGTAATATTACAATGAGAAATATAGTCAACGCGCCTATTTTCCTTCGGTTGGGCGCACGTATGCGCAGTCCTGAAGGTACTCCTGTAGGCACCATGAAACGTATTCTTATCAGCGATATCAATGTATGGAATGCCGACAGCCGGTATGCTTCTATCATCAACGGAGTGCCGGGTGCATGTATTGAGGACGTAACTTTTCGGAATATTCACCTCTATTATAAAGGAGGATATAGCGAAGAGGATGGCAAACGTATTCCGCCCGAACAGGAGAAAGTATACCCCGAACCCTGGATGTTCGGCACTATTCCCGCCAAAGGGTTTTATATCCGCCACGCACGGAACATTACCTTCGACGGCATCCGCTTCCACTTTGAACAGCCGGACGGACGACCGCTTTTTGTAACTGATGACGCAGAAAATATAGAATACTATAACACACCGAAAGAATGATGAATAAAAGACAATGGATAGTTCTTTGCCTGCTCGCCGCAGGTGGAGTAATGCAAGCACAACAATGGCCGGACACTCCGGTGGAAGCACGTCCCGGCGCCAGATGGTGGTGGCTGGGAAGTGCCGTAGACGAAAAGAATCTGACGTATAATCTGGAAGAATACGCACGTACCGGAATGGGAGCAGTAGAAATTACTCCTATCTATGGGGTGCAAGGCAATGACGCGAATGAAATTCAGTTCCTTTCTCCCCGCTGGATGGAAATGCTTAAGCATACACAAGCGGAAGGAAAACGTACGGGTATTGAGATTGATATGAATACCGGAACCGGATGGCCTTTTGGCGGACCTGAAGTTAGTATAGAAGATGCGGCTACCAAGGCTATCTTCCAGACATACGAAATAGAGGGCGGCAAAGAGATTGAACAGGATATTAATGTGACCGATCCCAAGCAACAACCATTTTCTGTACTAAGCCGGGTGATGGCATATGATGAGAAAGGCAAATGTATCAACCTGACTGCTCACGTCAAAAAAGACAAACTGCAATGGAAAGCGCCTGCCGGCAAATGGAAAGTGATCGCTCTTTACATCGGAAAAACAAGGCAGAAAGTGAAACGGGCAGCTCCGGGAGGAGAAGGCTATGTGATGAATCATCTCTCAAAAAAGGCGGTAAAAAATTATCTTTCCCGCTTTGACCGTGCTTTCAAAAGTAGCAAGACAAGTTATCCACATACTTTCTTCAACGATTCATACGAAGTTTATCAAGCTGACTGGACGGATGATTTCCTGGAACAGTTCGCTCGTAGACGGGGGTATAAACTGGAAGAACATTTCCCCGAATTCCTGGATAAAAACCGTCCGGAAGTTAGCAGACGTATCGTGTCGGATTACCGGGAAACCATTTCCGACCTCTTATTGGAGAACTTCAGTCATCAATGGACAGACTGGGCACACAAAAACGGTAGTATCACCCGTAATCAGGCACATGGTTCGCCCGGTAATCTGATTGATATCTATGCTTCCGTGGATATTCCGGAATGTGAAGGTTTCGGACTGTCGCAGTTCCACATCGAAGGATTGCGTCAGGACTCATTGACCAAAAAGAATGATTCGGACCTGTCTATGCTGAAATATGCCTCCTCGGCAGCTCATATTGCAGGAAAAACGTATACTTCTTCCGAGACATTTACATGGCTGACGGAGCATTTCCGTACTTCCCTGTCGCAATGTAAACCGGATATGGATTTGATGTTTGTTTCCGGAGTCAATCACATGTTTTTCCACGGCACTCCGTATTCTCCGAAAGAAGCCGAATGGCCCGGATGGTTGTTCTACGCTTCTATCAATATGAGTCCGACAAACAGTATTTGGCGTGATGCTCCTTCGTTCTTTAACTATATCACCCGTTGCCAGAGCTTTCTGCAAATGGGACGGCCGGATAATGATTTCCTGATTTATCTTCCGGTATATGATATGTGGAATGAGCAACCGGGACGATTGTTATTATTCACGATACACCACATGGATAAACTGGCTCCTAAGTTTATCGACGCTATCCATCGCATCAACAACAGCGGGTATGACGGGGATTATATTTCCGATAACTTTATTCGCAGTACACGTTTCAAAGACGGACAGTTGGTTACTTCAGGCGGAACGGGCTACAAAGCATTGGTAGTGCCTGCTGCACACCTAATGCCGAGTGATGTATTGACACATCTTTATGAACTGGCCAAACAGGGAGCTACTATCGTATTCCTCGAAAATTATCCGACAGATGTACCGGGATACGGTCAGTTGGAACAAAAACGCCAAAGTTACCAGCGTACGCTCCGGCAACTTCCGGCTGTTTCTTTCTCGGAAACAACCGTTACTCCAATCGGAAAGGGGAAGATTATCACAGGAACGGATTATGCACGCACATTGGCCAGCTGCAATATTTCTCCCGAAGAAATGAAAACCAAATTCGGACTACAAGCGATCCGAAGAGTGAATGATACGGGACACCACTATTTCATCTCTTCCTTGCAAAATAAAGGAGTGGACGGTTGGATCACATTGGGAACGAATGCAGCCGCAGCCGCTCTCTTCAATCCCATGACCGGAGAATGTGGTGAAGCTAAGGTAAGACAGGCAAACGGAAAAACACAAGTCTATCTGCAATTAAAATCCGGTGAATCGTTCATTCTGCAAACATATCAACAACCTTTGCAGGCATCCAAACCGTGGAAGTATGTCAAAGAGCAACCTTTCAGTCTTCGTCTGGATCATGGTTGGAAGTTACACTTCGCCGAAAGCAAACCGGAAATTCAAGGAACATTTGATATAGATCGCCCCTGTTCATGGACCCATATCGATCATCCGGCAGCCCAAACGAACATGGGAACCGGTGTTTATTCCTTAGACATCGAATTGCCGACTTTGCAGGCCGACGACTGGATTCTTGATTTGGGAGATGTACGCGAAAGTGCCCGTGTCCGCATCAACGGACAGGAAGCGGGATGCGCATGGGCAGTGCCTTATCAACTAAAGGTGGGCCAGTTCTTAAAACCCGGAAAAAACCACATCGAGATAGAAGTCACGAATCTCCCTGCGAATCGAATTGCAGAATTAGACAGGCAGGGAGTGCAGTGGCGCAAATTCAAAGAAATCAATATTGTTGATTTGAACTATCGTCCGGCCAATTATGGACATTGGAGTCCATTACCCTCCGGCTTGAATAGTGAGGTACGGCTGATTCCGGTAAATGTGATGCCATAGTTGAGGCATTGTCATATCATCATACTGCAACAAACTAGTTTTTCAATCTTGTACTTAAGACTTTTCAGTGCAAAGATTAAGGGTTTTCAGTGCAGAGATTAGTTTTTTTATGCAGCCGGTAAGTCGTCCCGTTACAATGGGACAATAGGCACATTGCAAAGTGACCAATATCACCTTATAAGATGATATTGGTCACTTTGTAATATGATTACCTGTCTTTGGGAAGATGAGAAGCACTAAAGATACAAAATTAAATAGTAAAAAGCAAGAGTGAGACAGGAAATATAGCTTCATCCCCTGAACGGATTGATTTTATTTCCGAACCGGGTAATGGACTTAAAAGACTATTTTAAATCCATTACAGCCTGCTCCAACTGTTTCAATGCTTTTTCCAGCGTAGCACGTGGACAAGCAACGTTCAACCGCATAAATCCCTCGCCTTCCTTACCGAATGTTGTTCCATCATTCAGCGCCAGATGAGCATCTTCTACAAAAAGACGGTTCAGTTCTTCCTGATTGAGTCCCAATGCGCGGCAATCCAGAAAGATCAAGTAAGAGGCTTGCGGACGGATCATCTTGATAGCAGGAATATGTTCTTTCAAATACGTTTCAGTGAAATCCACATTTCCTTTAATATATGCTACCACTTGGTCCAGCCATTCTGTACCATGACTGTAAGCAGCTGCTACACTTAAATAAGCAAAGAGATGTCCTTCGCTAAACTCGCTTGCTTCCATATATGTCTGGAAACGGTGACGAAGTTCGTCATTCTCAATAATTGCATAAGAACTAGCCAATCCCGGCATGTTGAATGCCTTGCTGGGAGACATAAAGACAAGAGAGTTCATCCGTGCCTTCTCTGAAATCAAAGCAAAGGTAGGATGTTTGTATGGAGGCAGGGTTAAGTCAGCATGAATCTCGTCAGAGATAACCAATGTGCCGCTTTCATAGCAGATGTCGGCTATTTGAGACAGTTCCTCTTTGGTCCATACACGTCCACCCGGGTTATGGGGGTTGCTTAGAATAAGCAATTTGCATCCTTGAATATCTTGACGGAAGCGGTTGAAATCAATATAATATTGTTCATCTTTCAGGACTAACGGGCTGAATACCACTTCACGTTCATTCTTTTGAGTGACTAAAAAGAAAGGATGATAAACAGGGGGCATTACCATTATCTTATCTCCTTTTTGCGTAAAGCAGTGGATCACAAAAGCCAAGCCGCGAACAATACCGGGAGTGAAAGTCAACATCTCTTCACGGATTGCCCAACCATGGCGCTCCTTCACCCAGTTAATAATAGACTCCGACCATTCTTTGCAAGCAAATGTATATCCGAGTACTTCATGCTCCAGGCGTTTTTTCAAAGCCTCTATGACAAAAGGAGCTGTGCGGAAATCCATATCAGCTACCCACATTGGAATCAGGTCATTGCGTCCCCAACGATTCTCTACTGCATCCCATTTTACGGAATCTGTACCATGACGGTTTATTATTTCATCAAAATTATAGTTCATACTGCATAATGTTGTTAGGTTATGTGTATAATAAACAGTTAGCAAAGATAGTTGTTTTCGTGGTATTACCGAAAGGCAGCCTCTAATTTTGTATGCTCTATCAAAACATAGAGGGCCGGAGCAATACAGCATCCGACCCTCATATTCATACCCTGAAAAAAAAACTAAGAACCTATTTGTCTTTATTATTCATTCCAACGATGCACTATAAATCCACGCTTACCATCTTCTGTTTTTAAAGAGATGAAATAGATATGCGGATGGCTCGTCGGACCTGTACCGATACGTTTTTCCAAAATAAACTCGGTCAGTTTAACGGCAGAGGCTGCTTTGTCTGTATACGAAGTCTTAGTGTCATTGATAGTCGTTTCAAACTTCGGATTACGGTTGGCAGCATTCACACAATTTAAATTGTTTGCCCAACCACCGTTAAAGTAGACATAATATGTATCTTTCACTTCACCGTTTTGTTGATACCAGTACATATCTTTTGGCGTTGCATAAGATCCGGTACTGGAAACTCCGACCGTGTTAATATCGGCACGATAACCATCCCAATAAATACGTGGCGTCGGGTCGTCAAGATTGAGCGGTACCCATAAATCTATGGAACGGCTTTCCTTTTCCTGGTCGGTCACAGTAATAGTTGTACCACCGTCACCTACCACAGTAACAGTTACTGTAGTGCCGGAGATTGCCACAGTAGCTACCCCTTCATTCAGAGATTTAACGGTATAACCGCCATTACCGGTCAGTATTTTCATTTCACGAAGAATAACACCGTCATTATCCAGACGCAATACTTCCACTCCCTCCGGGAGCGATTCGAGTGTCAGTTCCTGAAGTTTACGTACTTCAACCGTCATGAGAGCACGATTGTAGCTATCATCCGAAAGGCGAACAATGGTGCTACCTATGTCACCGCCTGTCAACAGTATTTCGTTGCCGACCACCTCGGCAGTCACCACATCCTCATTATCACTCTCTACACGATAATTCACACCGTCCAAACCAATACCGATATGCAGGACTTCTCCCTCAACGAGCACCGGATTGTGCGTAGTAAGCGGAACATTGACATAAGGGTAATACACATCTTTGTCATTTTCACATCCCGTCATCAAGCAGAGAAGAGCTAGAAAAGGGATAAAGGATAAATATTTTATTTGTTTCATTGATTCAAGATTTTTAAAGCCCGATTAAATCTCCCCAAGGGAATATCCGGACAGACTGTTAGTTTTATCAAGTTCTGCAATATCCCGTCTTATTAAAACAGAAAGAAGCATAATTGCCATCCCATTAATAATTAGGATTCTGATTTATCGGCCTGCTGCAACGAGGCACCTTACTGCCTACTTTTGTACATTACGAATGGTTTGGCAATATCAAAATTAACCATGACGAACTTTTCATCCGGATCATCGAGAAACTGCTTCCTATCGTAGAAGCGAATAATGAACCCAGAAAGGTTATCGTATTGTCCGACGTGCTTTTCTCGTTTGACGGAATGAGCGAAACGGCATTGACTTTCAAAATAAAAGCACTCAAGAAACTTGGACAAAAAGCGTATGCACAAAGTGTTTATGACCGTTTCCAAAAGGAGTACCAGCAACTCTATGGAGAGAAGTATAAGGAGAATTCGTTAGAAGAATAAAGACTTGATGCCATGCTTGGGAAACTTTTTTAGTCAAAAGAATAAAGGAACCTATTATAATTAATCATTTTATTAGGCACTTTTAAATAATTGTGTTCCTATCGATAAGAGTAGAGACTTAAAAAAAGCATAAGAGAAATCTCCTAATTGCTATTTACATAGAAAAATAGTACTTTTGTACTCCATTCAAAAAAGAATTTATGACGAAAGCATTATTTTTTGATATAGACGGAACATTGGTCAGTTTTGAAACTCACCGCATCCCGTCGTCTACCATTGAGGCACTGGAAGCCGCCCGTGCAAAAGGACTGAAGATATTTATCGCTACGGGACGTCCGAAAGCCATTATCAACAACCTCTCCGAATTGCAAGACCGGAATCTGATTGATGGATATATCACCATGAACGGGGTTTACTGCTTTGTCGGGGAACAGGTAATCTATAAAAGTGCCATCCCCCAGGACGAAGTAAAAGCGATGGGAGATTTCTGCGAGAAAAAAGGCGTTCCCTGTATCTTTGTAGAGGAACACAACATTTCCGTTTGCCAGCCCAATGACATGGTGAAAAAGATATTCTATGATTTCCTGCACGTGAATGTGATTCCGACTGTATCTTTCGAGGAGGCAACCAGTAAGGAAGTCATCCAAATGACACCCTTTATCACGGAAGAGGAAGAAAAAGAAATCCGTCCGTCTATTCCTACCTGCGAGATAGGCCGATGGTATCCTGCATTTGCCGATGTGACCGCCAAAGGAGACACCAAGCAAAAGGGCATTGATGAAATAATCCGCTATTTTGATATTAAACTCGAAGATACCATGGCTTTCGGAGACGGAGGAAATGACATCAGCATGCTCCGCCATGCAGCCATCGGAGTAGCCATGGGACAAGCCAAAGAGGATGTGAAAGCCGCTGCCGATTATGTGACAGCTCCCATCGACGAGGATGGCATCAGCAAGGCAATGAAGCATTTTGGTATTATCTGATTATGAGCGTAGACACCAATAACGCAGCGTTTCAGGACGCCCTGAACCTGATTCAATATACGCGTCAATCGGTTTTCCTGACCGGGAAAGCGGGTACAGGGAAATCTACATTCCTGCGTTACGTCTGCGAAAATACCAAAAAGAAACACGTTGTACTCGCCCCGACAGGCATCGCTGCTATCAATGCCGGAGGAAGTACGATGCATAGTTTCTTCAAACTCCCTTTTTATCCGCTATTGCCGGACGATCCAAATTTAAGTCTGCAACGCGGCCGTATCCATGAGTTCTTCAAATATACGAAGCCGCACCGCAAGTTATTGGAACAGATAGAACTGATCATTATTGACGAAATTTCCATGGTACGGGCGGATATCATTGATGCAATCGACCGCATCTTACGGGTATATTCTCATAATCTGCGCGAACCTTTCGGCGGAAAACAGTTACTATTGGTAGGCGACGTTTTCCAATTGGAACCTGTCGTGAAGAATGATGAACGGGAAATACTGAACCGTTTCTATCCTACCCCTTATTTCTTCTCTGCAAGAGTATTCGGACAGATAGAC
>ENA-OPDD01002502-OPDD01002502.1-human-gut-metagenome-genome-assembly--contig:-NODE-2502-length-11212-cov-1.844223_pt1 | contig 11212 bp, 8 predicted proteins | sample MGYA00241574_ERZ501499 | MGnify/ENA primary metagenome ERZ501499 (study PRJEB25962, sample SAMEA2042576) | human gut metagenome | biome: human gut; feature: human-associated habitat; material: faeces...
TCATATTGCCCACTTTGGTCTCGTATTTACCGGAAGCCATCACGGGAACGGCATTCTCGTAATTACCGGCATCATTGATTTTGATATGGCCGTTTTCATCGCGGGCGAAAGAGTTGACATAAATATCGCCATAGCGTCCGCCTTCTACGTATTTAATCTTGAAAGCGTTGGGACCCATTTGCACTTCGTAGGGAGCACCGCTCTCGGTTTTGTAAGTTTCGAGGATACGGTTGTCATTCCATGCGATATTGAATCCAGTCTGCCATCTCCAATCCTTATTGATGTTCCAGCGATAAGATGCTTGGAATTCCAAACCATAGTTGCGTATCTTACCTGTGTTGACCGGCTTCGATTCGCCATTGGCAGTGGTGACATACAAAAACTGGTTACGTAACGTCGAATTGTAATAAGTAAGGTCGAAGTTGAATTTGTTTTCGAACATCCAAACGTCCAAACCGGTCTCGAACGAAGTGGTCGTCTCCGGTTGAGGATCATCGAACAAAGGAGGACGAGTACTGATCGTACCGTTGGAGAAATCGTAGCTCTGACGGGCGAACAAGGTGTTGGGAATGGGGTTACCTACCACCGACCAACTACCGCGCCATTTCAACTGATTGAGCCAATCCCGGCGAGGCAAAAACTTGTCGATGAGCACATTCACACCGGCCGAATAGTAATCGAACGATTTATATCCGCTCCCTTGCGTGAACTGTTGGAACGACTGTGCCCACTCCAAACGATAACTACCGTCGAGGTAAACTTTATCGAATAATCCGACCGAAGCCGTAGCGAAGAGTGCCGTGCTCCAATCCTTGTTATTCCAACTGTCCGAAGCCGATGTAGCACTTCCGTTAGGGTTGTTGGGACGGCTGTGTTTATTATTCTGAGGAACGAAAGCATTGGGCACACCGCAAGTATCTATCGCCGTAGTGATGCTCGTGTTACGATCGTAATGACGTGAAAAGCTGGTTCCCACAGCCACATTCACATCGATTTTATCATTGAAACGGTCGTTCCAAGTGAGCATGTGGTCATTATAAATGTCGCTCGAGCGAGAATCTCCATTGTAATATTTACCACCTACATAATCGAAGCCTACCCGGTTCATACCGGCATACTCCTCGTTCAGATTATTCTGAGTCACATAATCGACATTGAAACGCGTCTGATATTTAATATTTTGCCAAATCTTGGCATCCAAAGTAATATTTGCCAACAAACGGTCGCGCTTCAAATAATCGTTATACATGTTGGCCACCCAGTAGGGGTTGTTCAGATATTGGTCATACCAGTACCAAGTTTGAACCGGTTGTCCAATCAATTTGGGATTACCTTTCTCCGGATCGCTCACGATATTGTCGGCCACCGTACCGAGGTGTTTATAGTTATGCTTGAAATAACGCATATCGATATCGGCCGGAGTACGGTACAAAGCATAGAGAGCGCTCAATGCCTTACCCACAACAGGAGCGTTATCGGTCTTCTGATGTATCCAGTTAAGGCTCGTGTTGATATTGATACGCTTGTCGAACAACGAGAAAGATTCCTTGAACATCACGTTATTACGGGTAAACTTATTGTTCGGTATCAATCCCGTTTGATAGGTATTATTATAAGAAAAATAAGTTCGGAAGTTTTCCGTACCGCCACTCAACGTAACGCCGTTGGTCGTAGTCACGCCTTTGTTGAAAAAGTCTTTTACGGCATTGCGTGCAGAATTCATCAGATACGGGGCAGAAGCCACCTCGTCGGCCGAACGTGTACCGATCTTAGGACCCCACGCCGACCATTGGTCTCCGCCACTGATACCATAAATCTGTTGGGTACGAGGATACATGGCTATCGTCTCGATTGACGTGGTGCTCGACACATTCACCTTGACAGAACCCGAAGCACCCGATTTGGTCGTGATAACGATCACACCGTTATTGGCTGCGCTACCGTAAAGAGCTGCGGCATTCGGGCCTTTCAAAATCGTCATGTTATCGATATCTTCGGGGTTGATCGTCGACAAGAGGTCATCGCCGCTACGTCCGCCGCCGAGTATCATATTATCGGTCGCCTGCGTACCCATACCGTCTTGCATAGGTACACCGTCGACAACGATCAACGGCTGATTGGTTCCGAGAATAGAAGTGGAACCGCGAAGCACAATTTTAGAAGCTCCACCGCCCGCTCCCGAATTATTGGGAACGATAGTAAGACCAGCACTCCTTGCAGCGAGTTAATGAAGTTATTATCCTTGATACGGGTCACTTCCTCGTTCTTAATAGTCTGAGTAGCATAGGTAAGCGTTTTGGATTCCCGCGATATACCCATCGCCGTTACTACGACTTCTTGTAAAACCCGTGTCTCCTCATGCATAACGACATCGTATGAGGAAGCATTCGCCAACGACAAAGTCGCCTTTTGATACCCGACATAACTGAATTCGAGCACGGCATTATTATTCGGGACCTCTACCGAGTAAACACCGTCTATATTAGTAGAAGCTCCTATCGAAGTTCCCTTCACTAATACACTCACACCGATTAGTGGTTCTCCCGAAACATCGGAAACTACTCCTTTAATAGTACGCTTGCTTGGCTGGGTTACATTTGCAGTAACCTTTCCTGCCCCTTGATCTATTGCATTAGCAAAAAACGGAACAAAAAAAGACAAAGAAAACGCCAAAAGCCCAATTTTACACTTCTGATTTTTTTTCATGCTTTTAGATTTAACCATTTAACATTTAACATAAATAATACTATTTAAACATTCCTCTCTCGTATACCTTGCGTAAATAAATCTCACGAAACATTTTTACATACCGTATCAATAATATTAACCCTAAATCGAACTATATCCCTAGTGAGATTCGTAATTTTTTTCTATTTTTTTTGAGTGCTTATTTTTCATATTTCTATTACGACTTCTACTACTTAGTCTTAACATAATTACACCCCCTTAAAATACTATTAATCTTTATTTTATTTATATTCAGATAAATAAACACACAAAAATTTTCTTAATACAATATATTTATTTAAAATTATAATAAGGATAACAATATAATCTCCATTATTAACCTCTGATTCTTCAACATCGAATGAAAAATACTCCCGAACAAGATATTCCGATAAACACGCACCGATACCCTATCTCCCTGTTAAATTAAATAAAGCCGGGCATACATGATTAAATTTATTATATCTTTACTCAACTTAAAACAAGCAAAACATCATGCCCAAGAACAAAATAATTCTATTCTGTTTTCTGTTTTCATGGATAGGACTACACCCTATCGCTGCTATTAGCTTGGAAAAACAATCGACCGTCGGACAAAAGATTCGTCAGGCCATACAAGGGAAAAATGCAACGGTCGGCGTAGCATTCTCGATCGACGGACAATTATTTACGTTTAACGACGAACATCGATATCCGCTAATGAGTGTTTTTAAACTCCATGTTGCCATAGCAGCTCTTCAAAAAATGGAAAACGAATGTATCGCTCTGGACTCTTTACGCTTCATCGAATCGTCTCAAATACACAAAGACACTTATAGCCCACTAAGAGAATTATACCCCGAAAGAAACTTTTATCTTTCTTACGCCGACCTCATGCGCTATGCCGTTTCTCAAAGCGACAACAACGCTTGCGACATTCTCATAGACTATCTCGGCGGTATCGATATCGTGAAAGACCGAATCGACAAATTAGGTATCACAAACTACAATCTCACCGAAACCGAAGAAACCATGCACTCTCGCATATCCAATTGCTATAACAATTGGAGCACACCTTCGTCTACACTTCAACTATTGGAAAAACTCTACAACGAACCGATACTGAATGAAACACATACCGAATTTCTAAAAAATATTTTGATAGAAACTTCTACCGGAAAAGATAAAATAAAAGCCGGATTGCCCGATAATATTGTCTTAGGACACAAAACAGGCAGCTCCGACCGTTTGGACGACGGAACAAAAATCGGCGACAACGATACCGGCGTAATCTATCTCCCGAACGGAAAATTATGCTTTCTCGCTATTTTCATCAAAGACTCTCGTGAGAGCGACCAAACCAATGCACAAATTATCGCCGATATCGCAAGAATCATTTACAATTCCGCGGTTCAAAAATAAGAAACATGAAACGCCCTTTCACATACATCATTCTACTTTATCTTTTAACCATCGGTTGTTCCGGGAAATCCGCTTCTGTTATCGGCGGGGCTAACGGATCTACCGAAATTATCGTTGCTGACTGTGATACCGATACGATTTTAACAGGAGATGACTTAGAAAAATTCGACAGTCTTTTCAACGCATGGGTAAACAATCACAACACCAACCCGATAACCCGCCTTAGCAGCAACACGAATGATGCGAAAAAATTGGAACAATTTCCGCAATTACTAAACATGGGAAAAAAAATCATTCCCTGTATCATCACCCGATTGCCCGACAAAAACCTATTTTGGACATTAACGCTATATGACGAACTGCAAGACATCGATAGCTTAAAGTCATTCGACTATACCCGAGGCGAACAATTCAGAGCACAAGAAACCCTCCGGAAATATGTAGAAGCTAAGTTACACAAGAAGAAACGGGTATTCAATTCAGATCAAGAAAAAATAAAAGCTATTCGAGAATTGGCTAAGGAGTATGGCTGGGAAGAAGATTCTACGCTCTCTCCCCGCGAAAAAGACTCCATACTCCTCAACTTAGATTACGAAATCACAGAGGAAACATTCAAATTTTACAAAAATGGAAATAACGAGGAGTAAAATACTAATCATAATGGGCATTATCATGCTCATAGGATTCATCACAATAGGGTTTTTCATTTTTCCGATAGGCATTACCCTATGCTCCATAATCGGATTATGTTATGGAATTATAGGCAAAGACAAATTATTCACCCGATGGTCATTCATCGGGTTATCGGTAGGAATCATTTTTTTAATCTACACCTATTACGTTATACAAGGAATGTAAAGAACTATTCCCCAATATAAAATGAAAGCACCGTATATTATTGATATACGGTGCTTTCATTTTATATCATCGTCGTTTTCACTCAAACATATGACGCAATTTACTGAATATTCGCTGTTTAGCTGTGAGTGTAGGCTGTATATTGGGTGCAGTTTTCAAATCCTCGAAATGCTTCTTTTCGCTGGCATTGAGGTTTTCTGGAATGTAAACCGATACATTTACAATCAAGTCACCTACTCCATAACGATTGACCGAAGGCAATCCTTTTCCCCTAAGCCGGAATATTTTTCCGGGTTGAGTACCGGGATCCACTTTTATACGAGCCTTACCATCGAGAGTAGGAACTTCGATAGAACCGCCCAATACGGCAGTCGGCAAATCGAGCAGCAAATTATATATCAAATCGTTCTCGTCGCGCAGTAAATCGGGATGCGGTTCCTCTTCGATTAAAATCAACAAATCGCCATTTACACCGCCATGACGAGCAGCATTCCCTTTGCCCGCCATAGAGAGTTGCATACCTTCGGATACCCCGGCCGGAATATTCAACGTGATTACCTCTTCTTCACGTACGATACCTTCCCCGGCACAATGCGGACACTTCTTCGTAATAATACGGCCCTCTCCACCGCAGTCGGGACACGTCGTCGTCGATTGCATAGCTCCGAGAAAAGTCTGTTGTACCCGTGTCACTACTCCCGACCCGTTACATTTCGAACATGTCGTATAAGCCGTACCGTTCTCTGCACCCGTACCGTTACAATGAGAACAGCTCACATACTTAGGAACCTTTATTTTTTTCTCGACACCGGTAGCGATCTCTTTCAATGTCAGTTTCACCTTTACTCGTAAATCCGAACCTTTATTGACATGACGACGTCCCCCTCGTGAGCCGCCCCCGAAGCCCTCGAATCCGCCGAATCCACCACCGAAAATATCGCCGAAATGCGAGAAAATATCCTCCATAGACATACCGCCGCCACTGAAACCGCCACCGGCAGCACCACCTAACCCTTGATGCCCGAACTGGTCGTAACGAGCCCGCTTATCCGTATCACTCAATACTTCATACGCTTCGGCAGCCTCTTTAAACTTTTCCTCAGCCTCTTTGTTTCCGGGGTTCTTATCCGGGTGATATTGGATAGCTTTTTTACGGTATGCCTTTTTTATCTCCTCGGCCGTCGCATTTTTAGCGACACCCAGCACTTCATAATAATCTCTTTTTTCCATTGCTCCCTGTCCTATAATTTATTCCCCTACCACGACTTTGGCAAAGCGAATAACTTTGTCATTGAGCGTATATCCCTTTTGCACGGTATCTATCACTTTACCTTTTTGAGCCGGATCCGAAGCCGGGAACATCGTCACAGCCTCGTGATATTCTGTATCGAAATCCGCTCCCTCCGTAGGAATCTCCTTTACGCCGTTTTGTTCTAGATAGCTTTTGAATTTATTATATATCAAGCTCATTCCCTCTTTCACAGCCGCTAAATCATTACTTTCTTCCACAGCTGCCAATCCGCGTTCAAAATCGTCGATAACCGGCAGAATAGCTTTCATGCAATTCTCACCGCCATTCTTGATCAACTCCGATTTCTCACGCAACGTCCGTTTCCTGAAATTATCGAACTCGGCCATCAATAGCAAATAATCCTTCTGCATTTTCTCGATAGTCGCCTTCAAAGTTTCCAATTCGGCTGACAATCTGGCAGCCTCATCAGCCTCGACTTCTTCACCGCCCTCCTCGGAACCTGTTTCTTCCGAAACTTCGGGTTCTTGGTTCAACGACTCTTTCTTCTCCTTTTCAGAAGCCTCATCTACAATATTTTGCGATTTTTCGCATTCTTTCTTTTCGGCCATATTTATAATTTTTCTTTTGTTACATTTTCATTTTCATCACGCTCATATCATCATTACCAATGAGCACCATTATAGTATCAAAAACACTGCCAAACAAGCCCAAACTGCACTTTTGTCAGAGTGCACTGCCACCTTCCCAATGTTTTCATTTCTATCCATTACCTGCAAAAAAGCAATTCCCTTTCTCCAAAAGAAAAAGAGCAGGGCAAACCTGCTCTTTTTATATCCTGTTCAAAAATAATAATTGTTCTTTAAACGTAAAAATCCGACACTAATCAAACTTCGGCACTATCTCGAATATCTCCACTGGCCCTTCTATTTGTACTTCGGAAACTCCCTCGGCCAACTCGACCTTAAAAAACGACGAATCGATAACCGACTCAACCGCCAACGAACCATCGGGCCTAAACTGTCTCAAATGCACGACAGGAGCTCCATTCCCCGCCTCCGGCAATTCATTCACCAACAAAGTATATCCCTCGGTCCGAGGAGCGACCCCGAAAGAAAAAGTTCCATTATTTCGATAACTTGTGCCTATTTGCTGATCAAACGCATAAAGAGCTTGCTGTACATCGTCGGACTTTAAGCTGAAACCCAAATGTTCCACTCTGGGAGGATTCACTTCGAATGAACGAACCGATGCGTAATTCGTGCGAGTAGATTCGAGTCTTTTCAATCGAACATATCTGGCCTTTACAGGCTCCCCGTTCCAACGAACGATATACTGTTTATTCAACTCTTCCGTCAACGGAGTCCATGCTTTACCATCAATCGAATATTCCACTACGGCATGGTCGAAATAATCGACATCGTCCACAGAATTACGCCCCTGCAAAATAGAAACTTCGGTCACATCTTTGACACTTCCCAAATCAACCCCAATCCAATCGCCGGCTTTTTGAGCGATTCCCGATGTATAATAAGTCGTAGTATCGTGATCAAACATTAACTTGCTCAACGTGGTTTTCGCATTATGGAACGAACCTATACCCCTATAACAGATAGGAGTCTCGCCCGACAACCGAGTTAAAAAGCCGTATGCCATATCGTCCATAGCATTTTCATAAAATGGTTGCAGTTTCATGGTCCCGCTTTTATGAGCCTCATAATCTTCTCGATCCTTCTTACTCATCAAGTTCCGAATATACTTATTCCAAAAATCGGCATCATCTTTACCATCACGATAAACACGGGCAAGTTCCAAAGCCCGTTTTCCTCTCGTACCCAACTTCCCGAATTCTTGGAGCCACGGAGTCAACTCACTCATCAGACCTTTATTAGTGCAACCTTTTTCTATTTCGGCAGGAGCTTTCTCTACCTTATCGAATTCTGCCCAAAGAGCCTGAGCCTCCGTTTCATTCCAATCACCGATTCTGAAAGTCTTGGTTTCCCACGATTCATCGCGGCGATAACCGGTCTCCGTATCGCAAGAATGAATAGCGAATGTCCGGTAGGCCTCCCTTGCTTTCGGCATCAATTCGCCGAGTCCTCTCTCCCAATTATCGATAGGATTATAAGCCGCTATATTCCATGTATAATCGGCAACCCCGTATAAAGCCAATTTCGAAGCCTCTCCATGTTCCATCGGATTACTTGCTATTCCGCAAAGATCATTAGAATCCAACGAAGTATTCAAGCCATAAACAGGTCCTTGCAAAATAATATTGCGCACATAGTCGGTAACCGGATAATTCCACCAAAAATATGCCGGCCGCTTAATTCTGGAATTAACCCAATCCAAAGTCTCCGGTGTTAAGTCGCTGCATACTACGTCTCCTGTCCAAAACACTTCTATCGACGGATCAAGAGTTTCTCCATAAATAGCAAGACTTCCTTGCGGTGTGGGGTTTGCCCAAAGCTTGGAATAATCGGTCGGACAAACCGTTAAATATGCTACATCGCCTTTGGACTTCACAAAATCCTTAGTCAATCTATTCAAAAGCTCCGTCTGTCTCACCGGATTTGTCCCTTCGCCCGATATATCGTCGAAAAAGAGGGCGAAAGCCCGTACACCGAGGTCATACATCAAATTAAACTTATTAACGAGGTTTTGATAATCCTCCTCGTTCCATTTAATATCTTGTCCCGGGTGTATCGCCCAGACAAAATCGACCCGATTACGTTTACAAGCCTCTATCAATTCTTTGATATTTCCGGCCTCTTTTTCGGGATATGGAAGCCTCCAATTCGGACAACTGTGGTACGGATCGTCTTTCGGACCGTACAAATAACTATTCATCTTGAACTTTCCATAGAAATCTATCAAAGACATTCTCACCTCATGAGACCACGGCGTTCCATAAAATCCTTCTACTACTCCCCGGTATTTCAAATCGGGGTAATCGTCGATTTCCACATATGGTAATTCGCCCGTTACAGTCGCAGGACTCTCGACTAACTGGCGAAGGGTCTGCAAACCGTAAAAAGCTCCCCGCTCGTCATAACCGACGATCGATATACCATTCTTTCCGATATTCATGCGATATGCACCCGAAACGGGTTTTACCCCATACTTAGCCGAAGCCTTCGAACCAAAATCGACGGAGAGTTTTACCCCCTTCTTGTTAAAAGTGACAAAATCCAAATCCTCGGAAAATTTTCCATGCTTATCTTTTAGACACACTCCACCCGAAATATCGAGCCTCCCGGTTGGGTCGAGAACCAGTTTATGAGGAGTAGGGTTAATAATTATCCCTTTATGATCCAATTTTTTACCCGGCACAGCAAAAACGTCTTGCGCTTCCGATCTCTGCGATGCCAAATCGAACTCCGATTCCTGCGCCGAAAAGGTTCCGCACATCAACAAACCGATGCATACCATCAACGACTTTCTACAATCTATCATTTTCATAAAACTAATTTAAGCATGGAAATTTTACTATCTATCAAATAAACCCCATTAACGGGGTTATCCCTAGCGTTTTTTCAAAAATTTCTTGCTCAACCACCGTCTCACCGGCTCGTCATAAAGTTTCAAACAAAGATAAGCTACCAATATATTCCATACATAAACACACAAGGCTACTTGCCACGTTTCCTCGAATGTAAAATACTGGTTCTCAATCAACCAAGAATAGAACAAATACATAAACGGGTAATGCGTGATATAAAGCGGGAAAGAAATATCTCCCAAAAATTTACATATCCGCGTAGATGTTTTATCGGTCGTGTTTCCCGACGCACCCAATATAATGAGAACAGGAAATACCACGACTATACAAAATGCCTCAAAAAGACCATTCATACATATAGGTTCGACCCCTTCTACATAAGGAACACAAAACAAAACCAACAATACGAAAGAGCATATCCAGAATGCCCCTCTCACTTTCACCGGTTTGAAATTACGAGACAACAACAGTCCCAAAGAAAACGGGAAAAGCATTCGCAACAGTCCACCCACAAAATTCACCGAATCGAGCGTCCAGCCTACCCCTATCATGCCATACCCCGATACATCGAAGATAGCGAAACAAGCCAGACAGATTCCCAGTAATACGACAAAAACAGTTAACGCCTTAGTAGACAAACGACGAATAAACAAAGCATACAAAATATTACCGATATACTCGAAAAATAATGACCAACTGGGACCGTTCAAAGGAAACATTTCACCATTACCCCGAACCTCATAACCTGCACCCGGATAGGCCGGAATGAAAAACATCGCAAAAAGCAAAGCCCACATCACCATCGACGTAGCCACATGAGTCCCGTCCCACTGTTCGCTACCCTGGATACAAAATGTAATCACACCTAAAACTGCACCCATGACAACCATCGGGTGAAGACGAATCAACCGCCGCTTAAAGAAATTTTTTACCGTTAGGCTCTTTCCCCAACGATCGTCATAGGCATAACCGATAACGAAGCCCGATAAAATAAAAAAGAAATCCACGGCCAAATATCCATGATTGATGCTTTCTATAAGAGTACCACCGGCAAAAGCATACCCTTCGAAGACATGATACCACACGACCAAAAGCGCAGCTACACCACGTAATCCGTCAAGCAACTCATAATGAGGTTTGGTATCTGAAAACGCAGCGGAAGAAATTTGTTGCATAATGAATTGGTAATTTAGATTTTTGATTTTAGTGATGATTAATATTACGGCAAAATTACAGGACTTATATAATTTAAAATTTGTCCTATGTCAAAAAATCCTCTGAAAGATCATTTTCGGGCTCCCCTGAGACGACTGAGCGTCGAGAGTGTTATACCCAAATACGATGCAATATACCCAAGTTGAGCTCGCTGGTTCACCTGAGGGAATTGCTGCCTGAACTCCTCATACCGTTCTTTTGCCGATAAAGTCAAACGTTCCTTATGCGAGCGATGCAAACGCCGGTACTCGTCTTGATGG
>ENA-OPDD01002511-OPDD01002511.1-human-gut-metagenome-genome-assembly--contig:-NODE-2511-length-11155-cov-3.433333_pt1 | contig 11155 bp, 7 predicted proteins | sample MGYA00241574_ERZ501499 | MGnify/ENA primary metagenome ERZ501499 (study PRJEB25962, sample SAMEA2042576) | human gut metagenome | biome: human gut; feature: human-associated habitat; material: faeces...
CCGGGGGGAGGGCTCTCGCAACCGGCAGACGGGCGGAAGCGGTTTGGGGCTGTACCTGGTGAAACGGATTCTGGAATACCATTGTGGGGAGATACAGATTAGAAATACCGCCGCTGGAGTCTGTGTGGAAGTTTGGCTGCCCAGAACCAACTCCACAGAAACTACAACTTCCTGCTAAATTAACTCCATATTTTTTTGCTATCCTTTCCTTGCTCTTAAAAGCAAGGAAAGGATTTTTGCGATGAAACTACAGATGGAACATTTAACCATGACCTATCCCACCGGAAAGAAGGCGCTTCAGGATATGAGCCTTACATTGAGCAGTCCCCAGATGATTGGACTGCTGGGGCCAAATGGAGCGGGAAAGTCCACCCTGATGAAGTGCCTGTTCGGCACCTATCAGAAGGACGAGGGAAAAATTTACTTAAACGGCAAGGAAATCAGTTTTTCCGGCCCCAAGGACGCCTTGGAAAATGGAATCGCAATGGTACATCAGGAATTGAATCAGTGCCTTGAAAGAAACGTAGTGGATAATCTTTTCCTTGGAAGGTATCCGGTCAATTCACTTGGAGTCATCGATGAAAAGCGGATGAAGAATGAAGCTTCCAAGCTATTCCGAAAATTGGGAATGACAGTAAACTTAGAACAGCCGATGAAGAATATGTCTGTATCCCAGAGACAGATGTGTGAGATTGCGAAAGCGATTTCCTATAATTCCAAAGTAATTGTATTAGATGAGCCAACATCATCTCTTACAGTACAGGAAGTAGATAAACTTTTTGAAATGATGAGAATGCTGCGTGATCAGGGAATCTCACTGATCTACATTTCTCACAAGATGGATGAGATTTTTGAAATCTGTGATGAAATCTCCGTTCTTCGAGACGGTAATCTTGTTATGACAAAAAGTGCAAAAGAGACAAACATGAATGAACTGATCACGGCGATGGTTGGACGAGTTCTTGAAAACCGATTCCCACCAGTAGATAATCAGCCTGGAGATGTTGTTTTATCTGTTCAGCATTTGTCTACAAAGTTTGAGCCGTACTTACAGGATGTTTCCTTTGATGTACATGAAGGCGAGATTTTTGGACTTTATGGTCTGGTTGGAGCTGGCCGTACAGAATTGTTAGAGACAATCTTTGGTATACGAACAAGAGCGGCAGGGCGAGTATATCTCAATAATAAACTTATGAACTTCAGTTGTGCAAAAGAAGCGATGGATTATGGATTTGCTCTTATTACGGAGGAACGAAAGGCGAATGGTCTTTTCTTAAAAGGAGATTTAACCTTTAATACCACAATCGCAAACTTAAATGCATACAAAAAGGGAGTTGCGATTTCTGACCCTAAGATGGTAAAGGCAACTTCAAATGAAATCAAGATTATGCACACGAAATGTATGGGTCCTGGAGATATGATTTCAAGTCTTTCAGGAGGAAATCAGCAGAAAGTTATTTTTGGAAAATGGCTGGAGCGAGGCCCACAGGTATTCATGATGGACGAGCCGACTCGTGGTATCGATGTTGGAGCAAAATATGAAATTTATGAGTTGATTATCCAGATGGCAAAACAGGGAAAGACAATCATTGTTGTTTCTTCAGAGATGCCAGAGATTCTTGGTATTACAAATCGTATTGGTGTTATGTCTAACGGACATCTTTCCGGAATTGTAAATACGAAGGAGACGAATCAGGAAGAACTTTTGAGACTGAGTGCAAAATACCTATAATTAAGGGAGAAGATAGATATGGCTAATGGTGCAATTCTTACGGCTGAACAGGAAAGAAAACTGAGACAGCCTATTGATGAATATGTTGGTAAAATCCAAAAAGAAATTGATGAGTTAAGAGAACATGGTACGGCAGAAGTAATCGAGTACCAGAATCTTATCGCAAATGTAAAAAGAGATAAGACACTCTCTAAAGGAGAGAAAGAATCTGAAATTAAAGAATTTGAAGCAAAGTTAAGTCAGGCAAAAGCGGTAGAAGCACAGAACAAAGATAAGGTCGCAAAACTTATCTCTGATGCGGAAAGCTACTTGAAAGAGAACTTTGAAAAACTGTATTATAATGCAGTAAAAGAAAGCTGTGAAGCAGAAAAAGCAAAAGCTTTAGAAGACCACAAACAGCGTCTTGCTCAGTTAGAGAAAGAGCATAAAGAAGCATTGGCAGGTATGTCTGACCAGGTTGAGATTAAAGAAGAGAACTACGTACATAAAAACCGTATTTCCAATGAAAAGTTAGAGCTGGAAAAAGAAAATCAGCGCATTAAAGACAGAAAACACGATGCCTTTACTTATAAGTATCATCTTATAGATTTATTACGGTTGTCAGAATTCACATTTGCAGAAGAGGTGGCACAGAAGTGGGAAAACTACAAATATACCTTTAACCGCAGAAGCTTCCTTTTACAGAATGGATTGTATATTGCCATTATTTTAATCTTCGTTGCCTTATGTGTAATCACCCCAATCAAAAAAGGAACCCCGTTACTCACATATAATAACGTACTGAACATTCTCCAGCAGGCTTCACCTAGAATGTTCCTTGCACTTGGTGTTGCAGGACTGATCCTCCTCACAGGTACAGATTTGTCTGTTGGACGAATGGTTGGTATGGGTATGACAGCAGCAACCATTATTATGCATCAGGGTATAAATACAGGTACTGTATTTGGACATACCTTTGATTTTACAAATATTCCAGTTGGTGGAAGAGTTGTTTTGGCATTAGTTGTATGTATCGTTTTGTGTACGGTATTTACAAGTATCGCAGGATTTTTTACAGCGAAGTTCAAGATGCATCCGTTCATATCAACGATGGCGAACATGCTTGTAATCTTCGGTTTAGTAACATACGCGACAAAGGGTGTATCTTTTGGTTCTATCGAAGCAACCATTCCAAATATGATTATTCCTAAAGTAAATGGATTCCCTACTATTATTTTATGGGCATTAGCAGCAATCATAATCGTATGGTTCATCTGGAATAAGACAACATTTGGAAAAAATCTGTACGCTGTTGGTGGAAACCCAGAGGCAGCAGCTGTTTCCGGTATCTCCGTATTCGCAGTTACACTTGGAGCATTCATTATGGCAGGTATCCTTTACGGATTTGGTTCCTGGCTTGAATGTGCCAGAATGGTAGGTTCCGGTTCTGCAGCTTATGGACAGGGCTGGGATATGGATGCCATTGCAGCCTGCGTAGTTGGTGGTGTATCCTTTACTGGTGGTATTGGTAAGATTTCCGGCGTAGTTACTGGTGTATGTATCTTTACAGCATTAACATACTCCCTTACCATTCTTGGTATTGATACAAACCTTCAGTTCGTATTCTCAGGTATCATCATTCTCGTAGCAGTAACACTTGACTGTCTGAAATACGTTCAGAAAAAATAGTTAATTTCTTTCCTCTTTTGTTATAAATATATGAAATAGAGATGCCAGTATATATGCTCCCCTTGCATAGTATCTGGCATCTCTATTTGTGCTATAGCGTGTTTGAATGCTATTATGACAGACGCTTAGTTTAGATTAAAGAGAGCATAAGCTGTTTGAAGAATCTTTGTTGGACACAATTTACTTATGTTTTGAAAATTGATATAATATCAGTAAGTTAGGAGAGAAACGTATGTATACATTATTACTAGTTGATGACGAAGAAGAAGTAACACGGATAATCGCAAAAAAGGTAAAATGGAACGACCTGGGATTTTCAGTGACAGGGCATGCCAATAATGGACTGAAAGCCTTAGAAATGTTAGAGGAAATGCAGCCGGATGTGGTTATGACAGATATCCGGATGCCATATATGGATGGACTGGAACTGTGTGGGCAGATAAGAGAGAAGTATCCGGCAACAAAGCTCGTTTTATTTACAGGCTTCGATGATTTTGAATATGCAAAAGAGGCAGTACATCTCGAGATTGAGGAGTATGTGCTAAAGCCATTAAATGCTGCAGAAATCACAAAAGTTTTTGAAGATTTAAAGAAAAAATTAGATCAGGAAATCAATGAAAAAAAGAGTGCGGAACTTTTGAAGAAGTATTATAAAGATTCTCTTCCGCTTTTGCAGGCAAACTTTTATTCTACCCTCATAGAGGGAAGGGTTCCGGAAGAGGAACTTACCAAATATCTTGCGAATTATCAGATTGATTTTACCGGACCATTATATGGATGTGTACTCATTCATGCTTCCAAAACACAGGTTCCCAAAGATATGGATCCGCAGCTGGTAGCAATATCCGTAGATAAACAGGCGGGAGAGCGGTTAGAACAAAAGTGGAAAGCAAAGCGGTTTAATTATCTTGGAGACACGGTAATGATCGTGCAGCTTGAAAGTGAAAAGGAAGTTTCAGAACTGACCGATTCCTGTGACCGATTCTGCAAATATGTTCATCATATGATAGGAGCAGTTGTGACAGTCGGTGTCGGACAGATCTGTGATAATATTTCTGATCTTGTGAAGTCTTATCAGAGTGCGAGAGAAGCTGTTTCTTACCGCGTCTTATATGGAAGTAATCAGGCAATTAACTTAAAGGAAATTGTTCCGACAAGAAAAGTGGCAACGGAGGCAGCGGATGGGACAGAACTTGCTTACCTCTTTAAGATGATCTGTCTTGGAAAGAAGCCGGATGTGAAAGCAGCCGTGGAACGATATATGGAACGAAAGATTATTCCGTTAAAGTCATTGGAGAGATATCATGTTGCGGTAATGGAACTTATCAGTGAGTTATATCATTTTATGGTAAATAATGAGCTGGATATTCAGAAATTATCGGGTGGAACAGGGCAGCTATACACTCTGTTAAGCAATATGGAAGCGCGGATACTTGAAAAATGGCTTTTAAATATTTGTCTGGTATTACATGAAGATATGGCAAACGCCCGAGATCATTCTAAGAAGTCTCTTATCGACCAGGCAAAGGAATATGTACATAACAATTACTCAAATGAAGCGCTTAACTTAGATGATATATGTAGTGAACTGGGTGTATCAAATTCCTATTTTTCCAGTATTTTCAAGAAAGAAACAGGGCAGTCCTTTGTAGCATATCTTACAGGATATCGAATGGAGAAGGCAGCCCGTATGCTTGTAGAGACGAGTGAAAAGAGCTATATGATCGCGAAAAGTGTAGGATACACAGATCCGAACTATTTTAGCTATGTATTTAAGAGACAGTATGGGGTATCCCCATCAAAATACAGGACAGAGTATGAAAGTAATTAAAAAAGTATTTGAGAAAATATCCGGACAGAAAATATTCAGTCCCCAAATATCCAGGAAAAAAATATTCAATCGTAAAATATTTACCTACAAACCGGGAACTATCCAGGCAACATTGATGATTGCGTTTTCAGTTGTGTCAGCAGTTATTTTGCTGTGTATGGGAAGCGTGATGTATTTGCGTTTTTCCAGTATGTCCCAGAAGGAAATATTAGAAAATAATCAGAGGTTAATGGATCAGACCGTAGAGAGTGTGGAAGATTATCTGATCAATATGCGGCAGGTATCGGATGCCTTGTATTATAATATTATAAAAGAAAGTGATATGTCGAGTGAGTCAGACAAGATGCATAACGGAATGAATCTTTTATATGAGGCTAATAAAGAGAATCTGCGAAGTATTGCTATCTATAATCAGTATGGCAGTTTGCTGGAGGCAGAACCTGTTGTGGCACAAAAGGAAGATCCGAATGTGACAAAGCAGGACTGGTTTATTCAGGCAATGAATCAAATGGAAAATATCCATTTTTCCACACCTCATGTACAGAATCTATTTGATGATGGAACGCAGCAATATTACTGGGTGATTTCATCAAGCCGTGTTGTAGAATTGACGGATGGGACCAATACACAATTAGGTGTACTGCTTGTTGACATGGATTATTCAGGAATTTCACGAATGATGGAACGGATTAATACGACAGACAGCGGGCAGTATTTTTATCTGTGTGATAGCAACGGACAGATTATTTATCATCCACATCAGGTACAGCTTGATAATGGAATGAAAAAGGAGAGCAGTAAAAAGGCTGCCCGAGCAAAAGAAAGTGTGTATGAAGAACGAATCAATGGAGAGCACAGGGAGATTGTCGTAGATACGATAGGTTATACCGGCTGGAAACTGGTCTGCGTCATGCCATACTCTATTTTTTCCAACAAAATGCTTGATGTAAAGCATTTTGTGCTTATCTTGATTTTGCTTATGGCAATGATGCTTACTCTTATTAACCGTCTGGTATCCGTAAGAATATCCCGTCCGATTATGAAGTTAAATAATTCTGTTACCGAATATGAAGAGGGAAAAGAGCCGGAGATTTATATCGGAGGTTCCCGTGAAATCAGGCATTTAGGAAGGTCCATCCAGGATTCTTATAAGCAGAATAATGCCCTGATGCAGAAAATTGTATGGGAACAGACGGAGAGAAGAAAAAGTGAACTTGAAGTTTTGCAGAGTCAGATTAATCCACATTTTCTTTATAATACCTTAGACTCCATCACATGGATGATTGAAGGAGAGAGGAATGACGATGCCGTATTCATGATCTCGCAGCTTGCCAGATTGTTCCGTATCAGTCTTTCCAAAGGCCATACCATCATTTCTATCCGAGATGAACTACAACATGCGCAAAGTTATATGAATATTCAGAAGGTGCGCTATAAGAACAAATTTCAGATTACGTTTGATGTAGATTCTGATATTTTAGACTGTTGCATTGTGAAGTTAATCCTGCAGCCAATCCTTGAAAATGCAATCAATTACGGTGTAAGAGAAATGGATGATTGTGGAGAAATCATCGTTCAGGGAAGAAAAGAAGAGGATGAGATTCTTTTTACCATTGCAGATAATGGAATGGGTATCCCGGAAGAAGAGATAGAATTCCTTCTCACAGACACACAAAGAGTCCATAAAAAAGGCTCTGGTGTGGGACTTGTAAATGTAAATAACCGAATCAAAATTTTATTTGGAGAAAAATACGGTTTACATATCGAAAGTGAATTAGATGAAGGAACGACAGTCTCTATCAGAATACCGGCAATTATTTATTCAGAGGAAAACAGGAAGAAGTTTGAGAACACATCTAAGAGTGGCTGCTCGTAATTACATTTTATTATTGAAAGTTCATTTAGAGCGTGTTTAGTCAGTTTTTTTGAATTGAGATAAAAAATGTTATTAGACTATAATGCATAACAAAAATTAAAGTGTGTTATAATGCAGAAAGAAAAGAAAGATGAAAAGTGGAAAAAGAAGCTTTATTTTAACAGAAATTATTTTAGGAATGCTTGTTGTCATTTTGGCATTTTTTATGCTGTATAATAAAAATGAAGATAAGACAGAACGAATTGCTGTCATTATTCCCGATATAGAAGAAAGTCAGTGGTCGGCGTTCAAATACGGCTTAAAAATGGCATCCCAGGAATATGGAGTAAATACCATACTTATCAGTAAATCCAATATTAATTTATCAGAGGATGAAATGGAGGTCGTAAAACAGGAGATTGATAAAGGAGCAGACGCTATTATTGTTAAAATGACAGGAAACAGTAATGAGTATTCGCAGTTGAAAAAGATACAGAAAAAAGTTCCGATTATGTTGGCGGGAGAAAGTCTTGCCGAAACCAAAAAGCAATCAGATATCCCGGTAACAGAGCCAGATCAGTATGAGATGGGGGTGGCTTTGGTACAAAAATTACTTGAGAAAAATAATGGGAATCTATCTGGCAAGAAAATAGGAATTTTTCTGGAAAACAGTAATTCAGAAGCAGATCTCAATCGAAGAGAGGGAGTCTGCGATACATTAAAGGGCACGGGAGCTGAAATAGTGTGGACCGTTTCCCGTGACGAGGAAATAAAACGAAATACAACATTACAGTCACAAAGAAAAGTGGACATCGTTCTGGCATTAGATGACACAAGTTTTGTAGAAGCAGGGGAATCTGTCAAACAGAACAATCTGTATGGAGCAATCGTATATGGAATCGGTAACTCCACAGAGGCAGTATATTATCTTGACGCACGATGGGCAGAATGTCTCATTGTTCCAGATGAATTTACTGCCGGTTATCAATGTGTTGCCGAAACAGTAAACGCTCTTCGTAAAACATTTTATCAAATGAAAAATCAGGAAGTACCATATACGGTGCTCACGAGAGATAATCTTTTTTCAAAAGAGAATCAGGACTTGTTATTTACACTTAGTAAGTAAAATATATAGCACAATTATATATTATATCGATAAAGATTTTACACAAAATCAAGTTTCTGGGAATATAAAAAATCAATCGGAGGACAGCATGAAGATAAAAATCACAGGAATAATAATAATGGTCATATTTGCGGGAACACTGATTTTTTATACATGCGGTAAAAGTCAGCCGCAGACAGATAATCAGATTTATATAGGAGTTGCCTGTTATGATCAGAAGGACACCTTTATCGAAGAACTGGTAGATGCATTTAAAGAACAGTGCAGTTCGATGGAATCCAAAGATTATGCAATAAGTATGACGATTATGGACGCGTCAAACTCACAGCGAGTACAAAATGATCAGATTGAGCAGATGATTAACGATGGATGTAATGTGTTGTGTGTAAACCTGGCAGATCGAACTGAACCATCAGAAATTATCGATGCTGCAAAAGAAAAAGACATTCCAATTATTTTCTTTAACCGGGAACCGGTTGAGGAGGATATGAGGCGATGGGATAAACTTTACTATGTGGGAGGAAAGGCGAAACAATCTGGCGAGCTGCAGGGAGAACTTGCAGCAGACTTTATTAAAGTCAATCCGCAGGCAGACCGCAATAATGACGGGAAGATCCAATATGTTATTTTGGAAGGAGAAATGGGTCACCAGGATGCAATTATCCGTACCGAAAGCGTAGTAGAAAGCCTGAAAGCCAACGATATTTCTCTGGAAAAACTAAGTTATCAGATTGCAAACTGGAACCGTGCACAGGCACAGACCAGAATGATGCAGCTTATCGGACAATACAAAACAAATATTGAAATGGTTATAGCCAACAGTGATTCCATGGCATTAGGAGCAATTGATGCTTACGAAAAACTGGGCTATACAGAATCAAATATACCAGTATTTTTCGGTATCGATGGCACAGACGAAGGTTTGGAAGCCGTTCAGAAAGGTAAAATCGCCGCAACAGTTTATAATGATAAAGAAGGGCAGGCGAAGGCAATGGCAGAGCTTGTCATCGCAGCAGTCACCGGAAAGGAAATGGAGGATATTCAGTTCGAAAATAATAGATGTATCTATCTGCCGTATAAGAAAGTGACGAAGGAAAATGTAGAAACAATGATTAAGTAGACTGCTCCCTCATTTGTTGGCAAAGGATACGCCCTATAGAAATAAAATAATCCCTATCTGTGTCTTTGGTCGCTGCGAGAGGGTCGCTCTAGAAAAAGACCATTATAAATAAGTATTGATTTTGTTCCGTTGTGCTAAACGCTCCATTTTGCCCAGTAAAGCAGAAACTTGCTCTCAAAACCTCCACTGGAGCTTTTTTCGACCTGCTAAGGCAGCAGAAACGAATGCAAAGTTTCTATGGTCAAAATTCCGTAGCACAAAGTCACAAAATTAATACTTATTTATAATGGTCTTTTCAAAATATAGTCTTCAAGCAGCTCTGAAGTCAGAGATAGGGATTATTTTATTTCTACAAGGCTGCCTTTGATAAACTGAGGGAGTGAAATCTATAAGAAATCCACCATAATTTTTCGGGTGAATCCACAAATCCTCCCCGTTTAAAACAATGTAGCACTTAATATTTGCAGAAGACAGGAAGCGACCTGCCATAACGATAGCCGGTCACTTCCGTCTGTCTAATTAAGAAGCTACATTATTTCAAACACATACTTTGTGTTTGATTCGAATTTATCCCCTTTTCGTAATATTGTAGAAGGATTTTCCTCCGTATTGATTGCATTTGGCATAAGCTGTGTTTCTAATGCAACACCCTCGCGGTTTTCATAAACTCTGCCTGCTTTTCCGATACAGCCATCTTTTAAGAAGTTACCGGTATAAACCTGAACGACAGGAGCAGTTGTTGAGATGATAAGTCTTCTGCCGGAGACGGGTTCTTCTAAAGTTAACTGATTTTCTGTACCATTTAATACGAAAGAATGGTCGTAGCCGAAAGCATTTTTCAGTTGGATGTGGTCTGCTTCGAGATCTTGTCCGATTCGTTTTCGTTTGTTGAAGTCAAATGGAGTGTCTTTGACAGCAAGAAGTTCTCCAGTTGCAAGGCAGGTATCATCGACGCATCCGATATAGTCAGAGTTAATCTGTAAATAATGGTCATTAATTTTATCCAATGTGTTAGAAAGGTTGAAATACAGGTGATTTGTAAAGTTTACAACAGTGTCTGCATCTGTATCGGCCTCATAGTGAATGGAAAATGCATTCTCATTTAATGTATAAGTTACATATAAATTTAAATTTCCAGGATAGCCTTCTTCACCGTCTTTAGAAAAGTAGTGGAAGCGGAGTCCATTTTCTAACGGAGTAACGTCAAAGATTTTTTTATCGAATCCTTCTTTTCCTCCGTGTAAATGATTTTTGCCATTATTGGCATACAGTTCGTAAGTTTTTCCGTTTAATGTGAAGTGGGCATCACCAATTCGGTTCGCAACACGGCCGATGATTGCACCAAAGTAAGCCGGGTCATTCGCATAATCTTCAATATTTTTTAATCCGAGAATAACATCTGATTTATTTCCAGAAGCATCTGGAGTGTGGATTTCCATAATGCGGCATCCCATATTTACCACAACAATTTTTAAAGATTCATTTTCCATAGAATAAAAACGAATTCCGTTATCTAATTCTTTTAATAGTTCTACTTTAACCACAATAATCTCTCCTTCTCATATATTAAGATATTAGAATCAAAAGGTATTTTGTCCCTAATATCATATTAAGGTGCTAATCTATATAAAATTATAGCAAGACTATAAAATGTGTCAACAGATTAGTCAGCCAATATAAACATATTTTATCATGTCATTTTATAGAAAAACATTTGATATTCTACTTAAAAAATACAAATTTTTACGCTTGACTTGACATTTTGAGTTGCTATTTAATTCATTAGATACACTACAGACGAAGCCATTGCCCCCAATAAGGCA
>ENA-OPDD01002513-OPDD01002513.1-human-gut-metagenome-genome-assembly--contig:-NODE-2513-length-11148-cov-5.315334_pt1 | contig 11148 bp, 8 predicted proteins | sample MGYA00241574_ERZ501499 | MGnify/ENA primary metagenome ERZ501499 (study PRJEB25962, sample SAMEA2042576) | human gut metagenome | biome: human gut; feature: human-associated habitat; material: faeces...
AGCCGCCGGAGCGGTGCTTGAGCCGTTAGGCGGGAATTGTGCGGTATTGCCTAAAGTTTTTCGCCAGGCCTTTTTTCAAAAAGGCCGAAAAGACTCCCCGTAACTGCCTTAATAGAACCCGTAACTCGGCAAAATCTTGGTGCTCTGCGCCCACAGGGTCGGCACGGGCAAGCTGGACAGAACGGGATAGAACCAGGCAAAGCACACCAGCGCCGCAATGCACAGCCCCGCGCCAATCTTTTTGGCGCGGTCCTGCCGCTTCATCTGCGTTAAAACCAGCACAATGGCCGTCAACGCAAAGACCGAGCTGGGGAAGTAATGGTACATGAAAGTGCAGCGCGATACCAGCATCCAGGAAAGCAGCTGGCTGGCGTACAAGATCAGAACGCCCGCTCCCTTTGCCGTGCCGCGAGCCGAAACCTGGCGCCACAGCAGCAGCAAAATGCAGAACAGCCCCGCCCAGCAAATGACCGGGTTATAAAAACCCGCAATGCTGCCCTGAAGCCCAGCTTCCAGGTAAGAATTTTTGTAATACCACACTGGGCGCAGGTCCAGCAGCCAGGTGTACCAGCGGCTTTCAAACGGGTGGGTTGCTTTCAGGGTGGAATGGTACCAGTACATGTAGGTTTGGCAATCCCACCAATCCCGCAAACCAAAGGTAGGGTCTTTCCACCAATAAGGCAGGTAGGATGCAAGATAGATCAGGAACGGCACAACGATGTAAAACGCCACACCGCCCACAGCAGCCATCCGGAATTCTTTCCAGAAGCCCGGCTGTTTTTGCTTCCAGCGGGCATACAACACACCCAGGTACAATACCGCAAGCCCTGCCCCGGCATAAATTCCGGTCCACTTGGATGCACACCCAAGCCCAAATGCCACGCCGCCCAGCGCCATGGGCAGCAGCGAGCCGTTTACGCCGTTTTGCAGCACGCTCTGGCAATACCATACCATAAAATATGCGCCTAACAGGATAAAGAACGTACCGTAAATATCGATTGTGGCAATGCGGCTTTGGGAAAATCGCATGAACCCAGCGGCAATCAGCGCACCTGCCATGGCCCCGGCCCAGCGTTTGTGGGTCAGACGGCGGGCAAAGCACCACATCAGCGGCACCAGCATCACGCCGAACAGCGTTCCGGCACAGCGCCAGCCAAAGGCTGTCATTCCAAAAATAGCAATGCCCAGCATGATAAAATCTTTGCCCAGCGGCGGGTGGGTGGTTTCGTATGCCGTCATGCGGTGCAGCATTTCGTACCCAGTACGGCCATGATAGATTTCATCGAAATACATGCTGTTCAGCTGGCTGATGGTATCTGGCACTTTGCTCTGCTCATCAAACAGGGCATCGCCGCCCGTTATCGGCACCAGCGCACCGGTGGCATCCCGCAGGGCCAGTTCAAACATCTGCGCATTTTCAATCGTTGCGGTCAGGGTCTGCCCTGCCGGAGCCGTGATGGCCGTTTTGGTCCAGCAGAACGGCGTTGCATAGCTCAGTTCCTTCTGGTACAGCTCATTGCCCGCTGCATCCGTGATGCGCAGGCTGCCGCCGGTGGAAATGCCGGGGTACACCCAGATTTCCACCGCGTCCTGCTGCAGGGTAAAGTCGATGGTTGCCGTGCTGTCCGTAGCATCCACAGGGTTCTGCGGTGCTTTCATGCTGCCAAGGTAAGCAAAGCTCACCATAGCAACGATCAACGTCAGCGTTGCCAAGGCTTTCTTCTCTTTAGCCGTCCAGGCAGGCTGCGGATCAATGCGCAGAGTGCACAGTTCCAGCTTTTTCTGCACTGTTTTTGTTTTATCTTTTTCGATGGTTTCCACTTTTGCCAGTGGAGAAATCGCTCCATGGCGGCAGATGGCCCACGCGGTGAAAGCCAGCAGCACAAAGGCTGCCGTTTCGGCAAAGCCGACTGCCATGGCAAACTCGCGGCTGGTATCGCTGCTGAGCCACTCGTCATCGCTGCCTACCAGGGTATACACAGTTTCCAGGTTCAAGAAGCCCGTTATCGACAGACCAAACCCGGCGCCATACAGACGGATGTCATTCCAGCGCGCCGCGGCAAGCAGTACCAGCAGCATGCCCAGCACCAGGTAACGCTCGTGCATGCAATGGGCAAAGGTAAAAATCCCCACCGTGTAAAACGCTGCCAGCAGCAGCGGGGAAAACCGCCCCGCCCGCCAGCTGATGACCGCCAGCACCACAAGCAGCACCGTGATAACAGCGATGTTGAAAATGCCCAGCACTTTCCAGCTCAGGTTAAACACCGGGCAAGCATCCAGCGCCTGCCAGTTGCCGCCCAGCGCTGCAAACCAGTTGAACGCATTGATGGTGGCATACTGGTAGCCAGACGCCGTGGTGATGTACTTATCGATCAAGGACGGCACCAGATTTTTTGCCCCGTAAAACGGCAGGCCCGCCAGCAGCGGCGGCAGCAAAGCCAGCGCAGCACCACCAAAAATCTGACCTACCGATTTCAGCGGGCTTTTGCCATCCCGCACGGCATCCGCAATAGCCACCAAAAAGCAGACGGCCAGCACCGGCCCAGCCAACAGTGCCTGCGGCTTGATGGCCAGCGCCACGCCGTACAGCACCGCAGCGAGCAGGTAGCGGCGCTCTTCCAGCAGCCAGAAGCAGAGCAGCAGCGGCAGCGCAAAAGCCCCATCGATCTGCTTCCAGATGCCGGTATCAAACAAGGTCAGCGGGCAGAACGCCGCAAACAGCACCAGGCAGCGCTGTGCCCTGCCCTGCCCCATATACCGGCGGCTGATATGGTCCAGCAGCACCACGGCGGCACAATCACAGATTGCGGGGATCAGTGCCAGCAAAAAATAGGTCCAGCGGGATTCATAGCTCAGTTGGAGCGCCTTGCGCACCAGGCTGACCAGCCCCAGCACAAGGATGTAGCCGGGCGGGTAGTCCGCAAAATAATCGGCACTGTAAAAGGCCGCGGGACCTTCGCTGGCCAGCTTATCCCCCCAAGCCACAAAGCAGCTCATATCATAGGTGTAGCCTTCAGTAACAAGGGCCAGCAGCAGGCGCGCGGCAAGCGCTACGGCCAATATAATATACAGCGTTCGCTCTTGCTGTTTGGTTCTGGTATTTGTCATTCTGAACTCTCCAGATAATGCAGCGTATTTGCCGCTGCAATAAAATAAGGAACTGGAAGCAGAGGCAGATGCTTCCCTGTTTCCAATTCCTTTGTTTTGCCGTGATTGTGCAGTAATAATTATAGCTTGGTCAGCTGCGGGCCCTTGGCGGTGTCCATCACATTCCAGCCCAGCTCAGTGATTTTGGCGCGCAGAGCATCGGCGCGGGCAAAGTCCTTGGCTTTTTTGGCTGCGGCGCGCTCTTCCACCAGCTGCTTCACTTCGTCGGGGGCTTCCTCGGCCTTGCGGTTGTACATCAGGCCCAGCACACCGGTCAGCTCGTCAAACGTGGCGGCGGCCTTTTCCAACGTAGCCTTATCGGCAGCATCGGACATGGTGTTGATGTCCTTGACGAACTCAAAAATGGCGGCCAGAGCATCGGGGGTGTTCAGGTCGTCATCCATGGCGGTCTTGAACTTTTTGCGTGCTTCTTCGCACTTTTCAGTCAGGGCAGTGTCAGTGCCATGGGCATTGCGGATGGCAAAATCCAGGTTATCGCGGCAGGTGTACAGGCGCTCCAAGCTGTTCTTGCAGCTCTCGATCAGGTCCACCGTATAGTTCAGCGGCATGCGGTAACCAGCGGTGAGCATAAAATAACGGATCGGCTCATAGCCGTACTTATCGGCAATTTCACGCACGGTAAAGAAGTTGTTGGCGCTCTTGGACATCTTCTGGTTGTTGATGTTCAAAAAGCCGTTGTGCATCCAGTAATGGCTGAAGGTGCAGCCGTTGGCGCACTCCGACTGTGCAATCTCGTTTTCGTGATGGGGGAAGATCAGGTCCTGGCCACCTGCATGCAGGTCGATGGTCTTGCCCAGGTGCTTACGGGCCATGGCGCTGCACTCAATGTGCCAGCCCGGACGGCCCTGGCCCCAGGGGCTGTTCCAGGAAGGCTCGCCCGGCTTGGCGGCCTTCCAGACAGCAAAATCTGCGGGGTCTTCTTTCAGGTCGTCATCCATCTGGCTGCGCAGTTCGCGGTTGCCGCTTTCCAGGTCGTCCAGGTTCAGGTGGCTCAGCTTGCCGTAACCGGGATCAGACTTAACGCGGAAGTAGACATCGCCGTTGTGGGCAACGTAAGCATGTCCGGATTCGACCAGGTCCTTAACGATCTTGATGATCTCACCGATATGCTCGGTTGCGCGGGGGCGCACGGTGGGGGTCTTAACGTTCAGGCCCTCGGAATCTTTGATGTACTCGGCCTCGAACTTGCGGGCAACCTCCTGCATGGTGGTGCCGTTCTCCTGGCCTTTTTTGATCAGTTTATCGTCAATATCGGTGATATTGGAGACATACAGCACCTTGTTGCCAAGGTACTCCAGATAGCGGCGCAGCGTGTCAAACACGATCATGGGGCGCGCATTGCCGATATGGATATAGTTATACACCGTAGGGCCGCAGACGTAAATGCGATAAACGCCCGGCTCCTGCGGGATAAAATCTTCCTTTTTGCGGGTCATGGTATTAAAAATCTGCATGGACAGGAACTTCCTTTCCCAACTTTGCTGGTACGGCGCGGCTAAACCTGCAAACCGTTCAGATTTATTATAGCCGCCCTGATAAGCGGTTGCAAGGGGGCAGCATCATTTTGCCTGCATAAAGCAGGAACGATTCTGCCACAGGTAGATGCAGCCGGAAAGTGCGGTAACGGCAGCAACGGCCCAGCACAGCACCTGGGTGGTAAAGCTGATAACCCCAACGCCGTCCGCCGGGGCGAGCGCCATGGCAAAGTAATAGAAGATGATGGTGACCATCTGCAGTACGGTTTTGACCTTGCCCCACATGTTTGCGGCAATGACGGTACCGGACTCTGCCGCAATCATGCGCACACCGGCCACAGCAAACTCGCGGAACATGATGATGGCCAGCACCACGGGGGAGCAGACACCGTCCACCACCATATAAATAATGGCGGCGGTGGTGAGCATTTTATCAGCCAGCGGGTCCATAAACTTGCCAAAGTCCGTTACCAGGTGGTTCTTGCGGGCCAGGTAGCCATCCAGGAAATCCGTAAAGCTGGCCACAGCAAACAGAATACCCGCTATCAAGGCATACGTTGCGTTGAACCGGAGCGTGCCCATATGGCTCATGGCAGCAAATACCATAAAGAACGGCACCATGATGACACGCATCATCGTTAATTTGTTAGGCAGATTCATGGTTTATTCCTCCACTTTGCTTTCCGCATAACCGTAAAGATCATAAGTATCGGCATCGGTGATGGTAACGTTATAGAACGCGCCGGCTTCCAGCGGGGTATCTGCCGGGGTCATGATGCTGCCATCAATTTCCGGGCAGTCTGCTGCGGAGCGCAGCAGGTACATGCCGGTTTCATCGTCCACGCCATCGCAGATGCACTCATAGGTCTTGCCGACCTTTTCTGCTTCCTTTTCCGCGCTGATCTCGGCCTGCAGCTCCATAATGTGGTCTGCGCGGCGCTGCTTGACTTCCTCGTCAATCTGGTTGTCCATCTTGGCGGCCACGGTGTTTTCCTCGGCGGAATAGGCAAAGCAGCCCAGGCGGTCAAACTTGACGGTTTTGACAAAGTCGCACAGCTCGCTGTACTGTTCCTCGGTCTCACCAGGGAAACCTGCAATCAGGGTGGTGCGCAGCGTGATGTTGGGGATGGCCGCGCGCAGGCGGCGGATGGCATCCTCAATTTCTTTGCGGCCGCCGCGGCGGTTCATGTTTTTCAGCACCTCGTCATCGCAGTGCTGGATGGGCAGATCGAGATACGGCACAACCTTATTGTTGCGCACAAGGGCTGCGATGAATTCATCGGAGATACGCTCCGGGTAGGCGTACAGCACACGGATCCAGCGGATGCCCTCAATGGCGTTCAGCTTATCCAACAGTTCGCAAACTGCGCCGGGTTTGCCCCAGTCCTCGCCGTAAGCGGTGGGGTCCTGCGCCACCAGGATCAGCTCTTTCACGCCCTCCCCGGCCAGCCAGCGAGCTTCGGCAACACAGTCGTCAATGGGGCGGCTGCGCAGCGGGCCGCGGATGAGCGGGATGGCACAGTAATGGCAGCGGTTGTTGCAGCCTTCGGCAATTTTCAGGTAAGCATAGTGGCGCGGCGTGCTGATAACACGGGCACCGCCCAGCTCCATATCGCATTTGGGGCCATAGCTTTCCACCTGGCCCGCGCCGTTGGCGGTCAGGCGCTCCACAATGGCGGGCAGAGCGGCGTTGGAGCCAATGCCCACAACGGCGTCCACTTCCGGCATTTCGCTCACAATCTGGGTTTTATAGCGCTCAGCCAGGCAGCCGGTCACGATCACCTTCAGGTTGGGGTTCTGCTGCTTATACTGGCAGGCCATCAAAATGTTTTCAATGGCTTCCTCTTTAGCGGACTGGATAAAGCCGCAGGTGTTGACAATAATAATGTCCGCCTGTTCGGGGTTCGCAACCGTCTGGTGGCCCGCCTTGATCAGCGCGTGGCAGAATACATCAGCATCGACCTGGTTTTTGGGGCATCCAAGGGAAATAATTGCAATATTCATGTATGGTTGTTCCTGTCTCTCTTTTCAGTATGTTATGTTGGGCTCTGCCGCTTGCTTGGGCAAAATTCAGGCAAAGCTATCCGTTCGGTGCATTGATACCACAATGCCGCAGGAGCATTTTTTGCCCCTGCGGTGTGTACTTTTTTGTGTTACGTTTCGGTTTCTTCTGTCTCGGCATCTGCCAATGCCTGGCGGATCACGCTGTGGGAGAACCCGCGCCGTGCCAAAGCGGCAGCTACCTGCTGCCATTTGCCCTGTGCCAGCTTTGCGGCATAGTGGCGTTCCACCAGTGCGCGGGCATTGGCCAGCTCCGGGTTTTCCTCCTCGTCCTCCTCGCTTTGGGCAAACAGAGCTTCCACCGCTTCGGCGGCCGCGCCGCGGTCAATGCCTTTGGCGTGCAGATCATCCAGAATTGCACGGCGGCTCTTGCGCTTGCGCAGCAGCTCCGCCGCACGGCGGCGGGCAAAACCGGCGTCATCCAGCAGGTTCAGCTCCTGCATTTTTGCCACGGCGGCGGCAGCGCTGTGGGGGTCAAAGCTGCGGCAGAGCTTTTGATAAAGCTCCCCGGCTGCATGGTCCCGCAGGGCCAGCAGGTCCATGGCTTTATCCACAGCCTTGCGGGTGTCGCTTTTGGTCTGCAGGTCATGGATCTGCCATTCTTCCAGCTCATCCCCGGTATGCAGCCCCGCCATGGCAAAGGTATCCTCGTCCAGCGAAAAGGCAAACTCGCCGTCAAAGAACAGCGCATAGCGGCCTCTTTTTGTTTCTTTTACCTGTGTCAGCTTCGGCATCGCTTATTCGTCAACCATGATATCGAGGTCCATCTCGCTGCCGGTGGTCTTGGGTGCATCCGCCATGGGAGCGGCAGGGGCATCTTCAGCAGCAACGGGGGTAACAGCCGGCTTCTCCAGCGGCTTCACGGTTCCCTTTTTGCCGGCCGCCAGCAGACGGTCCGCATTTTCGCGCACCTGCTTTTCAATCTCAGCAGCCACATCAGGGTGTTCTTTCAGGTAGAGCTTGGCGTTATCGCGGCCCTGGCCCAGGCGGATATCGCCATAGTTGAACCATGCGCCGCTCTTTTGCACAATGCCCAGCTTAGCACCCAGATCGATCATTTCGCCCAGTTTGGAGATTCCCTCGCCGAACATGATGTCAAACTCGGCCTCACGGAACGGGGGTGCCACTTTGTTCTTGACGATCTTGGCGCGGGTACGGTTGCCGATAAAGGAACCGCTGGCGTCCTTCAGGCCCTCAATGCGGCGCACATCAATACGTACAGAGGAATAATATTTCAGGGCGCGGCCGCCGGTGGTCACTTCAGGGTTGCCGTACATCACACCGACTTTTTCGCGCAGCTGGTTAATAAAGATGCAGACGGTGTTTGTTTTGCCGATGATGCCGGTCAGCTTACGCAGAGCCTGGCTCATCAGGCGGGCCTGCAGGCCAACGTGGGAATCGCCCATTTCGCCTTCAATTTCGGCTTTGGGCACCATGGCAGCAACAGAGTCCACAACAATAGCGTCAATCGCGCCGGAGCGTACCAGAGCTTCGCAGATTTCCATGGCCTGCTCGCCGGTATCCGGCTGGCTGACCAGCAGGCTGTCAATGTCAACGCCAAGGGCGCGGGCATAGGTGGGATCCAGGGCATGCTCAACGTCGATAAAGGCAACCTCGCCGCCCAGCTTCTGGGCTTCAGCCAGAACATGCAGGGCCAGGGTGGTTTTACCGGAAGATTCCGGCCCATATACCTCAATGATGCGTCCGCGTGGCAGGCCGCCGATGCCCAGCGCCAGATCCAGCCCCAGGCTGCCGGTGGAAATGGCATCCACCTGCATGGCAACGTTGGTCCCAAGCTTCATCACGGCGCCTTTGCCAAACTGCTTTTCGATCTGGGCCAGTGCCGTCTCCAGCGCTGCCTTTTTATCCCCTGCCGGGCCGGTGGGGAGCTGCTTGGATGAACTTTCCTTTTTTGCTGCCATAAGTTTATATCTCCTTATCTGAGCGATCGTGCGTTGTATCCCATACGCACCACAGGCAACTGCGGTGCTGTTTTTATTTTGTACGGCAGGTGCGCCGCTATCCAAATGGTCGTCCTGCGTTTATCAGGTATTATTATAACCAATCGCGACACGAATTACAACCATTTGTTGTCATCTTTTCAAAATTTTCTTCGCATTTTCCACATTTCAGCTGCAAAACGTTGAAAATCAGATTTATTTCACCCGTTGGGCATACACCACACGGTCGTTGCCGCCGTAATCCTTCCTTACCTGCACTTGCTGCCAGCCGTTTTGGCGGCATATCTCCATCACATCCGCCCGCTGGGCACAGCCAATCTCAAACACCAGCCACCCACCGGGGCAGACAATATCACGGTAGTGGGCGGCAATGGCGCGGTAAAAATCCAACCCATCCGTTCCGCCGTCCAGCGCCATAGCTGGCTCGTGGGCGGTCTCCGGCATCAGGGCCTGCATCTCTGCCCCGGTCAGGTACGGCGGGTTGGAGATGATCAGCTGCACGCTTTGGGGCATAAGCTCTCGCCAGTATTGCAGCACATCCGCTGCCTTTGCCTGCACACCGGTGCCATGTACGTTGGCTTGCAGGTATTGCAGCGCCTGCGGGCTTTTTTCCACGCAGGTCACGCTGGCACTTGGCACAAAATGGCGGATGCCAATGCCCAGGCAGCCAGTTCCGGCGCACAGGTCCAGCACCCGGGGCTCAGGTTTTCCCATCTGCTGCAACAGCTCAATGGCAGTTTCGCACACCACCTCGCTGTCTGCGCGGGGGCAGAGCACACCGGGGCCAACGGCAAGGTCAAAATCCAGAAAGCTCCAGATCCCGCACAGGTATTGCAGCGGTTCCCGCTGCTCACGGCGCGTGCAGAGGGCTTCCAGCTTTTCCGCTTCCTCCGTGGTCAGCACCCGGTCGGAAAGGCGGGCATCCCGCCCGGCTGCCACGCGGAACAGCTCCCGTGCATCGTAATCGGCATCCGGACACCCTGCAGCGGAAAGCCGGGCTTCCACGGCCCGCACCGCTTCGCGCGGGGTCAAACCAGCAATTACCATCTGCCATCCTCCGGGTCCTCGGGCAGCACAGGGGTCACGGCGGCAATGGCCACCTCGATCATGCTGTCGTCCGGTTCAAACACGGTCAGATGCTGCACCCAGATACCGGGCTGGCGGATGATGCGGGTAGCAATGTTATCGGACCGGCCGCACCACTTGAGCAGCTCATAGCTGATGCCCATGACCAGCGGCAGAAGCAGCAGCTTGAACAGCACCCGCAGGCCGATGCTGCCCCACGGCAGCACGCTGTAGAGGAACACGCTGACGATGACCACCAGAATGAGGAAGCTGGTGCCGCAGCGCGGATGGAACCGAGTGTACTTGCGCACATTCTCCACGGTCAGCTCATCACCGGCCTCATAGCAGGCAATGGTCTTGTGCTCGGCACCGTGGTATTCGAAGACGCGGTGGATCTCCTTCATCTTGGAGATGGCCACCATGTAGGTCAGAAAGATGGCGACCTTGAGCAACGCTTCGAGGATGACCTTCGGCCAGCGGGTCAGGACGACCACCTTGCCGAGACCGCCCACCAGCACCGTGGGCAGAACGGTGAAGAGCAGGATGGCGAACAGACCGCCCACAAGGGCCGCACCGGCCATCAGGATGTCTTCGGCCTTTTTGCCAAGATGCTCGCCCACCCATTTTTCGAAGGCGGACTCTTCCTCTTCGGCGTCGTACTCGTCGCCCATGCTCACCTGTGCGGAGTACATCATGTATCGGTAGCCGGTAATGAGGCTCTCGATCATCGAGATAGCGCCCCGCACGATGGGGATCTTTGCCCAGATGCCGTGGTTCTTCACAGGGTCGATCTTGGTCTCAATGGTGCCGTCCGGCTTGCGCACGGCGCAGCAGATGAGCTTCGGGCCGCGCATCATGATGCCTTCCATCAGCGCCTGCCCGCCGACGCTGGTCTTAAAACGTTCCTTTTTGGGTTGATTCATTGGGTTCTCCTATCGGATCATATTTTTCTCGACCATTTTACCACAGAATTGTGACAAAATCTTCACGCCTTATGGTACAGCGGCAAGCCCAGTGTGACCACTGTGCCGCGGCCCAGCGTGCTCTTGATGTCCATGGTGCCGTCCAGTGCTGTCATGATGGAATCCACCAGCGCAAGGCCGATGCCGCTGCCCCGCACCGAATTGCTGCCCTTGTAGAACTTGGTCTTGACATTCTCAAGGTCTTCCGGCGGGATGCCGCGGCCCTGATCGATGATCTCCGCAAAAGCCTTGTATTCGCCCGCCCACAGCTTGACCGTGATGCGCCCGCCGGGGGCCGAGTACTTGATGGCGTTGTCCATGATGTTGATGAACACCTGCCGCAGACGGTCCGGGTCGGCATAGACCGGGATCATCTCCTCCGGCTCGGTGTAGCTGAGCACAAGGCCCTCGCGCTGGATGCGTGCTTCACAGAACAGCACCGCATCGGTCAGCTCT